>Ga0114981_10000926_pt1 | contig 19278 bp, 13 predicted proteins | sample S_140806_MF_Meta_FD_87028 | JGI IMG/M metagenome (GOLD analysis project Ga0114981, IMG submission 87028) | Freshwater microbial communities from Lake Simoncouche, Canada to study carbon cycling - S_140806_MF_MetaG | ecosystem: Environmental > Aquatic > Freshwater > Lake | place: Lake...
CACAGCTATAGTTTGCCTTCTACCATAGAAAAATTACCCTACAGCTCGCAGTTGGTATTGGTGGGCAGTTGTGGAGGTTATCAGCGCCTGCATGATGTGTTGGAGAGCAGTCCGGAAGCTGCGATTATCTCATCTAAACAGGTGGGTACCGGACAAATCAATCAGTTATTGATTGATGTAATTTGTGAGCAATTGCGGCAGGGGAAGGATATCTATTGGCCAAGTTTGTGGAAGAAACTGGAAGGTAATTTTACTGGCAAATCCCGTGAAACCTTTCGGGATTATGTACCGCCCTATCAAAATTTAGGGGCCTTATTTATACAGGCATTTCGGCGCGCAATGGAGCAAACTGCTGTAATCACCCCCTGATTATTGCAAATGAGGGTTGTTTATTTTTTCATACCCAATGGAGGTTGGCATTCCGTGTCCGGGATAAACAGTAGCCGTATCGGGCAATTTCCATAATTTTTCGCGGATGCTGTTCAGCAACACTTCATGATTAGCGCCTGGCAAATCGGTACGGCCGATACTTTCTCTAAATAACACATCCCCGGCAATCAATATTTGTTGCGCCTCACAGAAGAAACAGATGCTGGCAGGAGAGTGACCGGGTGTTTCGATAATCAGCAGTTCGTCGTTGCCCAGCGCAATCCGATCGCCTTCTTTTAAAAAATGCAAAGGGCCATCATAATTCGTAAAGGGCAATCCCCAGTTTTCTCCGGAGATAGGGGCTTTTTCGAGCATAATTTTTTCGCCGGCATGTATATGCAGTTCCAGTCCATAAGTTTCATGTACCCACCTGTTTCCGAAAACATGATCGAGGTGGCAATGGGTATTCAGCAGCAAAGTGGGTTGAAGGCCCTGTGTTTGGATATAATTATTTAACATTTCCTCTTCAGCACTAAAATAACATCCGGGGTCAATAATAGCAGCCTGCCTTTGTTCATTAAACAAAACATAGGTGTTTTCGCGAATGGGACTAAAAGTAAATACCTTAAGGGTTAACATATTGGTAATTTTGGCTTCTTTTGCCGTTTATTGATTAATTTTAAAATACTAAAGTTCGGATATGCGCTTCAAATGGACGGTTATAAGTTGGTTGGCCATTCTTTTATTACCTGCGATAGCTATCGCGCAGGTAAATGGCGTTGAATTTGGCAAAAATAGGGTACAACATAAGAAGTTCACTTGGAAGTTTTTTCAATCACCCAATTTCAATACCTATGTAAATCAGGGGGGAGTAGAGTTGGGAAAGTTTGCGGCACAGGTGGCGGAGGAAGAACTGCCCGGAATTGAGAGTTTTGTGGAATATTCGCTCCAACGCCGCGCAAACATTGTGATTTATAATAATTACAACGACTACAAAAGCAGCAATATTGGGTTGGGTTCCGACTGGCAAAGTGCCGGCGGAGTAACTCGACTGGTTAACAATAAGCTGGTTTTATATTTTGATGGCAATCATGCCAATTTTCGTAGACAAATACGAGAGGGCATTGCTAAAATATTAACTGATAATCTGTTGTTTGGAGAAGATATAGGAGAGTTTGCCAGTAACCAGGCTTTGCTCGACTTACCCAAATGGCTGATAGACGGATATGTAGGCTATGCGGGTGAGCCCTGGAGCACATTGCTGGATGATGAATTAAAAAGTGCTTTGCTAAGTGGTAGGTATAATTCTTTTTATCAGTTTGCTTTTGAAGAACCGCAATTGGCCGGACATGCATTTTGGCGATATATAGCCGAAAAATACCGGAAAGACAATGTTACTTATCTGCTGTATTTGGCCCGCATTTACAAGAATCTTAATAATGCCTGTTTACGGGTTTGTAAGAAGAAGTTTAAGGAAGTATTGAAAGATTTTATGCAGTTTGAGCAGGAGCGGTATTCAAAAGATATTACCCGTAGACGCAATCAGCCAAAGGGTTCTGTGGTAGTTACGGAAGATATTTCTCACAAAGATTATTTTCGTTTTCAGGCCAATCCCAATCCCAAAAGTTCTACCTATGCTGTGGTAGAATTTGATAACGGACAATATGCCGTAAAACTGCATGAAAATTTTTACGATGCCCGCACACTGCTGAAACTTGGATATAAAACCTATCAAGGCGACATCAATCCCAATTACCCCATTTTAGCCTGGGATGGCAAGGGAAGTCGCTTACTGGTTATCTATTGGGAGAAAGGAAAGCTGAACATGTTTGTGTACGATAATATCGCCAAGTATAAGCGCTACAAGCAATCCATTAGTGGGGTAGATCAAATATTGGATGCCTCATTTATGTTAGACGCCAATACCCTGGTATTGAGTGCGGTTAAAAATGGACATACCGATATTTACACCTATAAAATTGAAGAGAACCGACTCACACAAATTACCGATGATGTGTATGACGACCTTGACCCTGCTTTGGTAGCTTTTCCGAATAAGGTAGGTATTGTGTTTTCATCTAACCGGCCAAGTGGGGGTGCTCGTGGCAGCGATACGGCCCTCCCTAGCCGCTATCCCTTTAATATATTTTTTACAGATGTATTGAATGAGGGAAAGGCGAAACAGATTACCCAGTTAACGCGGGTTAAGTATGGTTCGGCTCGCTATCCGATGCAGTATAATACCAATCACTTCACTTTTGTGTCGGATGAAAATGGAATTGCTAATCGCTGGGCGGGATTTTTTTCAACACAGCGAAGTGGATTAGATACGTTAATTTATATCGGAGAAGAAGTGCTGCACAATCCCGCACCTAAGGAAATCGATTCAACCCTTCGTGCTTGGCAGCTTTCAAAGCCGGATAGCATTAGTTTTTATCAGGTATACAACGACTCTACGTATACCTTCCCAATTACCAATTATCAAAGCAGTTTATCTGAAACCCGGATTGCTGGTAATAATGGACAAGTTAGTGAAGTGCGAAGAGAGGGAGATTATAAGTTTTTATATAAGTTGAAAGTAGACGAGCAAACCTTGCAAAAAAGGAATGTAGCTACCCGGCCTACTGAATATATGAAGAAGGTGGTTGCTGAAAATAAGGCACAAACCGGTAAGGCCCAGGTATATCTGAATAAGCAACCAGCAGATACTGGAAAAAAAGTTGCCGACTTTTTTCAAAACGAATTTACCAATGAGAAGCCAGATACCAGTTCGTTGATTCGACTGCAAAATGAGGTGGCAGAAAAGGTATCGGCTTTGAGTAAATCTAAATTATTCGATTACCGGCTCAAGTTCAGTTCCGATTTTGTTCAAAGTGGAATAACCAATACCATCCTAATAAATCGCTATCAACCATATGGGGGTGGTCAAGGGCCTATTCAGTTGAATAATGGTGCTAACCTGAACTTTGCCTTTAAGGTTGGGGTGAGTGATTTGATGGAGGATGTGCGCTTTATTGGTGGATTTCGTTTTGGCACGAATCTTTCAGACAAAGATGTGTTACTGTCGTTTCAAAACAACCGGAAGCGGCTCGACTGGGGCGTTACCTATTATAGAAGCAATGTGTCGAATTTTTACAATACCTCGTTTAATTCGATGTTGTACACGAACCTCTATCAGTTTAATGTTTCCTATCCATTTGATGAGATAAGAAGTTTACGCGCTACTATTGGGTTAAGAAACGACCGCGGAGTATTAAGGCCTTATGATAATGCGTCAGGCTTTCCCGATCCTAATGCTTTGGCATACAGAGATACGGTTTCTAAATTTATAGTTTCCCGATTGGAATATGTGCATGATAACACCATCAATCCTACTCAAAATATCTGGAAAGGGCTTCGGTATAAAGTGTATTTGGATGTGAATATGCCAACTTTTAAATCGGCATTGAATAATGGCAAAGCCACTTTAAATTTGGGATTTGATGCAAGGTATTATAAGAAAATATATCGCAATTTTATTTGGGCAGGCCGAGCTGCTGCCGACTTTTCTTGGGGTGAGCAGAAAATTGTTTACTTCCTAGGGGGAACCGATGGATGGTTAGGGCCTCAGTTTAACAACAATCCGCCTGCCCCCGACCAGAGCTATGCTTTTCAGTCGCTTGCCTTGAATATGCGCGGATATAATCAGAACGTGGCCAACGGAAACAATGCAGTAGTAATTAACAGTGAATTCCGCTTCCCACTTTTTTCTACCTTAATTAATCGCCCCATCAATAATGCATTTCTCCGCAATTTTCAGATTGTACAATTTGTAGACCTGGGAACAGCCTGGAATGGAAAATATAATGGAATCACCCGTCCCGGAGAATTTTATTCCAATCCTAATACCCCTATTGCTGTTCGCATTGATGCAGGCGGTTTAGGACCCTTTGCCGGCGGCTATGGATTTGGATTGCGCAGTACTTTGCTGGGATATTTTTTACGTGTGGATACCGGGTGGCCTATGAAAGGTGTATTTAAAGGCAAGCCTGTTTGGTATTTTTCGTTAGGGTTCGATTTTTAATAGCAAATACTATGGTTGTTCTTCTGGCAATTTGGGTTCTCTCAGTTGAACCGGTGTAGTTTTTTTCCGTAATCGCATATTGAGCAATTCTACTGCAAAAGAAAAGGCCATAGAGAAATATACATAGTTTTTCAAATTAAGTCCATGTGCTTTTTCCGGATCCCATCCTTCTACCAATAAAACAAAACCAATCATTACCAAAAACGATAAAGCCAGCATTTTAAGGGTGGGATGTTTGTGAATGAATGCCGAGATGCGGGCACTGAATAAGAACATTACTATCATAGCTACCACAACAGCTGCAATCATTATTTCCAGTCTTTTAGCTGTACCCCCCGCTGTTATGATACTATCGAAGCTGAATACCATATCAATTAAAACAATTTGCATCATTGCCTGCGAAAAACTGATTTTAGCAGCCGATTGCCCAGACTGCGTAAGTTCTTCTCCTTCTAGCTTGTGGTGAATTTCTTTTACGGTTTTATAAATTAAAAAGAGGCCTCCTGCCAGCATAATTAAACTGGCGAGGTCGAAAGATTTGTTCGCAATGGTAAACACGGGCTTCCCTTTTTGCTGGAGTAACCAGCTGAGGGCGAATAACAGCGCGGTTCTTGTGATAATTCCGGCAATCATCCAGTAGGTTCGGGCTTTTTGCTGATATTTTTGGGCCAGCCGGTTCATGATAATGCTTACGAAAATCACATTATCAATACCCAGTACTACTTCGAGTATTACTAAAATGATAAAACTAATCAGGTGCTCGGTGGTAAAAAGTGATTCCATGTTTTATAAGTGCTTTGATGAATGTATCGATTTTCCAATCTGTTTTATAAGGGCGGGTCCCCGGTAAATAAAACCGGTCCATATCTGTATCAAATCTGCTCCAGCCCGAATACGTTCTGCTCCATCTTCTCCACTCATAATCCCGCCGCTAGAGATAATGGGCAACGAATTCCCAGCCTGCTGCCGCAAATAGTGCAACACTTCAGTTGCCATTGAGCGAAGGGGTTTTCCACTCAATCCCCCCATGCCAATAGCACTTAGTTTTTTTTCGGATTCCGTTGAAAGGTGATCCCTCCCAATGGTAGTATTGGTAGCCACTAATCCATCCAACGGAACCTGCTGAGCGAGTTCAAGAATATCGTTTAATTGTTCCGGGGTTAAATCTGGGGCAATTTTTAGCCATAAAGGCTTGGGTTGCGATTGGCCCTGGTTATAGTTTTGCAGGGTACTGGTTATTTGATACAGGGCATCTTTATCTTGCAAAGCTCTAAGCCCGGGTGTATTGGGTGAACTTACATTTACCACAAAATAATCAGCTTCGGCATGCAGATGCTGATAAACCTTGAGGTAGTCTTTCCAAGCATCCTCATTCGGTGTTATTTTATTCTTACCAATATTCCCTCCCACAATCATTCTATTTCCCTTGGTAGCAACTTCGCGGTTTTTCCATTCAGCCAGTCTCCTTTTAACAACCTCCATCCCATCATTATTAAAACCCATTCGATTGATGAGGGCTTCATCTGCCGGTAGTCGGAATAATCTGGGTTGTTCATTTCCCGGCTGCCCCAATGGGGTAACTGTTCCTATCTCTACAAAGCCAAATCCGAGTGCTTTTAATGAGGGCAAGTAATGCGCATTTTTGTCGAAGCCGGCCCCCAAACCAACCGGATTGGAAAATGTTATGCCGGCAACCGTTTTTGGGGTAGGATGCGGGTATTGGAAAAAATGTGAAAGAATTGATTCCCCTCCCGGCATGGAACAGGTAAGCGAAAGGCATTTCATCGAAAAATAGTGCGCCCGTTCCGGTGGCAGCGCAAAAAGGATAGAACGGAGTAACGGGTACAGCATGGGGCAAAGATAATCATTCCTTTTTCCCTTGCTACTTAGGGGACCGAGAATAATAGTTGCATAAACAACTTTTATAAAAAATCATTACTTTTGGCATAGAAAATTAAATATTATGCAGGAGGCGTATATAGTGGCCGGTTTTAGAACCGCAGTAACTAAAAGTAAAAAAGGAGGGTTTCGTTTTTTTCGTCCCGATGATCTGGCGGTAGAAGTAATCAAGGGATTGGTAGCAACCCTACCTGGTTTAGACCCGAAAGAGGTGGATGATGTGATTGTTGGCAATGCTGTTCCGGAGGCAGAGCAGGGCTTACAGTTTGGCAGAATCATTGCGGCGCGAGCTTTAGGAGAAGAGGTAGCAGGGATAACTATCAACCGCTATTGTGCGAGTGGATTGGAAAGTATTGCCATGGCTACGGCAAAAATCCGAACTGGGATGGCTGATTGCATTATTGCCGGCGGAACAGAAAGTATGAGTATGGTGCCCACAGCCGGTTGGAAAACGGTGCCTTCTTATGCCATTGCAAAAGATGAGCCAGATTATTATTTAAGTATGGGTCTTACAGCAGAGGCAGTGGCAAACGAATATTCAATTAACCGGGAAGATCAAGATGTATTTGCATTTCAATCGCATCAAAAAGCGATGAAAGCCATCCAGGATGGGAATTTCAAATCTGGAATTATCCCCATTACGGTGGAAGAGGTTTATGTAAATGAAAAAGGAAAAAAAGCCACCCGTTCTTATGTAGTTGATACTGATGAGGGCGTGAGAGCAGACACTACAGTAGAAGCACTGGCTAAGTTAAAACCTGCTTTTGCTATCGGTGGATCAGTTACTGCCGGAAATTCATCTCAAACCAGTGATGGTGCGGCATTTGCAGTAGTAATGAGTGAGCGCATGGTAAACCGTTTGGGATTAAAACCGATTGGTCGCCTAGTGAATTGTGCTTCTGCCGGTGTTCCTCCCCGTATTATGGGTATTGGACCTATTGCTGCTATACCCAAAGTTTTAAAGCAGGCTGGCATGACGATGGGTCAAATAGATTTGTTGGAGCTGAATGAGGCATTTGCAGCACAGGCTCTTGCGGTAATCCGAAAACTAGATTTGAATCCTGAAATCATCAATATTAATGGCGGTGCCATTGCATTAGGTCATCCGCTTGGATGCACAGGGTGTAAGCTTACGATTCAGCTGTTACAGGATATGAAGCGCCTGAACAAGAAATACGGCATGGTAAGCGCTTGTGTAGGTGGCGGTCAGGGAATTGCCGGTATTATTGAATATATTCAATAGTTTGGCAAAGGGGCATTAACCTGAAAGATGATGAATATCATTTTTTTAGATGTGTGCAGGTACTATTTTTGAACAAATAATTTGTTATGCAAAATATACTTGTGCCCGTTGATTTCTCCGAAACCAGTTATCGCGCAGCCCTGTACGCATTAAAGCTGGCCGCACAAATGCATGCGCAGAAAGTAATTTTATACCATGCTTATCAAGCACCGCTTACGGTTGATTCCCCGGTAGCAGCTGTTCAATTGTTTGATGAGGTTCAGCTGAAAAAAGACAGTACAGCAGCCTTACTAAGGTTTAGAGAAAAACTGGAGGGAGCTTGTCCTTCGGGTTGTTTTTTAGAAACCTACAATGAATATTCATTGTTGATTAATGGCGTAGATGCGTTATGCCAGTTAACCAATAGCAAGATGGTTGTGATGGGTATAACGGGGGGAGGAGCCCTCTCGGAAAAGTTAATTGGTAGCAATACGGTTTCTGTAGCCCGTCACTCCACGGTTCCTGTTATCATTGTTCCTACAGATGTAACATTCAAGCCCCCCCAAAAAATAGTTTTATTGACCGACTATGCTCACACAGATGAGAATGTACCTATCAATAAAATTCATTGGTTTTTAGATCAGACCCACGCCGAATTAATGGTGTTGCATATTGAAAAAGATGCTTCCGTTACGCAGGAATTGCAGGAAATTTTATTACTAAAAGATCATAAGCCTACTTATCATGTGGTGCATCATTCAAGTTTTATAGAGGGGGTGAATAATTTTATAAAAAAGCACGAGGCAGATATGGTTATTATTCTTCCCAAAAACCATGGTTTTTTTACTAGTTTGTTTACTACCAGCCACACGACCCGTTTGGTATTTCATAGTAACATTCCGGTATTGGCTATTCACGAGTAACTTTTGCAAATACAGAACCACTTCAAATATTTATTATGCAAAATATATTGGTTCCGGTAGATTTTTCTCCTACTTCTCAAAATGCGGCTCGGTATGCCGCGGGGTTGGCTGCTCAGATAGGCAGTAGTAAGCTGGTATTATACAATGCATTTCAAACCATCTTATCGAATTTTCATGCGAATCCCGATTTGGAAGGGCTGGATGAGCAGGATTTGCGGCCTTTACAAGAAGATGCGATGCATGCTTTGAAGTTGGAGATGCTCAGCACCACATCTGCTACTCTCCGAATCGAAGCGCACTGTGTATATGAAGGGTTTCATGATGATTTAACTGAGGTATGCAAAAGAACCCAAACGCAATGGGTTGTAATGGGAATTACAGGAGGGGGCAAGTTAAAAGAGAAGCTGATTGGCAGTCACACCCTCAAAGTCGCCCGCAATACTGCTAATCAGGTAATCATTGTTCCACCCAATGCCCGTTTTTCTGCAATTCGCAAAGTGATGTTATTAACCGATTATGATCATGTGGATGAAACCACTCCTTTCGATGTGATTCATCAGCTGATTATTCATACGCAGGCTTCTTTAGATGTGGTACATATAGAAGCTGACCCTGACTCTAAAGAACGCCATACCGCCATTATTCAACAGGAAAATGCGGTTATGCACCGGCATTTGTTACCTTATTTACCTCAATATTTCACAGCATATAACCCTTCATTCGAACAGGCAATTCAAGACATTACTCACGAGAGATCCATTGATTTGATTATAATAATTCCCAAAAAAATTGGATTTATCGATAGATTACTCAATGTGAGTCATACCGATTTATTGGCCTTTCATAGTCATGTTCCCTTATTGGTTGCCCATAAATAGGGTACTGAGAATAATTAACTGAGATATTTTCCTACGATAGGTACTCTTCTGCCTATGCCAAAAGCTTTGGGGGAAATGCGAATGATGGGGCAAAACTGATTTCGCTTGTATTCGTTTGTGTTTACCATTTTCAGCGTTCGGTTTACCAATGCAGGATCAAAGCCCATTTGTTTAATTTCTTCGGGTCCGTTTCTTTTTTCTATATACTGATAAAGAATTTGATCAAGCAGCGCATAATCGGGCAGGCTGTCGCTGTCTTTTTGTCCAGGTCGTAATTCAGCACTGGGGGCTTTTTCAATAATATTTCGGGGAATGATTTCTTTATTTCTGTTGATATAATGGGCAAGTGCATATACTTGTAATTTATAGCAATCGCCCAGCACGCTCAAGCCACCTGCCATATCTCCGTACAGCGTTCCATATCCAGTAGCCAATTCGCTTTTGTTAGATGTGTTGAGTAAGATATACCCGAATTTATTAGCAATAGCCATCAGCAGATTACCGCGGCTTCTACTTTGCATATTTTCTTCTGCCAGTGAAAATGGCAAGTCGCCAAATAGTGGCTGAACGGTTTGTAACATAGCAGTATAAACCTCATGGATGGGTACTACATCGTATGGGTTATGTAAATGTGTGCTGAGCGCAATGGCATCTGCTACTGAATGTTCTGTTGAATAAGGGGAAGGTAAAAGGATGGCCCGCACATTTTCTGCACCTAGGGCTTCACAAGCAATGGCGAGGGTAACTGCCGAATCAATTCCGCCGGATGATCCCAGAATTGCTTTGGTAAATCCCATTTTGGTAAAATAATCGCGGATACCCAATATAAGTGCTTGATATACCTGATCGATATTAAGTTCTGGTTCCAATTTGGCAGGATTGAGTTCCTTGTCGGGCATTCGGCTAGCGGGTTCTAAAATGGGCGCATGAATAGTGCCATCATCTGAAAGTTCCAGCAGAGCAGTTGCTTCTGTAAACATAGGCAAGGCCGCACAAAGGTTCGCCTGTGCATCAAAAACCAGTGAGGCTCCATCGAATACAATTTCTGTTTGACTGCCTACCGCATTGCAATAGAAAAGAGGTAATCGATATTTTAATACATTGGCTTTGATAACTGCTTTTCGGTCTTCATCATGGGTATAATCGAAAGGCGAAGCGCTCAGGTTGAGCATGATATCGGGTTGTTGCTCCAACAGTCGATCCATCGGACAAATGGTATATAAGGGATTGTCGCCGAGGTTCCAGATATCTTCACAAATAGTGATGGCTAATTTTTTTCCTTTAAAGGGAACTACTTTCCAATCTGCTGATGGCTCGAAGTACCGGTATTCGTCGAAAACATCATAGGTAGGCAGTAGGGTTTTGTGAATCTCTGCAACTATTTTCTGTTCGTATAAAAAGAAGGCTGCATTGAACAAATCCTTTCCCAATTTTGAGGGGTTTCGGGAGGGTCCACCAATCAATACACCAATCGTGTCGGCTTCTTCCCGGATTCGATCTACCGAGTATTCGCATTGGGCAATGAAATTATTGAATTCAACAAAGTCGCGTGCAGGATAGCCACAAACGCACATTTCACTGAACAAAATCAAATCGGCACCAGCGGCTTTTGCTTCCCGGATGGCGGTAATGATTTTCTGTGTGTTCAATTCAAAATTACCAATATGGTAATTCTGTTGGGCGAGTGCTATTTTCATGCTCCAAAGTTCAGTAAGTTTTTGCTATGTTGGTCTTTTCAGCGTATAAAAATGAGGATCTCTCGTGAATCCATTTGCTTTAACAGTATTTTTACCACCTAACCTGCTTAATTAGCCGGGGGATTGATATTTTTAGGTATGCAATTACAAATAAAGCAGGTAAGCTGGTTGGTTGGAATATTTTCCAGCTGTATAATTGGATGCACAAGTTCTCCCAAGGCACCGGACGTTTCTAATTTACAAATTACCTGGCAAGTTCAACGGTTTGAGCAGGATCTTTTTTCCATGGATACGCTTCAGCTAGATGCTTCTTTAGGGCAGCTGAATAAGAAGTATCCGGGGTTTACGCAAGATTTTTTATTTAATATCTTAGGCACTTCGCCAGATAAGGCCTTGACAGAGCTGCCTTTTTTTTTAAGGGCTTACCGCAACTGGATCGGTGCTGCAAAATCTGACAAAGAACTTACTAAATATTTTGATCAGGTTAAAGAGGGATGTAAATATGTACATTATTATTTTCCTACTTATCCCTTACCACGTAAGTTGATCACTTTTATTGGACCCGTTAATGGATATGGGAATGTAATCACTTCCGATGCGCTAGCGGTGGGGCTTCAATTTTATATGGGTAAAGATTTTGCCTGGTATGCGACTTCGGAGGGTCAGCAATTGTATCCTCCTTTTCTATCCCGCCGATTTGAGCCAGCCTATATGCCCATTAATTGTATGAAGAATATTATGGATGATTTGTTTCCGAATAAGAGTCAGGGCAGGCCATTGGTAGAACAAATGATTGAATCTGGCAAGCGGGTTTGTTTATTAGAATTTTTTCTACCACATTTGGCTGATACGTTGAGAACGGGCTATAGCGGGCAACAACTAGCCGCATGCAGAGCCAGTGAAAAGGGGATATGGAGTTTCTTTGTACAGAATGATATGTTGTATAGTACAGATCCTTCCTTTACTAGAGATTATTTAAATGAGGGTCCTGGAACCCCTGCATTGGGCGATCAGGCCCCTGGAAATATTGGCCAGTTTTGTGGCTGGCAGATTGTAAAGAAGTGGATGAAAAAGCAAGCAGATATTACACCTGCAAAATTAATGCAAACCCCTGCTGCTGCTATTTTTCAGGAGGCAAAGTACAAGCCGTAAATCAACTAGAAAAAGAGTTAGTTCAGCTTCGAGGGGGCAATCATTTCGAAGGGAGGAATTTTAACGGAAAACATTTGATGCGTATCTGCATTCATCATGCGATAAGAGCCTTGCATCTTTCCCATTTCGCTGCGCAGATTACAAGCGCTGATATATTGGTATTGTTCTCCGGGTTGCAATATGGGTTGAACGCCAACCACCCCTTCTCCTTCTACCTCCCGTTGTTCTCCGTTGCTGTCGAAAATGTACCAATGCCTCCGTAGTAACTTAACCGGAAAATTGTTGTGGTTATCAATACTTACTTGATAGGCAAACATATATTCACCATGCGTGGGGTCGCTAAACTCGGTTTGGTAATAGGTTTCTACGGAAACCTGAATTCCATCGGTAATTTTTGAAACCATGATGCCGGCTATTAATCTACCCTAAAAGTAGGGATAATTATGAAAGCAGTTTTGAAAAATATATGAACGGATGGGGTAATTTAACAGGGGGATTGCACTGCCAATGCTTATTTTTGTAGCGAAATTTTAATAAATATGAACAAAATTGCAATAGCCAAAGGAGATGGAATTGGTCCGGAGATTATGGATGCCGTTTTAACCATTTTTCAGGCAGCTGGGGTTCCCTTGGAGTATGAAGTGGTGGAGATGGGTAAGTGGGTATTTGATAGGGGTTTTAGTAACGGAATGACGCCAGAGGCACAACAAACGATTGAAAAACTGGGTATTCTTTTCAAAGGCCCCATGGAAACCCCAAAAGGTAAGGGGGTAAAAAGCGTAAATGTTACCGCCCGCAAAACCTGGAATACCTATGCCAACAAACGTACTTTTCAAACGCTTCATGGGGTGGATACTGTTTTTAGCAAAGCTGGCATCCCCATAGATATTACGATTGTTCGGGAGAATATCGAAGATACCTACGGTGGTGTAGAACATTTGCTAACCCATGATGTGGCATTAAGCCGCCGGTTTATTACTCGCCCCGGAAGTATGCAAGTGATAAAGTATGCATTTGAAATGGCTCGCAAGAGAAATGCCCGAAGAATAACCTGTGGTCATAAGGCAAACATTATGAAGTTGACCGATGGATTATTTCTAGAGGTATTTTATGAGGTTGCCAAAGAATATCCCGAGTTGAAAGCGGATGACGTGATTGTAGATGATTTGTGTATGAAGTTGGTGAGCCGCCCCGATTTATTTGATGTGGTGGTACTCACCAATTTACAAGGAGATATTGTGAGTGATTTATGTGCCGGATTAGTAGGGGGGTTAGGATTTGCTCCTTCTGCTAATATTGGCGATCATATTTCAATATTCGAGGCAGTTCACGGAACAGCCCCTGATATTGCGGGAAAAAACATAGCGAATCCTACTGCGCTTTTGTTAAGTGGCTTTGCCATGTTGCGGCACCTTGGTTTAATGGAAGTGGCGGCCGTATTAGAAAATGCGTTGTTATATACACTGGAAAGCGGAAAGCATACAGGTGATTTTGGCAGCAAAACAGATCAGCCACTCAGTACCACTGCTTTTGCGCAAGCTATCATTGATAATATTGGAAAAATACCGGAACACCAGCCTAAGCCAATTTTGCCTAATCAGCCACCAACGCCCACCCATTTTAAACTGGCAGCCAATCCTATGTTAGAGAGTGCCGACCATTTGCAGGTTTCTATTGTAGGAGTAGATATGTTTATTGAAAGTAATCTACAACCCACTGCTGTGGCTGAAAAATGTTTACAGCATACTGGGGAGCTCTTTAAACTGGTCACTATCAGTAATAGGGGTACACAGGTATGGCCCAAAGGCTCTTCTTTTACCAATCTTGTAAACCAGTATGGGTGCAGATTTGAGTGTGTAGGCGATGTGCCGCTAACGCAGGTAGATATACTGGAATTATATCAACGACTAATGCAGGATTTTAAAATATGTTCAACTGAGTTGTTGAATCAATGGGGCGACAAAAAGGCCTATAGTTTGGCACAAGGCCAGTAACCGAATACAGTTGGGTAGTTAACCGATAAAATGCTGCCGCCCCCTTTTTTTACGGGTGGGGTGGGGCGGTTCTTAATTTTAATGTAATTTCACACCTCATTTAAAGCGAAAAGGAATTATGGCTGAAGTGATTTTAATGCCCCGCCTGAGTGATACCATGACAGAGGGAGTAATAGCATCCTGGCACAAAAAAATAGGTGAACCCGTAAAAAAAGGCGATTTATTAGCCGAAATTGAAACGGATAAAGCCACTATGGAACTGGAAAGTTATCAGAATGGAACCCTTTTGCATATAGGTACTCCCAATGGGGGAAAGTTACAGGTAAACGATTTGTTGGCTATTATTGGTGAAAAGGGAGAAGATATCACTGCTTTGGTGGCCCAGCATTCGGGTGGGGGAACCTTGGTTTCTGCGGAACCGGCTTCCGAAAAAACAGCTGCTGCACCCATAGCTACCCAGGTTTCTGGAGCCGAAGCATTAGATGCTGCTGCCATGGAAGAGGTGGTGTTAATGCCTCGCCTAAGTGATACGATGACGGAAGGCGTAATTGCTGGATGGCATAAGAAAGTAGGAGATACAGTAAAAAAAGGAGATGTATTGGCCGATATTGAAACCGATAAGGCCACCATGGAATTGGAGAGTTATAAAGATGGTATACTATTATACCAGGGAGCTGCTGCGGGTTCGGTTATTAAGGTAAATGATTTGTTGTGTATTATAGGCAAAGAAACCCTGGATGTTGCTGCAATTGTTGCGGCCGTTAAGGGAGGATCTGCAGGCGCAACTGCTACTTCAACTCCTGCGCCAGCTAATGCATCTGCTCCTGCCAGCTCCGTTTCTACACAGCCCGAAACGAATGCAGATCATGCCGGCAGGATATTTGCCTCACCACTGGCTAAAAAATTAGCAGCTGAAAAAGGGATTGATCTGGCCAAAATTAAAGGCTCGGGTGATAATGGACGAATTATTCGGAATGATGTTGAAACTTTCACACCAGCCGCTGAACCATCGACCGCTCCGGCACAAATAATTTCACCTGCTACTCCGGTTGCATCTGTTGTTTCTGGTAAGGAAAGTTTTGAAGAAGTGCCGGTTTCCCAGATGCGTAAAGTGATAGCGAAGAGGTTAAGTGAGAGTTTATTTACAGCGCCTCATTTTTATCTTACGATGTCGGTAGATATGGATGCTGCGGTTGCAGCCAGAGCCCGTTTAAATGAACAATCCGGCGTAAAAATAAGCTTCAACGATATGGTTGTTAAAGCCACAGCCTTGGCTTTACAGCAAAATCCGAAAGTAAACAGCAGTTGGTTAGGTGATAGAATACGCTACAATCATCATATCAACATTGGGGTGGCTGTTGCAGTAGAAGATGGTTTACTGGTTCCAGTAGTTCGGTTTGCCAACACAAAAACGCTCACTCAAATTGGTGCTGAGGTAAAATTATTTGCTCAAAAAGCCAAGGATAAAAAATTACAGCCTTCCGACTGGGAGGGAAGTACATTCACCATTTCTAATTTGGGAATGTTTGGCATTGATCAGTTTACAGCGATTATTAATCCACCCGATGCCTGCATATTGGCGGTAGGGGGTATCTCTCAGGTGCCGGTTGTAAAAAATGGTCAGGTAGTTCCCGGTAATGTAATGAAGCTCACCATGAGTTGTGACCATCGGGTGGTGGATGGGGCTACGGGAGCTGCATTCTTACAAACCCTTAAAGGTTTGCTGGAAGAGCCTCTTCGAATGCTTTTGTAATATATATTTATCAATTTTATCATTTAATTATCGTCCCCTTAACAAAAGGGGACTTTTTTTTGCGGAAATTGTAGTGATTTCATTTATATGAAGCTACTTGTATGCATGATTTGCGGGCTATTTGCAGTTATTCTTTGCCAGGCACAGAGTATGTTGGCGAATGGGAGTTTTGAAGACAGAAATATTTGTATCGAGTTCCGTTCTGGATGTGCGCCCGAGGGCTGGTTTCGATTTCCTTTACAGCGGATGAATTTATCTAACATGAATCGTGCTTTATCAAAGGGGCATTTTTATGAAAGTTTAATTATGGAAAATCGCGATGCTTCTTTTGGCGGAAGAACTTTTTTATATACTCGGCTCATTTGTCCACTTGAGAAAGGGAAAACCTATCGCCTTCGTGTTTCTGTATACACCAATGGGCATCAGTTTGATCATTTAGATGTTGCGTTAAGTAATTACGAACCCTACCGAAATCAGCAATTTTTAACCGGTCACCCCAAAAATTATTCGCTAACATTAACTCGTCCCAGCAAGTATGTAAACGATTGGCGAGAGGCGTCGGTTGTGATTACGGCAACGGGAACAGAGCGTTATTTGCTATTAGGCAATCTTTCCCCCAATAAAATGCCCTTTACACGAGAATATAATTATGAAGATCCCAGGATCGTGTATGACATCGACAGTGTATCCTTATTACCAGTTGTTGGCAAATGGGAGCCATGCGAAAAAGCAGCAGAAAATATACAGGCGTTATACATCAATAACTATCGTCACACAGAGTTCAACTATTTAGATGATGATTTACCTTTAGTAAAAGATACAACGATTGCTACAACTATAGCAAAAGCAGACCCTCCAATGCCCGAGGTGGTACCTCCTCAAAAGGCAGATACCTTGTTAATACCGGATGTATTATTTGAATTTGATAAAGGGGTATTGAATCCCAATTTTTTTCCCCGAATGCAGCAAATTGTAAAAGTAATAGAGCAACGACCGTTTCGGAGATTAGAAATCATCGGACATACAGATAGCTTAGGTTCTTTTGAATATAACCAGCAACTCTCTGAGCAACGTGCTCAGGCAGTAGCCACTTACTTATTAGGCCATTTACCGCTTACTCCAGAAAAAGTAAAAACTTCGGGAGAGGGTGCTGGGCGCCCGGTATCTTCCAATCAAACAGCCGCCGGTCGTCAGCAGAACCGGCGGGTTGAAATTATAGTAATCAGATAGCCATACCCAAAAAGGGGTTAATAGTCCAAATCGCACCCAATAGGGGCACCAGGTGGTATTTCTTTATGAATAGGTAATGGAATGTCTTTGGGTTTTTCAATTCGTTCAATGGCAAAAGAATAGTGTGCAGCTAATCCTGGAGTTGATTTTTTAGCAATTGCCAATTGTTTAATTTGTTGCATTCGGCTGAAGCAAATGGATTTTACCGCGTACCCTGATAAATCATTTTGATACAAGGCCAGCATCCATGTAAGCATCATTTGTTGGGTTTGCAATTGAATTTCTCTTGCCAGTCCGCTTTTCAAAGAACTTTTCCAAGTACTTTCTATCATCGCATCCAATAGGTCGTCAAAACCTGGAGTTTGGGCCCTAGCTTTTAGTTGCACCATGCGGTTGGCTCTTTCGGGATGGAATAAAAAGGATAGTTCAAAATCGGTGAGTGCTTCCGCTGCGGATAAAGCATCGAATGCCATACCGGTTCTTTTATTAAAAAGTTCACCTACCGAGTAGTATTGTGGTGGGCGGGGAGGTATTAGGTCTATAACGGTAGAGGGGATGGAAAGTACTTCTGGAGATAAGCATTGGAGGGCTGCTTTTATGGCTTCTTGCTGAACGCTAGCAGATAATATAGCAGGTTTTTCCTGATTATCTCCTTTAACGCTGTAAGCATAATTCATACCTCCGATTAACTTACAAACAGCCTCTAGCTGATAGCGATGATAATTATATACGGGAACAAGCACATCTTCGAGTTGAGCCAAGGGGGTGTTGTTTTTTACAGCATTTTCCGAAAACTGCTTCAGTGCTTTTTTTCTCACTTCTAATACTGATTCTAACTCCTGAGTGGCGCTGGTTCCATTATCCCACAGGTGGGCTTTAGGATGCATTCCTCCGGCAGCGCGGGCATCCGCATCGGCAATAAACAGCAATCCTTTTTTGGTATTTTCTTCCAGTAAATTATTGAGTGCCTGATTTTCATTGGTTCCATTTTGAAAATCGGCATAACCATAGGTTATAGCCTGTTTATCCCAATCTCCTATTTGGTTGGTATAAACATCCGAAAAGTCAATTTCTCCTTTTGTATTTAGTTTAATAAGTGGATGTGGGTAGTCCATCACGGAAGCCCGGTTATTAAAGCTCGAAGCATAGTTGTGTTGTAAGCCAAGCGTATGTCCTATTTCGTGAGCTGCTAATTGACGTAGTCGTTGTAATGCGGCTTCCTTCATGGTATTGGGAACTGGTTTGCCGGTTTCATAGGGTGATAAAAGGCCGGTGAAAATCAGGTGATCTTGGCGAACACGCAGGGAACCTAGAGTAACTTGACCTTTAATAATTTCTCCGGTTCTGGGGTCGGTAACACTATTTCCATAGCTCCAGCCTCTTGTAGATCGATGCACCCAGTTTACTACGTTGTAGCGAATATCCATGGGGTCGGCGGTGTCGGGCAATAATTTTATTTGAAAGGCATTTTTGTAGCCGGCAGCTTCAAAAGCCTGGTTCCACCAACTTCCGCCATCTAGTAATGCAGAACGAATGGGCTCCGGCGTTCCATTATCTAAATAGTAGATGATAGGCTTTACCGGTTCGCTAACCGCAGCGCCCGGATCTTTTTTAGCAAGGCGGTGACGGGTAATGAACATTTGTTGAATAGGTTCGGTAAAAGGAGAACTGTAGTCGAAATAACTAATTGCATTAAAACCGCTTCTGATATCGTATCGGCGGGGTTTATATTGGTTATCTGGCAATTGAACAAAAGAATGGTGCATACGCAATGTGATGGCTTCGGCACTGGGAACTACTGTTCTTACAAATCTACCTGCATCTGCTCCTCCGGTAAAAGTTATGGTTGCTTCAAATTCAGAATTAAGCGGAAAGTTGCGAGTGTTATTTATAAATATGGCAGAGCGGGATTCGGATAGTGAATAAGATCCCTGCTTCATCATTCTAAGTTTGTCGGCAACATTCATTGCATCTCTTAGAAAGAAGGAAGTGGCATCTACCAGTAACTGACCACCCTCTTCTTCTTCTATGGTAAAGCCAGCTATAGCTGATTGAGCAAATGATTCAGCTACGGCTCTTTTCTCGCGTGGGTCTGATG
>Ga0114981_10000935_pt1 | contig 19202 bp, 17 predicted proteins | sample S_140806_MF_Meta_FD_87028 | JGI IMG/M metagenome (GOLD analysis project Ga0114981, IMG submission 87028) | Freshwater microbial communities from Lake Simoncouche, Canada to study carbon cycling - S_140806_MF_MetaG | ecosystem: Environmental > Aquatic > Freshwater > Lake | place: Lake...
AGCAGCGGCGAATTTGAGGCCATGGCCCAGTTGCCATTGCGCTGGCAGCAGTGGTGCGAGCAGCAGTACTCAGCAACGGTTGAGCATGAATTTTTGCGCCGCAAGGCTGAATTTGACGAAGTTACCTATTCATTACTGCGCTTGCGTGACGGCGAATTAGCAGCGGAATTGCACCAGCAATTGCAGGAGCAGGAGGTGGCCTTTGAAGATCTTGCCGCCCAATACTCAGAGGGTCCGGAACAACGCAGTGGCGGCAAAATTGGCCCAGTGCCGCTTTCCACTCCCCACCCAGCCCTCAGCAAGTTGCTTGAGATAAGCCAGGTGGGTCAGTTATGGCCCCCAAAGCAATTGGAGGGTTGGTGGATCATTGTGCGGCTGGAAGGGCGAAAAGGTGCCCAGCTAAACGAAGCACTCCAGCGCCGTTTGATCCTTGAACAGGGAGACGACTGGCTGCGAAATGAAGTTAAAAATGCACTTGCAACCCATAATGAAGAAGTGAATTGAAGGCCAGCTGAGCCCAGATGTCGATTACAGCTGCCCTTGATCTGCTGGCTTCCACAAAGCCATTTAGTTTTTTAAGCCCGGTTGAGCAGGCCCAGGCTGCTCAAGCCCTCAAGCCCTTGGTGTTGAGGCCGGGTTCCCGTTTGCATGGTTTTGATGAGTTACCACCAGGGATCTTGATTCTTGTGGAGGGGCAGCTGCGGCTGCTGGCCCAGGATCAAAGGGGTGAAACCTTCACCTTGGAATTGCTTACGCCTGGGGCCATCGCCGGTTGGCTGCCCCTATTGCGGGGAGATTCCGGCCAAGTATTGGCGGCGTCGGTGGTTTCAAAAGGCTGGTTGCTGCCGGCGGCGCAATTTCTTGAATTGGTTAATCGTCATCAGGAATTGCTGGAGTTTTTTAAAGACGGCGGCCTGCCTGAGCGCTATGCCGTGCTGAGTGGATCCAAAATTGCCGATTTACCCAGGGGCCGTGCCCTGCGCGATTGGGCAGCAAAGGCAGATGCCTCTCCAACGCTTACTTTGCTTGGTGCCCAGGAGGCTGTGCCCGAAGGCAACTGGCTCTTGAGCACAGGTTGCCTGCCAAACCATGAGGTGGGTGAGAATATTCCCGCCGGTTTAGTGCTTGCTCGGCAAGGAAGATTGCCGGTGCGTTTAATTCCAAGGCCTGAACCATGGCCACCTCAAATTGGTGTGGCTGGCTCCGCTCAGTCAACAATCGCAGGTCAATTGGATCCTGAGCAAGTTGCTGTGGATGTTGATGTGCACGTGGAGGTTTTAGAGCCGGAATGGATTGAAGGCAGTGAGCTGGTGCCCCAACTCAATCAAATGGAGGCCCTGCAGGATTGGTATGGCCGCATTGGCGACGACGGCAGCTTCCCCCATATTTCCGGACAGGGGGAATTGGAGGAACCATTTGCGGTATTGCGCATGTTGTCGCGCAGTTTTGATCTTCCTTTTAGGAGGGATGTAATTCGCCGGATTTTGGCCGATCAATTACAGCGAGCTGAAGGAAAGGGCCTTGGTTTGATGCAATTAGCAGCCGTTGCTGATCTGTTGGGTTTAAGGGCCTCGATGTTGGAAGTGCCGCTTAAATCCGTGAACCGCATTCCCTTGCCAGCCATTGCCTTGGAGGCTGGCCATCCAGTGGTTATCTGGCAGGCCGATGCCAATGGTCTCTTGCTGGGCGATCCCCGCAGCGGCCAAAGAAAACTGCCGGAAGCTGAATTCAGCCAGTTGCTAGATGAGAAGGGCAATTTGCCAATCCTCTCCCTTGAGCGGGCTAACACCACACCAAAAGAAAGATTTGGCTTGAGTTGGTTCCTGCCGGCAATTAAACAACATCGAGGCATCTTAATTCAGGTTTTAGTTGCCAGTTTCTTTGTGCAACTTTTTGCTTTGTTGAATCCACTTTTGATTCAACAAATTATTGATGCTGTGATATCTCAGGGGAATTTAAAAAGCTTAAATGTTTTAGGTTCGCTGTTGGTGGCAATGGCTGTTGCTGAGGCGATCTTGGGTTCATTGCGCACCTATTTATTTAGCGACACCACCAATCGTATCGATATATCTTTGGGGTCAACCATTATTGATCATTTGCTGAGGTTGCCACTCAGTTATTTTGCCAAGCGGCCCGTGGGTGAAGTTTCCAGCCGGGTGAATGAATTGGAAAGGATACGCAGATTCCTTACCGGCACTGCACTTACGGTTGTGTTGGATTCGGTTTTTTCAGTTATTTATATAGCAGTTATGTTGCTTTATAGCCCAATCCTCACTGTTTGGGCCCTTGGGGTTATCCCATTTTTCATTGGTTTAACCGCAGCTGCGGCCCCTGTAATTCGCAAACAATTGCGGGAACAAGCCGAATCCAATGCCCAAGTTCAGAGCCATTTGGTTGAAACCCTTGGCGGCATGGAAACAGTTAAGGGCCAAGGCATGGAATTACATAGCCGCTGGCGTTGGCAGCAGCTCTATGGTGGCCAGATCGCTGCGGGTTTTCGCAACACAATCACCAGCACTGCAGCTGGTTCTGCCTCCCACTTTCTAGAACAGTTATCCGGCTTGCTGGTGTTGTGGGTTGGTGCCGGTTTGGTATTGCAAGGCAAGCTAACTTTGGGGCAATTAATTGCATTTAGAATTTTATCTGGCTATGTAACAAGCCCCTTGCTCAGGCTGGCTACGCTTTGGCAGAATTTTCAAGAAACAGCTCTTTCGCTGGAGCGGCTTTCCGATATTGTTGACCATCCCCAGGAGATTGAAATCGCCGGGGAAAATCTTCCACCGCTGCCACCAATTAGCGGTGCCATCAGCTATGAAAGGGTCAATTTCCGCTTTGCCAGCAGCGGCCAGCTGCAGCTATTAAACATTGATTTTGATATTCCAGCCGGCGGTTTTATTGGCATTGTTGGCAGCAGTGGATCTGGAAAAAGTACACTGCTTAAGTTATTAACGCGTCTCTACGATCCCCTGGAGGGAACCATTCGCCTTGATGGCAATGATATCTCCAAGGTTGATTTATATTCCCTGCGCCGCCAGATAGGTGTAGTACCACAAGACAGTTTGCTTTTTGATGGCACCGTTCAGGAAAATATCGCCTTAACAAGGCCCGATGCTGATTTTGAAGAGATCGTTAATGCTGCAAAAGTAGCCTGCGCCCATGAATTTATTCAACAGCTTCCAGCTGGATATAGCAGTTCCGTGGGCGAAAGGGGCTCCGGGCTTTCCGGCGGCCAGAGGCAGCGACTAGCGATAGCGCGCATGATTCTTAAACAACCCCGATTGCTTGTGCTAGATGAGGCAACCAGTGCTTTGGATGTTGATACGGAGCAACAATTAACCCGTAATTTAAGCGAAGCTTACCGCGGACGTACGGTGCTGTTTATTACCCATCGCCTGGGCAATTTGCGCCATGCTGATCATATTTTAGTTCTCCATAATGGAGCCCTGGTGGAACAGGGCTCCCATGGGGACTTAATGGCCCTTGGTGGCCGATATGCCACCTTATTCCGCCAGCAGGAGGCTGCCTTGGTATGAGCAATTTAGTTCGTCGCGATCCCTCTGATCTTCAGGAAATAAGGCTTCGGCCCTCGCCCCGCTGGAGCAAGGCGGTTGTGTGGGCTTTGATCGGCACAGCTAGTTTTGCTTTTTTGTTTGCCCTGCTGGCAAAAATTGATGAGGTGGTGGTAGCCCAGGGCGACCTTGAACCGGCCGGCGCTGTAAAGCCGATCAAAGCTGTTCAAAGTGCTGTGGTTGAGGAGATTTTTGTGAAGGAGGGGCAGGTTGTTGAACCAGGGCAGCCACTAATTCGTTTTGATACTGATAAATCACAGGCCCAAAAAAGCAATGTAAGTAGGCAGCTATTAATCGAGCAACAACGGATTTCGGAGCAGGCAAATGCCAGTAGGGCCCGCTTGGAAAACCTGCAGGCAAAACGTCAAAGTTTAATTTCAAAACGTGATAGCGAGAAGCTGTCTTTAGTTAATCAGGAAGATATTTTACGGCGCCTAGATTATTTAACTAAGCAGGGGGGGATGGGTTTAGTTCAATATATGCAAGAGAAGGACAAGGGCCAGCAAATGCGCTCTCAGATTGCTCAAACAGAAGCTGCAATTCGGCAAACTGATGCTGAATTAGATGAGGTGAGCTCGGATTTACTCAAGCAGCGCAAGGAAAGCGATCGTCAACTATCCGACCTGGAAAGGCAAAGGGTTGAAGTTAAGGAGCAACTCCAAACCGAATTGCTAAAATCGCCTGTGCGAGGCCAAGTGTTCGACCTCACACCCACCAGTAAAGGTTATGCAGTTGCCCCTAATGAGCCGCTTCTGAAAATTGTTCCCCTTGATAAATTGCAGGCTAAAGTTTATGTTACTAGTAAAGATATTGGTTTCGTTAAAGTTGGCCAGCTCTCCGAAGTGAGGCTTGATTCCTATCCGTTCACTGAATTTGGTTCGATCAAGGGTCGTGTTAAGCGCATATCTACTGATTCGTTGCCGCCAGATGAACAGAATCCGCAACCTCGTTTTCCTGTTCTAATTAAGCTTGATCAACAAAAGTTAGAAAAAAATGGACGTTCCTATGCCCTTAAATCAGGCGAAACCTTAAGCGCGAATTTAGTGCTTAGGGAGAAGCGTGTTATTACCCTGCTAACAGATGTGATCGACCGCGCCTTTGATGCCCTGAAGCCGATCAGATCGCCAACAACTTAATTGTTTTAGTTGTTTTAAATATTTATTTGTTCGTTTTGCCTCAGGCATAGGGAGCAGCAACCCCAGCGCTTTATTTCACCGGCGGGTGTGGGGATCTCGCAACGGGGGCAGGCAGCAATGCCGTGCACATCAACGCGGCTTGGGTGATTAGCCCAACTAGCGGCACTATCACCACTTGCTAAATCAGCCAGGGGACTTTGAACCCTCTGCTCCAGTTCGAGCCGTTGCAACGGAAAACCCGCCCCCCGCAGGGCACCTAGTAATTGGTGTTTGGCATATCTCAGCGCCAGTAACCAATGGGCTTGCTCTACGCCAATCCAAAGCACCGAACCTTGTATCCGTAGTGGCCTGCAGTGGGCGGCCAGTTCAGCCCCTGCAATTTGCGGCCATGCCTGCCAAAGGGCTGCCATGGGTGCCTGGCCATGCCAGTTTGCTTCTAGTTCCTTTAGGCAATTAGCAAGGGCCTTTGCTGGCTGGGGCCGGGGTGGTTGTAGGTAATTAGGCATCAGAAAAGGCTAGGGTCGTTGTGTTGCTGCCGATGTGCTGCCCCCATGGGCTTCTTCGACCGTTTAAGCCGTTTGCTTCGCTCCAATCTCAATGATTTGGTGGGCCGAGCCGAGGATCCAGCCAAAATTCTTGATCAATCCGTTGCCGATATGCAGTCGGATTTGATCAAATTGCGCCAGGCGGTGGCTTCGGCTATCGCTAGCCAAAAGCGGATTGAAAACCAAGCCCAGCAGGCTGAAAGCCAAGCTAAAACCTGGTATGAAAGAGCAACTCTCGCCCTTAAGAAAGGGGAAGAGGAGCTTGCTAAAGAAGCGCTGAGCCGCCGTAAAACCTATCAAGAAACCGCAACTGCCCTAAACAGCCAACTTTCCACCCAAGCGGGGCAGGTGGAAAATCTAAAAAAGAATTTGCTTTCCCTTGAAGGCAAGATCGCCGAGGCGCGCACCAAAAAAGACATGCTTAAGGCCCGGGCCCAAGCAGCCCAGGCCCAAGCCCAGTTGCAGGGGGCTGTGGGTGGTTTAAATACCGATTCGGCCATGGCGGCTTTTGATCGCATGGAAGAAAAAGTGTTGTCTTTAGAGGCCCGCGGCCAGGCGGCCGCAGAATTAGCAGGGGCAGACCTCGATAGTCGTTTTCAAGCCCTGGAAGCCGGCGGTGATGTTGATCAAGAATTGGCGGCCCTCAAGGCAAGCCTTAGCCCCACACCCCTTGCCCTGCCAGACGACAGCAAGAAACCTGAGCTTTTGCCAGCCCAGGCCGCTGAAGTAGACGACGAATTGGAGAAGCTGAAGCGTTCAATCGACAACCTTTAAATATCCTCAGCAACCTTCATCCCTACTTTTTTCATGACTGTTCATCAACTAACTGATGCCAATTTTCAAGCTGAGGTTCTAAACGCCGAAGCGCTTGTTTTAGTTGATGTGTGGGCCGCCTGGTGCGGCCCCTGCCGCTTGATGGCTCCATTGATGGAATGGGCAGCAAGCACCTATGGGGGAGGCTTACGGGTTGGAAAACTTGAGGCCGATCCAAACCCAGTTGTTCGCGATCAATTGCAAATAAAAGGTTTACCAACCATGATCCTTTTTAAAGCTGGTGTTGAACTGGCCCGTTGGGAAGGGGCCATGGCAAAACCCCAGCTGCAGGCTTTTGTGGATGCCCATCTCTGAGCGGCTTAAACGCCTTGGCTCGGGCATTTTTGCCCGCATGGACCAGCGCAAACGTTCCTATGCGGCATCAACTGCAGCCCAGCTGAATCCCCTGCTTGATCTCTCCTTGGGGAGCACTGATCTGCAGCCTCCAAGCCGGGTGCTTTCGGCCATTGCTACCAAATTGATGGAGCCTGCCAGTGCGGCCTATTGCCTGCAGGCGGGCACCTTGCCCTTTCGTGAAGCGGTAGCCAGTTGGGTGCAGCAGCGCTTTGCGCTGCAGGTGGATCCCCAGCGGGAGGTGCTGCTGCTGGTGGGTTCCCAGGAGGGCACAGCCCATCTACCCCTTGCCTTGGTAAACCCTGGTGATCGCACGTTGTTGCTTGATCCCTGCTACCCAAGCCATCGCGGTGGGATGGTGCTGGCGGGTGCTGAACCTCTGCTGCTGCCCCTGGGCTTAGAGGATGGCTGGCGCCCTTGCTTTGGGCGGCTGGCCAGTAGTGAACAAGAGCAGCTCAAATTAATAATGCTGGGCTACCCCCATAATCCAACGGCCACCACTGGCTGCCAGGGCTGGTTAGATGAAGCGCTGGCCCTGGCAAACCGGCAAGGGGCGGTGCTTGCCCACGACAATCCCTACGTTGATCTTGCCCTTGAAGGGGAAGCGCCTGCCCTATTGCGATCGGAGGGGTGGCGCACAAATGGGATTGAATTTTTTTCCTTCTCAAAAGGCTGGTGCCTTGGCGGCTTTCGCCTCGGTTTTGCCGTTGGGGCCGCCCATTTAATTGAAGCCCTTGGGCAGGTGAAGGCGGTGGTTGATTTCAATCAGTCGCTGGCCTTACAGGCGGGTGCCACGGTTGCGTTAACGCAACTAGCCAGCTGGCCGCAGCAGCTAAGGCCTATTTATAAGGAGAGGCGTGATGCCATGGCAGCTGCCCTGGCCGCAGGCGGTTGGCGGGTGCCTCCAGCTTCAATGGCCCTTTATCTATGGCTGCCACTGCCCGAAAGCTTGAGAAGCCTCGGCAGTGAAGCTGCCTGTGCTTGGTTGCTTGAACGCAGTGGGGTGGCGCTCACCCCAGGCGTTGGTTTTGGTGCTGGCGGTGAGGGCTGGGTGCGGCTTGCACTGGTGGCGGAAACAAACCAGTTGTTGGTGGCGGCCAAGCGGCTAAATGCAGCCCTGTTGGGGTGCTGAATTGAGTGGATTATTGGCGGCAGGCTGTGGCGGTCGATTGCTGCGTAGAAGGCGTGATCTTGATTTGCGCATGGCCTGGCGGCTGCGGGTGCTGCTGGTTTGTGCCAGCACGGAACCCCTCTTAAGCCACTGGTTGGCGGCGCAACCGCTTTTGCCCATAGCGGTGGTGTCAAAAAAGCAGCGCTTTGGCCGGGGCACGGCCCAACGCCATTGGCAATCACCCGCTGGTGGCCTTTGGTTAAGTGCTGCAATCCCTTGGGGCGGAGAGCCACCAGCGGCGGATCGCTTGCCACTGTTGATGGCAGCTGCCCTAATGGCGGAATTAGAACCGCTTGGCCTAGGGGCAGAACTGCATCTAAAACCACCCAATGATTTGATGGTGGGGCAGCAAAAATTAGCGGGAGTGCTCACCTCTGTTGTGTGGCGTGGCGGGCAGGTGCGCCACGTGCGCTTTGGCATTGGACTCAATGGGCGCCATTCAATCCGTCCTCCGGGCATCACCCTTGAACAATTGCTTGGTAGCCGCTGCCCCCCCTGGCCTAAATTGGTGCACATAGGTTTAAGAGCACTGGAAAGGTTGGCTCTGAATTAACGCAATCACCCTCAACCTGATTACACACCTGATATGTACAAACTATTTATGTTGCCCTTGCTGCTGCCTCTATTGGCTCAAGTGTTGCCAGCGGAAGAACCACCTTTGATTTTTGATAAATCACTGCAGGAGTTGGAGCGGGAGGGGGCAATTACCATCAAGGAAAGCCAACAGTTGCGCCAAGGGGATTATCCCCAACGCAGTGCCCCGGGGCAGCGATATGTGCCAAACCTAGAAAAGTTATGTAGTTCCGGAGTGATGAGCCAAAGGGAATGCGCCCGAGCCAAGGGAGTTGCATTCGTTGCTAAAAATAAAAATGCAAAATTTGGTGGCCCAGATGGATTGCCACTTGCACCATTGAGTGTTCCGGTTTCTGCTCTTTTAGTGGGGGGCGAGGGCAGTTTTTCACTTAGCCAAGTGTTTAGGATTACGCCGAGGCCAGCACCTCTGCTTGGAAATGGCAATCGCAGTTTGATATTTCCTTTGATCGGTAGTGCTGTAACCAGCAGTGATTTTGGCTGGCGGATGCACCCGATTTTAGGAAGCATGATTCTCCATGCCGGCAAGGATTTAGCTGCTCCAGAAGGAACGCCGGTGGTGGCTGCCCTGGCTGGCAAAGTTGTTAGTGCAGGCCTTGCAGGTGGCTATGGAATTGCGGTGGAATTGGAACACCGCAATCCCCAGCGCCGCACCCTCTACGGCCATTTATCGGAATTGTTTGTGCAATCCGGTGAACAAGTGCGCCAGGGTGAAGTAATCGGTAGGGTTGGCAGCACAGGTCTTAGTACTGGACCCCATTTGCACTTTGAATTGCGCCGCCCCGACGCCGGGGGTTGGGTGGCGGTTGATCCCGGCAGCCTTTCCCCCAGTGGTGCATTAAGCAGCAAACAAGATCTACTTACAGGATTATTTGATCAATTGCTAAAGGGCCTAGAGCGCAAAACTTAAAATAGTAAGTTCAAATAATTTGTAAAGCGCTCAGATTTCCACTATATCCAGTTATTTCAATCAAGATATCATTGTCGGCTTGAAATCCGGCTCTGTTGTCATTGAGAGCAAGAAAAGTGCGAGTGCTATCACCTGAACCTAGGCTAAAACTGGCTGCAAGGTTGGAGCCAAAGCTTCTGTTATTGAGAACTTGGCTTAGATCCCCTGCGCTTAAACTGCCAACAGAGCCAAAATTGCGAACAGAATTACTCGCCACTAAACCATCAATTTGATCAAAACCAATCTGAAGATCGGTGATTCGATCAAAGCCATTTAGTAAGGAATCGCCCCGGCCAAACCTAAATGTGTCGTTTCCAGTGCCTCCGGTTAATTTATCGCTTCCGGATAAACCGCTAATTAAATCATCACCAGCACCGCCAGAAAGGTCGTTCTCAGCATTGCTGCCGGTAATAATATCGGCATTCTCTGAGCCGCGAACATTTTGAAAATGCTCCACAGTGATACTGGCGCTACCGATTCCGGGTAAATTATTAATCGTTAACAAGTTGTTAGCCAGATTTACATTTAATGAGGCTGTTCTTCCAGTGGAACCATCAATTGTGTTGATTCTGTCGGGGTTGGCTTTAATTACTTCAATATCAAAATTTGAAATTGTATCTGTCCCCAGGCCTCCTGATTTGGCCATAACTCCGCCGCGGGAAAAAGTGAGATCTGCATTCACTCTGGAGTAATCAATAATGTCTGACCCAGCTCCGCCACTTAGGCTATCGCTACCTGCTGAGGCAAACATTAAATCGTCGCCAGCTCCTGAACTATAAGTATTGCTATTTGCATCACCAATCATTACATCGGCGTTATCTGTGCCGGTTAAATTGATTGCTGGATTTGCTGGATTTGGTCGGTTGGTTGGGGGGCGTAATTGTGTGTCTGGTTGCATGGTTGCGGGACGTAATTGTGTGGCTGGTTGCATGGCCATGGTGAATTGCTTGAGGGCAAAATCAAATTATTTGGTGCATTGCTTTTAGCCATTGATTAACAGCTCAGCTTTTTGTGATCTTGATCACAGGCTCAGCTCTGGTGGCTTTAGTTGGCGATGTGGCCATCGCGGAATAGCAACACCCGTTGGGCGCGTTGGGCCACATCTTGTTCGTGGGTAACCAGTAAAACGGTCATGCCTTCTTGATTTAGTTGATCAAAGATGGCTAAAACCTCCCGGGTGGTGTCTGAATCAAGGGCGCCTGTGGGTTCATCCGCCAGCAACAGCGCTGGCCGGTTGATTATTGCTCGGGCAATGGCCACCCGTTGTTGTTGGCCACCACTGAGTTGATTTGGTTTGTTTTTTAAGCGTTCACCAAGTCCCACCCGTTGCAAGGCTGCAGCAGCACGCTCCTTGCGCTCCGCCACAGGAATATTGGCGTAGATCATGGGCAATTCAACATTTTCAAGGGCGCTCATGTTTGAGAGCAAATGAAATTGTTGAAAAACAAAACCCAGATGGCGATTCCTTAAGGTGGCGAGTTCATCGTCGCTGAGTTTATTAACCTCTTGACCCTGTAACCAATAGCTGCCGCTGCTGGGGCGATCAAGGCAGCCAAGAATATTCATGGCGGTGCTCTTGCCTGATCCGGATGTGCCCATTACGGCGAGATAATCGCCTTTGAAAACCTTTAGATTTAGTTCATTAACGGCGCGCACCTCAGTGGCGCCCTCTCCATAAATTTTGCTTATATTAATCAGTTCAGCCACGGCCCCAGGGCTGGGATTGATAGCCATGATGATTAACCGGTGGGCAGGCGGCCGCTAGCAGCAATAACTTCTTTGAGTAGTGGTGTGCCTTCCACCGCTTGATTTGCCCAAACAAATAGTGGATTTGATAACACTCCTCCCACTGCGGTAACTAGTAAACACACCACAAGGGCGGTGCGCAGTGGTTGCAAACCAGGTAATTTCCAGGTGGGTTCTGGATAGGATTTCACCACATCAGATGCCTCTTGCGGTTCTTTAACCACCATCATCTTGATAACTGAGATGTAGTAGTAGATTGAAATTACTGAAGTAACTAAACCCACCACTACTAATAGATATTGGCCATCGGCCCAGCCGGCAAAGAATAGATATATTTTGCCAAAGAACCCAAGCATTGGTGGTATGCCGCCAAGGGATAGCAGGCACAGGCTCAAGCCAAGGGTGATTAAGGGATCTTTTTGATATAAACCGGCGTAGTCTGAAATGCGATCACTGCCGGTGCGCAATGAGAAAAGAATGATGCAGGCAAAGGCGCCAAGGTTCATAAATAGATAGGCGGCCATATATAAAACCATCGCCGAGAATCCCTCCTCGGTGCCGCAAACCAAGCCAATCATCACAAAACCAGCCTGGCCAATTGAGCTGTAGGCAAGCATTCTTTTCATTGATGTTTGAGCAAGGGCAACCACGTTGCCAAGGGTCATGCTCAACACAGCCAACACGGTAAATAGCAGCTGCCACTGGGCCTCAAAGCTGCCAAAACAACCCACCAGCAAGCGCAATGCCAAAGCAAAACCTGCCGCTTTTGAACCCACGGAAAGAAAAGCCACCACAGGGGTTGGCGATCCTTCATAAACATCAGGGGTCCATTGGTGAAACGGCACCGCTGAAATCTTGAATGCCACTGTTGCAAGAACAAAAACCAAGGCCAGGGCCGTTAAGGGCGTGGCACTGCTCTGCAGGGCAATGGTGATACCAGCCAAATTTGTAGAGCCGCCACTCACGCCATAAAGCAATGAGGTGCCGTAGAGAAATACGGCCGCGGCAGCTGAACCAACAAGTAGATACTTAAGTGCTGCTTCTGAACTGCGGGCATCGCGCTTCATGTAGCCCGCCAATAGATAACTCGACACTGAAAGTGTTTCTAAAGCAACAAAAATGCTCACCAGATCGGTGGCGCCACAGAGCAGCATTGCCCCAACGGTGGCAGCCAAAAGAATGCTGGCGTATTCCCCCACCGGTGTGCCGCTGCGTTCCACATAACGCCAACTAATCAATAGCGATAACAGGGTGGAAGTTGCCACCACTGCCCTGAAGGCAACCGAGAGGTTGTCGCTGATGAAAGATGCAAAAAATGCCGGTGCAGCCGGTTGATTCCACTGCAGGGCAAGTAAGCCCAAACAGAGGCCCAGGCCGATGTAGCAAAAAGGTGGCACGAATCTTGCCGCTGCCTTTTCCCCTGCTAAATCCGCCAAAAGGCAGGCCAGCAGGGTAATTAGGAGTGCTGCTTCGGGCGCAATTGCCCCAGCATTTAGCGACTGGGCCAGGGTTTCCATTGCAGTTGGGTCGGCGCCGTCCTAAGCCGGATGGTAGCCCTGTCCATCGGACTGGTCCCGGTCCACCATGGACTGCGGATCTAACCTGCGGTTTCGGTCCTGTTCTTTACCTGCCCCGGCAGCCTGTGTCCCACACCCTTGTCATCGTTGAGAGCCCCACCAAGGCCCGCACGATTCGCGGTTTTTTGCCGCGCACCTTTCGGGTGGAGGCATCCATGGGGCACGTGCGTGATCTGCCCAATAACGCCAGTGAAATCCCAGCCAGCCACAAGGGGGAGAAGTGGGCAAACCTGGGGGTGAATACCAGTGAAAACTTTGCGCCCCTCTATGTGGTGCCGAAGGATAAAAAGAAAGTTGTTAAGGAGTTAAAAGACGCCCTCAAGGGGGCAGATCAGCTGCTGCTGGCCACAGACGAAGACCGGGAAGGGGAATCGATCAGTTGGCACCTGCTGCAGCTCCTTGATCCGAAGGTGCCCGTTAAGCGGATGGTGTTCCACGAGATCACCGAAGACGCGATTAAGCGCGCCCTTAACGACACCCGTGAGCTCAACATGGAGCTGGTGCATGCCCAGGAAACCAGGCGCATTCTCGACCGCTTGGTGGGTTACACAGTTTCACCATTGCTTTGGAAAAAGGTTGCCTGGGGCCTATCCGCAGGGCGGGTGCAGTCGGTGGCGGTGCGCTTGCTGGTGCAGCGGGAACGGGCACGCAGGGCATTCCACAGCGGCAGCTATTGGGATTTAAAGGCCCAGTTGGAGCAGGGGGGTGTGAAGTTCGAGGCAAAGCTGAACCAGCTGGCCGGCGAACGCATTGCCACCGGTGCTGATTTCGATGAAAACACCGGTGCCATTAAGGCCGGCACCAAGGTGCGATTGCTCACTGAAAGCGACGCCCAGGGCCTGCTCAAAGCGATTGCTTCCGAGGTTTGGCGGGTGGCTGAGGTGGAGGAAAAACCCACCCTGCGCAAGCCGGCCCCACCATTCACCACCAGCACCCTGCAGCAGGAGGCAAACCGCAAGTTGCGCCTTTCGGCCCGCGAAACAATGCGTACGGCCCAGGGGCTCTATGAGCGCGGTTTTATCACCTACATGCGCACCGATTCGGTGCAATTGAGTGATCAGGCGATTACAGCGGCCCGGGCCTGTGTGGAGGAGAAATACGGGGCTGATCACCTCAGCCCCCAGCCGCGCCAATATTCCACCAAAAGCAGAAATGCCCAGGAGGCCCACGAGGCAATCAGGCCAGCGGGTTCAAGCTTTCGCACCCCGGCTGAAGCGGGTTTAAACGGCCTTGATCTCTCCCTCTATGAACTGATCTGGAAGCGCACGGTGGCATGCCAGATGGCGGATGCCCGGCTCACGATGGTGAGTGCCCAAATCGATGTGGCAAATGCTCGCTTTAGGGCTGGCGGCAAGCGCATTGATTTCGCTGGTTTTTTCCGGGCCTACGTGGAAGGCAGCGACGACCCTGACGCCGCCCTTGAGGGCCAGGAAGTGCTTTTGCCACCCCTGGTGGCCGGTGATAAGCCCAGCTGTAATTCCTGTGAGGCCCTGGGTCACCAAACCCAACCGCCGGCGCGTTTTAGCGAAGCGGCCTTGGTTAAAACCCTGGAGAAAGAGGGGATCGGCAGGCCCTCCACCTATGCCTCGATCATTGGCACGATTTGCGATCGCGGTTATGCAAATTTGCAGAACAATTCCCTCACCCCAAGCTTTACCGCTTTTGCCGTAACGGCCCTGCTGGAGGAGCACTTCCCCGATCTGGTGGATCCTGGGTTCACAGCGCGGATGGAGAACACCCTCGATGAAATCTCGAACGGTTCAGCCCAGTGGCTGCCATACCTCGACCAGTTTTTCCGCGGTGAGAAAGGCTTAGAGCAACAGGTGGCCCAGCGGGAGGGTGATATCGATCCCACCACCTCACGCACGATTGAATTGGAGGGGCTGCCCTGTGTGGTGCGCATCGGCCGCTTTGGCGCCTACCTAGAGGCAAAACGTCCGGGGGAAAATGGCGAGGAGGAATTGATCAAGGCCACCCTGCCCTTGGATCTAACCCCCGCTGATTTAGATGCCGATCACGCTGAATTGCTGCTTAAGCAAAAGGCAGATGGCCCGGAAAGCCTTGGCATTGATCCGAGCACCGGTGAAGCCGTTTATTTGTTGTTTGGTCAATACGGCCCCTATGTGCAAAGGGGGCAAGCCAGTGAGGAAATTCCAAAACCAAAGCGGGCTTCCCTGCCAAAGGGCACCAAACCTGAGGATCTAAGCCTTGAGATTGCCTGCGGACTGCTGCAACTGCCGAGGCTGCTGGGGGAGCACCCCGATGGGGGCAAGGTGCAGGCGGGCTTGGGGCGATTTGGCTCCTATGTGGTGCACGACAAAGGCAAAGGCGAAAAGGATTACCGCTCCTTAAAAGCAGAGGATGATGTGCTGCTCGTGCAACTTGAGCGGGCGATGGAGTTGCTCTCCGTTCCCAAAAAAGGTCGCGGTGGCCGCACTGCCCTAAAAGATTTGGGCACTCCTGAGGGCTCAGAGGAAACAATCCAGCTGTTTGATGGTCCCTATGGGCTTTATGTGAAGCAGGGCAAGGTGAATGCCTCCTTGCCTGAGGGCACCACGGCGGAAAGCATCACCTTGGAACAGGCGCTTGAACTATTGGCGGCCAAGGCTGCCACTAAGAAATCCACAGCAAAAGCGAGCAGAGCAACCAAAACAGCCAAAACACCTAAAGCTGCTAAATCACCGAAATCCACCACCACAACAGCCAGCAAACCCAAAGCCACAAGTCGCACTACCGGCACCAAGGCTGGGCGACCCCGGGCCAGTGCGGTGCGGATTATTAGGGCGGCTGATAGCTGATGGCTTGGTTGCGGTTGGCTGCCATGGCAGTGCTGTTTGCTTTGGCGGCGTGCAGCAATACCCCCATTGGAGAGCAATTGGGCAATAGTTTTGGCCCCACTCCAGCCACAACAAAAACAACAACTCAACCCGTTGCTGTTGCTCCAAAACCATTAATTAAGCCAGTTGAACCAAAACCAGAACCACCAAAACCAGAAATATCAAAACCAGTTCCGCAAGCGGTGGAACCGATTCAACAAAAACCAGAACCGGCAGAACAGCAAAAGCCGGTGCCCTACCGGGTGCTTTTGCGTTTACCCGCCACCGACCCCGCTGCCCCGGCAGAGGCTTTAACCCGTGCCCTGAGGGCTGCCAATTTGCCCTTTGAAGTGGAAACAATCGAAAGGGTGAGGCAGGGCGATGGCCGTTGATCAGCGGCGGCGGGAGGCGAGGCGCCTAACTGAAACGGCCTATATGGCAGCCAGCACCGGTTTGCTATGGGTTGCCATTTATTACCTGCCCATTGGTGATGCCATTTTTCGATTGGCAATCCCTTTGCCTTTAGCCCTATTGCAATTGCGCCAGGGGGGCCGCGCAGCCCTTCAGGGCGTAGCTGTGTCGGTGTTGCTATTGACGGTGTTGATGGGTCCGGTGAGGGGGCCAATGATGCTTTTTCCCTATGGCGCCCTAGCGCTTTGGTTGGGTTGGTGTTGGTGTAGGCGGATTAGTTGGTGGTTTTCGATTGGTATTGGTTTGTTAATCGGCACTGGCGGCCTGTTGGTGAGGGTGGCGGTGTTGTCGCTACTGCTGGGCGAAAATCTTTGGGTGGTGATCACCAGCGCAGCCGCTGGATTGCTGGAGAATTTGGCGGAACGGTTGCAATTGCTGGGGGCGCCGGATCTGCAGCAGGTGGAATTGTTAGCCCTTGGCCTTTTGCTCTTGCAAAACCTCATCTACCTGCTGGCATTGCATGCGGTTGCCCATTGGGTATTCCCGCGGCTCAAGCAGGAGCTACCGGCCCCCCCTGCCCTGCTACGCCCCCTGTTGGCCATTGACCCTCTCTAGCTGGCGCAGCTCAGCCTCAAGCGCCCTAGGGGCAGGGGAAGCCCAGGTGATGCTGGTGCTTGCTGCTACGGCCACCGCTGAGGTGCCTGGCATCTCAGCGGCCGGTGCCACACCAGCCAGCAGGCAATTCACCGCTGCAGCTGATGCAGAGCTGCTGCTGATGGGTCCATTGGCCAAGTGTCCCCATGGCCTGCCACCCCTTATGGCGGGGGTGAGCCCTGCTTTGATTAGTTGGTGTGTGCTGGAGCACCTAGGCCTGCCTGCTCTGGTGGTGGATGCCGGCTGCGCCGTTGCCCCTGGGATTCCCCACATCCGGCTTGGCGGTAGCCCAGCCCGTTGCCTGAGCAGTGGCAGGGCGATGGAAGATGCCGCGGTGTTGCAACTCCATCGGCAGGGCCAGAGGCTTGGCTATCGCTGGGCCCAATGCCATCCGCAGGGTTTGTTGGTGCTTGCTGAATGCGTGCCTGGGGGCACCAGCACCGCAGAGGCTGTGCTCAGCGGTTTAGGCCTTGATGTGGCTGGTTTAGTGAGCGGCAGCATGCCCAAACCGCCCCATCAATTGCGGTCAACTTTGGTGCAGAGGGGGATTGCGGCAGCGATCGCCCGTGGCTGTGAGCTGGGGCAGCCATTGGCGGTTTTAGCGGCCTTGGGAGATCCTTTCCAGGCCTTTTCGCTTGGGCTGCTGGAGGGAATTGCTCAGGCACCCGGCAGTGAAGCGCAGCTGTTGCTGGCGGGGGGCAGTCAAATGGCGGCCGTTTTGGCCCTTGCGCTGGCAAGGGCAGCGCTGCCCTTGCGCCAAGTGATGGCCCAGCGGTTTGCTGTTGTTACCACTGCTTGGGTGATGCAAGAGGCCTGCAGTGAATTAGCTGAGTTACTGATTCGGGTGGGTGCCAGCTATGGGGTGGAGCCTTTGCTTGCCCATTCAAATTTGCATTTTGATAACTGCAAACAGCAAGCCCTTCGGGACTATGAGCTGGGATTTGTTAAGGAGGGGGTGGGGGCTGGTGGACTCAGTTGGTTGTGGGAATTGGCCGGTTTTAGCCCCCAGGCCCTTGCCGCTGGCTGCGATCAGGCCTGCGCTGAACTCCTATACCGGTAGGGTCGCCCGATGACTGTGCCGCTCACTCGCCGTTCGTTGCTAACGCTGCTTTCAGGCGCTGGGTTGCTTGCTGCCTGTAGCGGGCCTAAGCAGCGTTTAGGAGTTCAAAACGGCACCCTGCCACGGGCTTGGTTGCAGCGTTTACCAGCCGGTTGGGGGTTTGAAAGCATCCCATTGGGCATTGCATTACCAAAGCCCGGCCAGAGTTCTGGGCTTGGCCCCTTAGCACTTACCGATGGCTGGGCCACCAGCCAACCAGCCAGCCATTGGCTGCCTTGGCCCGCTAGCGCCGCTACGGAGTTGTTGATGCCAGAGGCCCAGGCCTTGCTCCCCTGGGGATTACCTGTGGCGATGGGCCCGTGGCTGCTGGTATTGCGCGATCGGCCTGATCTATGGCAATCGCTTGCTGATAAAGCTGGATGGCAGTTGTTATTGCACCCCAGTTTGCGGGGGCAATTGTTGTTGCCGGCAAGCCAAAGGGTGGTTTTGGATATTGCCAAACGCATGGGCAACCAAGCCGAAATAATGGAACAGCTAAAGCAACAGGCCCTTGGTTTTAATGATGTAGATGCCCTAACACTGCTGCTTAATGGAGAAGCTCAGGCGGCGGTGTTGCCCAGTAGAGCGGTAGTGCCATTGCTGAGAAGCGATAGCCGCCTAAGGGCATTTTTACCAATCCAAGGTGCACCGCTTTGGTGGAATTTGCTGGTGCGGCCAGCTTCTGCAGCTGCGATCCCACCCTTGGAGTGGTTGCTGGCGCCAAGTAAATCACCGCTATTAGATCAATTGTTGCGGGCTGGTTTTACACCGCCTTTGAAGTTACCACTATTAGCGGCAGCCCTATCTCGTCAACCCCAGGCCCAGTTGTTGCGGCCGCCTGCTGAATTATTGGAGAGATGCACCACTATTATATAACAAAAAGAAAATTATAATTATTTGCGTTCACTCGGGTTGGAGTATTCTCATTTGTTGGGAAAGAAATTATTCTATCCGCTCCCAAACCACAGAAAACTCAATCGGATTTTGTGAGGTAACACTTTTAATTGGCGGCGAACTTATTATGAGTTTTGTTCCTTCTATTCTGGTAAATCTAATCTGATCTTTAGCGATCCAAGTGGGATCGGCAGCAATATCAACGTGATGAATAACACCATCGCTTGTGAGGGTGTAACGGCCAGCGTATGCAAATGAATTGCGAAAGAGCATGGCCTGTTCTTCAGTGGATGCACTGCCGGCACTATCTGCAGTGATTGAACGGTTGGCATTGGTGAGGATTGCACTCATGCGGCCGCCGGCGGTGTAAGTAATAAAACCGAGCGGGTTTTCTCCCCAGGTGTTGCTTTCTATTCCAGTGATGGTATCTCGAGATTTCATTGATATTAGCCGCCAAGTTCCTATAATACTGATATCAGCAGCCATAATGTTTGTTGCACAACATATTATTAAAGCAAGAATTCCACCACCAATTTGAAATTTTTTTTTAATCATCGCGAAATTAAATACATCTTTATATCGCTTTTTGTTGCTTTTGGAGTGACTGTAAGAAAATAGGTGAGAATCGTGCGCAACTAGCAACTTTCTTGCAGGAGCTCCCATGGCTGATCACGAAGGGCGAAAGCTCAGCGTTCGAGAAATGATCAACGCTCATCTTTTCCCAGTTCTGGCGCTGGTGGCAACAGCAAGCTCGGTTTCTATTGCTTTGTCGCTTGGCCCCATTGCTGGCCAGGCTTCAAGGTGGAACCAGTGTTACGACGGCGGTTTGGCTTGGTTGGATCGCAACAGCCCACGCATTAAGGGTGGAGATCGCCTG
>Ga0114981_10000937_pt1 | contig 19164 bp, 17 predicted proteins | sample S_140806_MF_Meta_FD_87028 | JGI IMG/M metagenome (GOLD analysis project Ga0114981, IMG submission 87028) | Freshwater microbial communities from Lake Simoncouche, Canada to study carbon cycling - S_140806_MF_MetaG | ecosystem: Environmental > Aquatic > Freshwater > Lake | place: Lake...
GATTTACTTGCAGATAACGGATGGCTCATTGTAGAGCATCCTTCACGGATGTTTTTCCCTCCAGAGGCACCACTACTGGAAAGAAGAACCTACGGCAAAGTAAACTTTTCCATTTTCGGGAAACCGTAGAAATAAGGTCGAATTTCAAGTCGCACTACAGCGTGATTTTTTTGCGTTAACTTTGACCTAAACACATTCAAATATGGAACGCATAGCTGTTTTCCCTGGTTCATTCGATCCGTTTACAACTGGACACGAATCTATCGTGAAGCGATTTCTTCCACTCTTCGACAAGATTATCATTGCTATTGGTGTGAACAGTCACAAAAACTCGTTTTTCCCTCTCGAAAAAAGGAAAGAATGGATTCGCTCCGCGTTTCAGAATTATCCTCACATCATAGTAGATGATTTTACAGGACTCACTATCGATTATTGCCATAAAGTTGGAGCAAAATATATCCTAAGAGGTTTACGCACAACAACCGATCTCGAGTTTGAAAAAGCCATTGCGCAGATGAACAAGTCTATGGCAGATGATATTGAGACCCTATTTATTTTACCAACTCCAGAACTTTCCGCAATAAATTCCACAATTATCCGTGATATAGTACGCAACGGTGGAGATGCATCACGCTTTGTTCCTGAAGGAACAGATTTAAAATTGTAACTCGGCACACGTTTTGCGTTATAACTACATGAGAAATCTCCTGCTTATCCTATTTTCCTTTCTTCTTCTGCCCAATTTAGAGGCTGAAGAATCTACGATTTACGGTCGTGTAGCAGAAGGTTCTGGGAAAGTAATTGGCGTATACATGTATGACGATTACATCACCAATACGGAAAAACAATTAGGCGTTGCTATTACTGGAGATAGCGGAAAGTTCTCCATTACCATTGACATTGCAAACATTTCCTGGGTTTTTCTTAGATGCGATAATCTGTACGGATTTGTTTTTGCTACTCCTGGAAAAAACACGGAAACATTTCTACCGGCCCACAACCCAGATGTGCATATCAACAGTGAAGTAAAATACGAAGTACCCATAACCGTTTGGACTAGCGACTCCACCGACATGAATTTCTTGGCGAGCGATTTCAACGAACGCTTTGATGCCTTTTGGTCAGATTCAGACCAATACATGTATTTCGTTGTGGGACAATCGGCGCTGGTACTCGATTCTTTCCATGCAGAAATGGATTCACATTACGTGTGGGTGAAAAATCCCTATTTCCATACGTGGATGGATTACGGCTTTGCGGCAATGGAGAATGCCACTTTCCAAAGTGAAAGGAGAACTGCAGTTCGTTACTTGGTAAATAAGCCCATTCAATACCATAACCACGAATACATGGGCTTCTTCAATAACTTTTTCAAAGATTATGTTTATCGATGGTCGTTGAAAAAACAAGGAGCCGGAATCTACAGAGCTATTAACGAAAAAGTGAGTTATGATAGTGCAATGGCTTCAATGCGACATATACCTTGGCTGCAGAATGACACGTTACGAGAACTCGTCTTACTCAAAGGTCTCACCGAGTTATATTTTGTAATGTCTTATGATCCGCGAAACGTAATCACCGTTGCCCAACAGATCAGTATTGCCAGCAAAATAAGCGAGCATAGACAAATCGCGAGAAACATTGTTTCCATGTTTACAAAGCTTCGCGTAGGCACAATGGCTCCAGCTTTCACGGGAAGAAATATCAAAGGCGACATTGTCGAACCATTGTCATTGTACAAGGGGAAGTACATCTACTTATTTTTCTATGCAAGCTGGAATGTGAACTCTGTTAATGAACTGCGCTACATGGCAGACTTGCAGAAGAAGTATGGAAAAGAAATCATGTTTGTTAGTGTATCGCTTGATGACGATACTACCGCATGGAAAAAATTCATGAAGGCGAATCCGAAATACAATTGGTTGAATCTTCATTATGATTTTTCGTCCAAACTGAAAGAAGATTATAACCTCTACGCCCTTCCTGTTGGATTTATCATTGATAAAGACGGAAAGTTTTATGCCGCTCCTGCAGATAAACCATCAGGAGATTTAGAATACGTGCTGCACAGATTGGCCTTTCCCAAGAAGCCGCCATTAATGAAGCCTGAAGATCATTAAATCAATAATTACTATCACTTTATCGCGCCTAAATCATTTACAACTTCCACCACCGAATGGAATGTACTCGTTAGCGCGTCTTTCACACCTGCATTGGACATCCACTCTACTCGTGTAATGCCTTCTTCCTCCTGTGGTACTAGTGCGTTGTTAACACAGCAACGCATTTCATACCACCACGTTTTTTTCAAGATCAAATGACCTTTCTCCTTGTAGGTGTGATACGTAGGTGTGAGCGGTCTAACAATAGACAAGCCTGTTACCCCACATTCCTCTTCTACTTCTCGAATTGCAGCCATTTCAGGAGTCTCTCTTTTCTCAAGTTTACCTTTTGGCAAATCCCATTTGTTATTGCGATAAATCATCAGGAGTTTACCTTCAGCATTCAAGACTGCTCCGCCCGCCGCTTCAACAAGTTTTCCCAGTTTCTCAAGTTTTGCCAATAAACGAGAAGGGTCGGCATGCAAAATAATAGTGCGCTCAAAGAAAACCTCTTCCGAATAAGCCAGATCCACTATTAGGGAAAATGTATCCAGAGAATCGTAGTTGACCACTAACGTTCCGGGAATATTTGCAGCCTGACCGGCATCTGACATGAACTGAAAGAGCCTGTTGTTGATGAAAACTTTATACATTTGCTGCATATGCTGAGTAACGCCGAAACGGCTGCGAAAGTTGCGGAATTTCTTCTTCAGATCAAAGCAGTCAGACTACAACCAACAGAACCTTTTACGTGGGCATCGGGATGGAAATCACCGATTTATTGTGATAACCGCAAAACTTTGTCACACCCGCGCATACGAACTTTCATTCGCCAGAAATTTGTCGAAGCGATCACTGCGTCGTTTCCAAAACCTGATGTAATTGCCGGTGTAGCAACTGGAGCAATTGCGCAAGGCGTGTTAGTGGCTGAAGAAATGGGACTACCCTTTGTTTACGTGCGTCCAGAGCCAAAAAAACATGGTTTAGGAAATCTAATTGAAGGAGAAATTAAATCAGGCCAATCTGTCGTTGTGGTTGAAGATCTTATTTCTACAGGAGGCAGTAGCTTGAAAGCAGTAGATGCTTTGCGAGACGCAGGATGTGAAGTAAAAGGAATGGCGGCAATATTTACGTACGGCTTCCCAGATGCTGAAGAAAATTTCCGCAAAGCAGGGGTACAATTATCAACGCTCTGCGACTATAGTTCCTTGATTCGCCAAGCATTGAAAGACAATCTCATTGCTGAAACAGAATTGGAACAATTGGAAGCGTGGCGTAAAAATCCTTCCACCTGGGGAAAATAATTAATCACTTCTAATGTTCGATTTTCATCTGAAAACTTGAAAAGAGACAATTGAGAATCGAAAGAGTAAGCGCATGACGAACATCGAAACAGATAAAGTTGAATGTCAGCAATCGGCAGAGAAAATATTCACTTTCCTATCCGACTTTAACAATTTCCACGCCTTGATGCCACCACAAGTAACGAACTGGACATCAACCAGCGATACTTGTAGTTTCACCATCAATAACATGGCTACAGTTGGAATGCGCGTTCTATCCAAAGAGCCATTTTCCAAAATTCACATTACCTCTGATGGAGGAAAAGTTCCATTCTCTTTTACCTTGGATGTATTGCTGGTTTCAACCGGTGAAAACAACTGTACAGGCCAATTGGTTTTCGCTGGAGATATTCCCATGTTTATCCGCCCAATGGTTGTTGGACCACTTACCAACTTCTTCAATCTTCTTGCCCGCAAGATGACCGAAATTAAGTAGGTCAAAACCGGAAGTTGACCGTCGCGAATTACTACCTTTACAGGCTCAAAACTGAACGCTATGTCTAAAGGTGTATTCAACGTACCAACCCCTATCAACGAACCGATTAAAATGTACGCACCCGGCTCTCCGGAGCGTGCTGAGCTAAAGAAAATGCTCGCACAGCTGCGTTCACAAGAATTAGACATTCCAATGTACATTGGCGGTAATGAAGTGCGTAGCAATAACAAAACGCGCCTCGCGCCTCCGCACGATCATAAACATACGCTCGGACATTTCCACAAGAGTAGTAAAGAACATGTTCAACAAGCCATTGATGCGGCGCTCGCTGCACGCGAAAAATGGGTGAATATGTCATGGGAACACCGTGCAAGTATTTTCCTCAAAGCAGCAGAATTAATTGCAGGTCCTTACCGGGCAAAACTCAACGCAGCAACAATGTTGGGTCAGAGTAAAAATGCGTTCCAAGCGGAAATTGACTCAGCTTGTGAAATCATCGACTTCCTGCGCTTCAACGTACATTTCATGCAGGAAATTTACAAGCAACAACCGGCATCAGCACCAGGAATGTGGAATCGCCTAGAATGGCGCCCACTAGAAGGATTTGTATACGCACTTACTCCCTTCAACTTTACTGCGATTGCTGGAAACCTTCCAACATCCTGTGCAATGATGGGTAATGTGGTTGTTTGGAAACCAAGCAATACGCAAGTTTACTCTGCGAACGTACTCATGGAAATTTTCAACAAAGCCGGAATTCCGGCAGGTGTTATCAATCTTATTTATCCTTCAGGACCTGATGCTGCAGATGTAATTTTCAACCATCCTGAATTTGCAGGAATTCACTTCACAGGATCTACCGAAGTATTCCAGAATATTTGGCAATCGATTGGTAACAACATTCACAAATACAAATCATACCCGCGCATTGTTGGAGAAACAGGCGGAAAAGATTTTGTGATGGTGCATAAATCAGCAGAAGCGCAAACCGTAATTACAGCTCTTTCTCGCGGTGCATTTGAATATCAGGGGCAGAAATGCTCCGCTGCATCTCGGGCCTACATTCCTTCTAATTTGTGGGAAGAAGTGAAAGTTGGAATTCAAAAAGATCTCGCTTCTTTCAAGATGGGTCCGACAGAAGATTTCGGCAATTTTGTGAATGCTGTTATCGACGAAAAGTCATTTGACAAGCTGGCAAAATACATCGATGCAGCGAAGGCCGACAAGAATGTAGAAATTGTTGCGGGTGGTACTTACGACAAGTCAAGTGGATATTTCGTTGCTCCAACTGTTATTCGTGCCAATGATCCGAAGTATGTTACCATGTGCGAAGAACTCTTTGGACCAGTTCTGACCATTCACGTGTACGACGAAAATAAATTTGAGGAAACGCTTAAACTAGTAGACTCAACATCCATCTACGCCTTGACTGGAGCAATAATCTCCCAAGATCGTTACGCTATTGAAACGGCAACCAAGGTGCTTGTTCATAGTGCAGGCAATTTCTATATCAACGACAAACCAACGGGAGCAGTAGTTGGTCAACAACCATTTGGAGGTGCACGTGGGTCAGGAACAAACGACAAGGCTGGAGCGATGATTAACCTTTTGCGTTGGGTTTCTCCTCGCACAATCAAGGAAACATTTGTTCCGCCAACAGACTACCGTTACCCATTCCTTTCTGCTGAATAGGAAAGTCTATTGGATTACCGTTTTACCTCTGCTATTTTGGAATAAAGTCCAATTAATACTTTTTTCCAAAAATCGTCAACTTACTCAGAATGTTCGCGGCGATTTTTTTACTTTCGCTACGTCTTTTCGACGGTATTCTTCCCCCTGACCTGAGATCACAGACGATGACCCTCTAATTCATCATCTATGATTCATATAGGTAACTTGATCCTTGAACAAGTACACAATCAAGGAATCAGTAAAAGTGAACTGGCGCGACGCCTTAACATATCGCCCCAGAACGTGTACAGTTTGTTTAAGCGTAGAACCGTTCAGGCGATTATGCTTAAGAAGGTTTCGGATGCGTTGAAGTTTGACTTCTTCAATGTTTACTGCAACCAAGAAGTTCATGCTAGTAAATCTGTAACTCCTGATCGGAATTCTGATTACTATGCGGAATATCAGGAATTGAACAGAGAGATAGCTCGTTTGCGAGAAGAAAACGAGTATCTGAAGTTGTTGATTGCATTAAAGAGTAAAAAACAAGTTGCTGGTAACGTAATCAAGCTACCGAGAACCAATTACAAGCAGCGTAAATCAAGAATAAGCTGACGGATTATGGTCCTTACCCCAACCTTTATCCGGAGTTTCAAAAACAAATAAACTATATGGCATTGCACATTGGTAAAGTTGTCAGGAAACACCTCGAGGAAGTTGGAATGACTAAAAGCGAGTTCGCTCGTCGACTAGAAACATCGCCGCAAAACATCTACGGAATTTTCAAGCGTAAATCAATTGACACAGCACTTTTGAAAGACATTTCAAATGTACTCAATTACGACTTCTTCCAATATTACACTACGGCTGCTTTGGTAGTTCAGGAAGAAAAAGCGTCCTACGGTAGCAAAGATAAAGTGTTCACTGCTCTGGATCTCCAGCGTGAATTGGAGAAACTTCGCAAGGACTTAGAGATTCTGAAAAACGAAAATCAGTATCTCAAAGAAATTCATCAGCTGATGAAAGAAAAGCAAGCGAAACGCGAGAAATAGTTTTCTGCACTAGTCGGCTACAAAAACAAAAGTCCCGCTGCGAAGAAGCACAGCGGGACTTTTAACATTCCTTACCTACTAACGGAGGTGAATGGTATAAACTCTTGTTCCAATCGTTACAGTAGCCAAATCATCGCATGCTCCTGCTCCGAAATCAATCGTGCGCATTGGACGTGACGCTGGAGTCAATTCAATAACGCCTTGTGTAAAGTGACGGCGACACCCCAAAGCCATATTACGAATCAACGGACTAGTAATATTCACTGTGAATGCTTCTCCAGAAGCGCTTGTACCAGAAGCAGTACCTGTAATTAAATACACATCATCTGACCAAACAGGTGTGCTCTCTCCGGTAGTCCACTCACGCTGACGTTGTGATATCCAAGATATTGTTCCTCCGCTATTCGCGAGGTTAATTGAACCATTTACGTTGATATCATACACCAGATGTCCAGCAGCATTGTGTCCGAGATTTGTAACTGTCTTCGTTCCCATCACTTGATTGTCATTCACAAAGTAATTGTCGAAGCCAATGGTATGAACAGACCCTGAATCTCGATACGTTCCAGTGTAGTAAACAATTACTTTCCCACGACGATTGCGACCATCATTGCAAGTACAATTTGCAGAGCCAAAATCAACAGTAATGGTATCTTGATCGGCATTGTTCAATGTGTCAAAAATCACTGTAGCACACGTTGACACCAATGCCGCATTATCTGCATCTCCCAAGCGATAATTAGACATTGTTCCTGAGCGTCCTGCTTCATCTGCAATGTTCATTGCGTCACTGTAACAAGACTCGGCAAATGCATTATCAGCAGAAGCATTCGTATCAGAATCTTCATCATCTTTCCTGCAACTGGTCAACACTAAAGCAGACATTGCAATCACCGAGAAGGAAGTGAAAAGAATTTTATGGGTTTTCATATTTCAGTTTTTTTAGGTGGTTCTGTTTCAAGTTCAGTTTTAAGACATCCATTCACCGAATAAAGTTTAATACAGGAACTAAATATTTTTGCAATCTACTGATTATCAGTCAGCAAATTTCGTCTGTTGACGACGTAATTCGCCCAAAACCAAGGCCGTTGCTACTGCAGCATTTAAAGATTCCGGACCATTTTCATTGCCTGCAAAAGAGGGAACTGCAATACGACGATCAATGAACTTCTCTGTTTCAGTTCGAATTCCATTGGCCTCATTCCCCACGACAATAAACCCTGAAGGAGCAAATGTTTCTCCATAAATGGAATGTCCATCCATAAACGTACCGTACACCGCAGGCGCATCAATGTTCTTTTGAGTGGAAATTTCAGCCACATCTTTGAACACCTCTGCAAGATTTGCGTTGACAATACGCACGCGAGTAAGCGAACCCATAGATGCCTGCACTACTTTAGGACTCCAATTTTCTACACAATCATCAGAAGCAATAATGTTCCGTATTCCGAACCAGTCGGCCGTTCTGATCATCGTTCCCATATTGCCTGGATCGCGAATTCCATCCAACACCAAAGTATATCCGCTCAGCAATTCTTCAGCATCAATTGTTACTTCAGGAATTTCTACCACAGCCAACACAGATGGCGCAGTAACCAACGTACTGATTCGTTCCATCTCCGCAGGCGTGGCACCATTGGTTTCGATATCACGCGACAATAACTTACTGTACTGACGTAACCAATCGGCATGCGCGTAAATCTGCTTCACCACAAAATCAGAATTCAAGAGCTCCCTGACCAACTTATCGCCCTCCGCGAGGAATAATCCGTGTTCGTTCCTCTTTTTCTTAAGGTGAAGGGCCTTAATAAATGAAATCGTGTTGTGTGAAAGCATAATGTGGCGTATCAGGGCATTATATTTGCAAACTTACGTCTTCTTAAAGAAAATCAACGATTGACCCTGAACGTGCGCAATATTCTTCTTCTTTCTGTGCTTGCAACAGTAATCCTTACACAAGGAGGTTGTTCGGCGCGGCGCGTTCCCCAAGGAAAGAAGATGATCAAGAAGGTTTTCCTAGTTTGCAAAGACAAAGAAGTCGATAAGTACGACATGTATGGCTATGTGAAACAAAAGCCCAATCGGAAACTTCTAGGATACAATGGACCAAATCTTTTTCACCTTCGGAGAGATCGTGGAGTAATGAAAAACGGCGCTGGCGTTCCACTGTATTTGGCTATTCACAATATTGTCAATCCCGAACGTGAGCAGAAGCGCAAGAAGCGATTGGATGAAAAATTCAAACGAAAAAACTTTCGCAGGCAAGCACATAATCGCGAGCTGAAAGACAAACGCAGAAAAACAATTGGAGAAGTATTGTATAGCATTGGAGAGCCTCCTGTTTTGCTTGATACAAACGCAATGCATCGTTCGTCGCAGCAATTAGAAATGTATCTCGATAACAAAGGATACTTTCACAGTCAAGTAACAGATAGTATTTCCTACTCCACGCTCTTCCGCAAACACTTCATCAAGAAAACTCCAGATTCTCTTGGTCTATTAGGAAGGACGCGTAAGAAAGTTGTCGTCTACTACATCATTAAACCGGCTCCTGTTTACACCCTCAATACAATCAGCTGGGATGTTCAAGACCCAAACATTGCCTATGACATCTTTGCTGATACAGCCGCCTGTTTGCTAAAACCTGGGGCACACTATGATGTTGACATGATGGACGCAGAGCGCGAGCGAATTGTAACGACCCTTCGCAATAACGGATACTTCGCCTTTGCGCGGGACTTTATCCGTTTTTCAGTTGACACTGCTATTGGCGATCATAAAGCCAATGTCAAAATCAGAATTCTCAAGAAGCAAATCAAGACTTCAGATACATCGTGGATCGAAGCCAGTCATAAGCGCTATTACGTGCGGAATATTACTGTAAAAACAATTTACTCAACACTACAACTCAAGAGCGACACCGCAGCTTACGACACAGTTTCTACAGAAGGAATCAGTATGTTGAGAAACATTTCTCGTGAACCGGTATTGCGATACAAACCGGAAGTATTAACCGAACGAATCTTCTTCCGACCGGGTTCACTCTATATCGCATCTCAATTTGAGAATACCTATAGTCAACTGAATGGTCTGCGCATTTTCCGTCAGGTAATTGTTGATCCAAGCATGAAAGGAAGCGATCAACTAGATGTTGAAATTCTATTGCTCGCAATTCCGAAGCAAAATTTCACGGCACAATTTGAAGGCACAAACACTGGAGGTTATCTCGGTATCGGAGGAAGTTTTGCGTATCAGAATAATAACTTGTCTCGTGGAGCTGAATTGCTCGAATTCCGTGTCAAAGGCGGAACAGAAGCGCAGCAACCATTGGCACAAACGCAGCAAGTAAATCCTACCGATCAAATTACGTTCAACACGATCGAAATGGGTGCTGAACTTTCCCTGAATATTCCGCGTGCGTTTTTTCCGTTCAATAAACTTCCTATCAAACGTGCAGAGGGAAGAAAAACCACACTCTCATCCTCATTCAACTACCAACGTCGCGCCGACTATGACAGAAGCTTATTGAATTTCTCCTTTGGATATACTTACAAAGTGGGACGCTGGCAGAGAATTGGTTTGTATCCCTTGGAAGTGAATGTTGTGAAAGTGAATCCACGCCAAGGACTCCTCAACCTCCTTTCAAATGGTGATCCGCTTCTTCAATATCGTTTCACAGATCACCTCATTACCAATAGTCGCTTTTCATTTGTACACAATGAGCAAGGAAACTCGCGCAGCAAATGGAAACCGTTCATGAAATTTGATGCAGAGATATCAGGGCTCGCGGTTTATCCATTCATGAAAGCCATCAATGCAAAACCAGATAGTTTAGGAACGTATCACATTGCAGGAATTCCTTTCTCTCATTATTATCGTTTTTTCATTGACACCCGCGTTTATCGCGATCTTGGAGATCATCAGCAACTCGTCATGCGAATGGCATACGGTGCCGGTTTTCCTCAGAAGAATTACGCCACATTACCATTGGAGAAATCATTCTACGGTGGTGGTGCCAACGGAATTCGTGCATGGGAAGCACGAAGTCTTGGGCCGGGATCATTGAACGTTCCTGCCGATCAACAGTTCGCGCAGTTTGGTGAAATTCAAGTGGAATACAACATAGAACTGCGATTCAAACTCACGAAAACCTTAGCAGGTGCGCTGTTTGCGGACGGAGGAAATATCTGGCTTTTACAGGGAAGTGAATCGGATGAAGCAGCGAAATTCAGGTTCAAACAATTCTTCAACGATCTGGCCTTCGGTCCGGGATTCGGTATTCGTTACGATCTCAGCTTCTTCATTGTTCGTCTCGATTGGGGCTTCAAAGTTCGCGATCCAGCAAAACCTTACGGAGAACGTTGGTGGCAACCAGGATCAGGAGCAATTCCTAGCAATCTTAATTTCGGAATCGGATATCCTTTCTGATAACGGTAATGTGGTGGATTTGGGACAAGAATTCACCTCTTTTTTTAGGATATACAGTTCTGTATATCAGAACATTAACAACTCCATTCCCAATACTCCAAACTAATTCTTAGATTTGCCGACCAATAAATAAACTATTACAAGGATCTACCGATGGATAAAATCCGCGAACTACTTGGAAGTCAGGCCGATTCGCTATTGAATCATACCTGCAAAACAATTACTAAAGATCAGATTCACCTTCCCGGTGCCGATTTTGTTGACCGCAGTTTTGCGCTCAGCAATCGCAATCCGCAGGTGTTGCGCAGTTTACAAGGTCTTTACGGGCATGGGCGACTCGCCAATACAGGATATGTTTCAATCCTTCCTGTTGACCAGGGAATTGAGCATTCTGCAGGTGCATCATTTGCGCCTAACCGTATTTATTTCGATGGAGAAAATATTGTGAAGCTCGCTATTGAAGGCGGTTGTAATGCAGTTGCAACAACATTCGGCGTTCTCGGATCAGTTTCAAGAAAATACGCGCACAAGATTCCTTTCATTGTAAAAATTAATCACAATGAATTCTTGTCTCTTCCAAATAAATACGATCAGAACATGTTCGGGTCAGTGGAAGAAGCTTGGAATCTTGGAGCTGTTGCGGTTGGAGCAACTATCTATTTCGGATCTGAAGAATCATCACGTCAGATTGTAGAAGTAGCAGCTGCTTTCGAGCGTGCACACGAATTAGGAATGGCAACTGTTCTCTGGTGCTACTTGCGTAATCCGGGCTTCAAAGTAAACGAAGTGGATTATCATGCATCGGCAGATTTGACAGGACAGGCTAACCACCTTGGAGTAACAATTCAGGCAGATATTATTAAACAGAAATTGCCTACAAACAATGGCGGTTACAATGCAACAGGTCATGGCAAAACTCATCCGAAAGTGTATTCGGAATTGAGTTCTGATCATCCAATTGATTTGTGCCGTTATCAAGTAGCAACATGTTACATGGGGCGTAACGGATTGATCAACTCCGGTGGAGAATCAAAAGGAGCAACTGATCTTGCAGAAGCAGTAACAACTGCAGTAATCAATAAACGCGGTGGCGGACAAGGATTGATTTCCGGTCGGAAAGCATTTCAAAAACCAATGAATGAAGGCGTAGCACTTCTGAATGCAATTCAGGATGTGTATTTGGATAAGAGCGTAACAATTGCATAGTTGAATTTGAGATTTGAGATTTACGAAGTACGATTTGGGATACAGGAAAGACAGGATAGTTTATTAAATTGAAGTGAGAATAAGTGAAGCGGATCAATTGACGGCCATTTTCACGAAGTCATTAAAAACACTTAGAGCAGCATAATTCGTAATTCGAAAATCGTAATTCGTAATTCGCAAATCATAAATAATTAAGGATGTCCTGGTTTAAAAGAATAAAAGGCGGAATTACAACATCCACGAAGGAGAAGAAAGAAACTCCTGAAGGGCTGTGGCATAAATGCAGTTCATGCAAGAAGGCATTCCCCACAAATGAATGGATGGAGAATTATTGGGTTTGTTCCAACTGCGATTTTCACGACCGCATCGGATCAGAAGAATACTTCGCCATTCTGTTTGATGAGAATCAGTTTACCGAACTGGATGCAAATCTTACTTCAGGCGATCCATTGTTGTTTGAAGACACAAAAAAATATCCGGCACGTTTACTTGACTCACAAAAGAAAACCGGACTGAAAGATGCATTGCGCAGCGCACACGGTCTCGTTAATGGAAACGACCTTGTAGTATGCTGCATGGATTTCAGTTTCATTGGCGGATCAATGGGATCTGTAGTAGGTGAGAAAATTGCTCGTGCAGCAAAATACAGTCTGGAAAAACGAATTCCGTTGATGATTATTTCCAAATCAGGCGGAGCGCGAATGATGGAGGCAGCGCATTCACTGATGCAAATGGCAAAAACATCTGCACGTTTGGCACAATTGGATGAGGCCGGCATTCCATACATTTCGTTGATGACCGATCCAACTACAGGTGGTGTTACTGCATCATATGCAATGTTGGGCGATTTCAACATTGCAGAGCCGGGTTCATTGATCGGATTCGCAGGGCCACGTGTTGTAAAAGAAACAATCGGTAAAGACCTTCCGAAAGGCTTCCAAACCGCTGAATTTGTCCTGGATCATGGGTTTTTGGACGCAATCGTTAACCGTAAAGAGCTGAAAGCGACCATTTCCAGAATGCTGGTGATGTTCAAATCATAGAATTTGGCAGAAATCGTAAGTCAGGAACCCTGAATTTGTGTATCTTTGCCGTCCAATAAAATCAATAATTCACTAAGTATTCACCTTAATCCACAAACAGCATGTCATACCTGACGTCGGACATTAAGAAAGAAATCTTCAAGAAACACGGTAAATCTGAGAAAGACACCGGTTCTTCAGAAGGACAAATCGCTCTTTTCACGCATCGTATTGCGCATCTTACAGCTCACTTGAAACAGAAGCCGAAAGATAAAAACACTGAGCGCTCACTGGTTTTACTCGTAGGAAAGCGTAAAGCATTACTCGATTATCTCCGTAAAAATGACATCGAGCGTTACAGAGCAATTCTGAAAAAGCTTGAGATTCGTAAATAATGAATTCAAAGTAATAAGTACCGAAAGGCATCCGTTCAAGTCAGCACGGATGCTTTTTCGTTTTCTGAAACAATCACTTTTTAGTTGTCTGCCATTCGACAGAGTGTATTTGAAAGATGACAATCAGAAAGAAATAGCGACCCGCTGACAAGCTGTAAACAAGAAGAAAAAAGAAAAATTATGCAATTAGGAATTTCAAAATCATTTGACCTCGGCGATGGCAGAACCATTACTGTGGAAACCGGAAAATTGGCAAAGCAAGCTGATGGTTCCGTTGTTGTAAAGATGGGTAACACCATGCTTTTGGCAACAGCAGTATCTGCTCCGGATGCTAAACCCGGTGTTGACTTCATGCCACTCACTGTTGATTACCGCGAAATGTTCGCTGCAACAGGACGTATACCCGGAAGTTTCTTCCGCCGTGAAGCTAAACTTTCAGACAGTGAAGTACTCAGCAGCCGCTTGGTTGACCGTGCACTTCGCCCACTTTTCCCAGACGATTATCACGCAGATACACAAGTATTAATTTACCTGATCTCTTCCGATAAGTCATTCATGCCCGATTGCCTTGCAGGTTTCGCTGCATCGGCTGCTATTGCTGTTTCTGATATTCCGTTCAACGGACCTGTATCTGAAGTTCGCGTAGGACGCATCGACGGTCAATTCGTTCTCAATCCAACGATCGAACAGATGACTGTGTCTGATGTTGACATGATGGTTGCTGCGAATGCAAAAGACATCATGATGGTGGAAGGCGAATTCAAAGAAATTTCTGAAGCCGACATGATCACTGCGATTAAATTCGCACACGAAGGCATCAAGAAAATGATCGCCGTTATCAACGAACTCGCTGCTGAAATTGATAAATCAAAAGTGAAGCGCACGTATTCGCACGAAACAAATAACGAAGCACTTCGTGACAAAATCAAAGCGGCTTGCTACGATAAAGTTTATGCAGTTGCTCGCAAAGCGAATCCAAACAAAGCACAACGTAAAGCAGATTTCAAAGCAGTGTTCGAAGAATTCTGGGCTTCACTTACTCCTGAAGAACAAACTGACGAGAACAAAGGTCTTGCGAAAAAATATTATCACGACGTAGAGAAAGACGCAATCCGCAACATGGTTCTGGATGAGCGTGTTCGTCTAGACGGACGTAAGTTGGATGAAATCCGTCCGATTTGGTCGGAAGTGAACTATTTGCCAATGGCACACGGTTCAGCGGTTTTCACTCGCGGAGAAACTCAATCGTTAACTACTGTAACACTTGGAACCAAGCGTGAGCAGCAGTTGATTGATACGCCAATGTTCCAAGGCGATGTAAACTTCATGTTGCATTACAACTTCCCTCCTTTCTCAACAGGAGAAGCGAAGCCAATGCGCGGAACCGGTCGTCGTGAAGTAGGTCACGGAAACCTTGCATTGCGTGCGTTGAAAAACGTTCTTCCTGAAGACAACAGCTACACCATTCGTATTGTATCCGATATTCTTGAATCAAACGGTTCATCGTCAATGGCAACTGTTTGTGCAGGAACATTGGCAATGTTGGATTGCGGATTGAAAATCAAGAAGCCCGTTTCAGGTATTGCAATGGGATTGATTACCAATGCAGGAAAGTTTGCAGTGTTGTCTGACATTCTCGGAGACGAAGATCACCTTGGTGATATGGATTTCAAAGTGTGCGGAACACGCGACGGAATTACTGCAGTGCAGATGGATTTGAAAGTTGACGGACTTCCTTTCGAAGTAATGGAGCAGGCATTGGCGCAAGCGAAAGCTGGTCGTGCACATATCCTTGGTGAAATGATGAAGACCATCAGCGAGCCGCGTGCAGAATTGAAAGACCACGCACCGCGCGTTGTTCAGTTGCAGATTCCACGTGAGTTCATTGGTGCGATCATCGGACCTGGCGGAAAAATCATTCAGGAGATGCAGCGTGAAACCAACACGATCATTGTTATCGAAGAGAAAGGTGAATTCGGAATTGTTGACATCGTATCGGCTAACAAGCTGGATATCGACAAAGCAGTTGCGCGCATCAAAGGAATCGTGACCATGCCGGAAGTTGGCGAAGTGTACGAAGGAAAAGTGAAGAGCATCATGGCATTCGGAGCATTCGTTGAATTCCTCCCTGGCAAAGATGGTCTGCTGCACATTTCTGAAGTAGATTGGAAACGCCTTGATAACCTCGACGGTATTCTGAAGCAAGGTGATATGGTGAAAGTGAAACTTGTAGAGGTTGATGAAAAAACCGGCAAGTTCCGTCTCTCACGCAAAGCACTTATGCCAAAGCCAGAAGGTTTTGTTGAACGCCCAGCTCGTGATGAGCGTGGACCACGCGGACCACGTCCTCAGAAAAATGAGAATGCGAATACAGAGAAGAAAGACTAATTCTTAGTCTATCGATTTATTACTCCCGCTTGAGCAATCAGGCGGGAGTTTTTATTTCACCGAGTTGTACTTTCGCAATTTACTTCTGACCCTTTGGATATTTCTCGTAACAATCAGTATTCGCTGCTTGAATGTATGAGTTGACATACGTTCGGCTTGGACCGCCTTGTACATTTTGCGCTGCGTCGTTCTTGAAATGATGCATTGATATTAGCGTATTATCCCAAAGTTTGAATTGATCCTTGCCGCAACCATAGAATCGCAATTCCATCGAACTGTTGGCGTATTCAAAATCATTTGCGCCATCAACATTCTTCACCAATGTTTGAATCGCAGTTTGGTTATACAGCGGAAGTATTGCACCTTCCGAAACAAAGATTGGCAGTTCTTCCAGTTGTGCGCCAATACTTATCGTAGCCGGTCCTTTGACCACAAGCGCTCCAGTCCAGAAACTATACCAATTACCCTCAGGAAAATAAACAGTACGTTTTGTTGCACCCGAATCTAAAATTGGCGCAACCATAACACGATCGCCGAGCATAAATTGATCCTTAATTAAAATTGTAGCCGGATCCTCAGGATATTCAAAGTACAACGGTCTAGTAACCGGTACTCCCGTTTCTTTTCCTTCCTTGGCTAACGTATAGATGTATGGAAAAAACTGCACATGCAATCTGGAATACTTCTTGAACAACGACTTCGTCTTTTCAGAATATTCGTAAGTCAACTTCTCCTTAAAATATAATTCACTGCCTTCATGTGTCCACATCACTGGAAACAATGCGCAAGCTTCCAACCATCGAATCCACAGTTCCTCTTTGTTCGCAGGTTGCGTGTTGTATTCATATCCCGCTATGTGTGAAGACACGAGCGGATGCCCGGATACACCTGCTGAAAGTATAGCAGGTATAATTGTTTTGATTCCATCGCGAGCCGACCAATCGAATTGCGGATCACCAATCCACATCAACGGCGAATATTTTTGTATTCCTGTCCAGCCTCCTCTCATCCAGTACGTATAATCTCCATCGGGTTGATGTGCTTCCCAAAATTCCTGATTCGTTTTTCCCCAATACAATGGATACGTATTATGAAGCGCATAAGGATTCCCGTTCGCTGAATCAACCATATCAATGCGGTGATGCTCTCCGAAATCGGTCATCCAGCCGCTGCTTCCTGCATTGAACGCATTGATAAGAATGTTGTTTCCATACCAAGTTCGGGCAGATTGTTTGGTAAGATCAGGCTCTGCTACTTTTAACCAACCCGATAACCAAGGGTTACTACACGTTTCTCCTTTGGCATTGCGCATGAATATTGCGTTCTTCTCTGCCTCTTTAAAATCATAATCTTTAAAAAAGATATAGGGCCAATAATAGTGCAACACTTTGAAACCATCACGATGATGTTCATTAACCAGATTAGCATAATCAGGATACAGCTTCTTATCTAAATCCCATTTTTGATTTGACCCGAGGATATTTGTAATCTTCTCAGACCAGTAATGATGCCAGATCACGCTGCATGGAATTGTATCCTTTCGGAGATTTTTTGCAACGAGTCGCGATTTGTCAGTTTCGGTTTTATTCCATTCACGATTTTTCGCCATCATCCAAACACCGAACACCCAAGGTTCCGGTAACCGCAATATTCTTCCAGCATCTTCCGTATAATTTTTGATAATCTCGTTCGGATTTGCTCCAGTATAAACAGTGAAACTGAGTTGTTGATCCCATACCACAACTTCATTCACGTTACTATCTGTTGCACCTAAATCAAATGAACTGCATGAATTCTCATTCAGCAAGAGCCCATACCCGCGTGTCGACAAATAAAATGGCACACGGTAGTTCCCTTGATTTTCTGGGTTTGGCGAAGGCACAGCATCTGCCTGACCTTCGCTAATCCAATTGAGCATTTTCTTCCCTCTGAAAGCAATTCCTTCCAATCTTTCACCGAATCCCATGAAATATTCATCTGGAAACAGTTTCAATCGCAATCTAGTTCTGTAATTCCAAGGTTTCGCTACTTGAGCAGATTTTTTGATTTCGACTTTTACTCTGTTGTCAGCTACAATTTGCACATGTATGTTAAAGCTTTCGCCATTTGCAGTATTCTGATAAACTGCATCAATCGTGAACTTTTTTTCATCAACTGTGCTTGATACAAGTTTGTTCGTCCACCATTGCGATGCCAACGGCCCGTCTACGATCACAGAGTGAATGTTCTTTTCGTAATTGACAGTCGATTGCGGGTAACTAGCAAAGCCAATTGGTTGGTCAGAACCCAGATTGTATGATTCAAGGAGAGTCTGTCCCGAACTTACTCGTGTAATTCTAAAACCATTTTCATTGAGGATGAATTTTATATCGCCACGAGAAATTTGCTTGGAGGACGATGAATACTTCCAAGAACCAGATAGCACCAAGGCCAGAATCGCAGCCATGAACGGCAAGATTGACTTCTTCATGTCACAGAAATTTTGAAATACGAAATAAGTTTAGCGACGAATCTCTACTCAGCAATTTAAACGATTTTACATACGCAATGTAGCATTGAAACCTATGTTCTCCTCGTCCTATTTTGCCTTAAAATATATCTGTCATAATTCTCGCGTGCAGGCAAAAGCAAGAGCAAAAAAGCAAATATCATCGCCAACACACGAAACAATTCTGGCGTTCCGTAAAAAACATACCCAAACAAAAGAAATTGTCCCAACCGGAACAACTCGAGCACAAACGCCCACCGTTTCTGTTCAAGAACCGCACCACAAATGATGAGTGTGCTCACAATCAAAACGAAATATTCTGTTCGCACCCATTTGTCTAATCCTGGATACTTCACAAAGAAATAGCCTAAGAGTCCGAAAGCCAGAATGATTTGCAATGTGACATATGTTTTGAAAACGGGGCGTATCGGTTGTTTTCCTTTATTGAGTAACTTTTTTTCCAGCGTAGGGTGCATATCAGTTTCCATTTTCGATGTGAGAATCTCCTGTTCTCTTTTGTACAAGAGGGCAAGTGAATTGACCAACAATGAATATTATCACAAGAATTTTTGAGATAATATAGATCGCGACTTAGACGTTTTTCACCTTGTTAGTTTGAATCAGGGCGCGCTGCGA
>Ga0114981_10000945_pt1 | contig 19135 bp, 21 predicted proteins | sample S_140806_MF_Meta_FD_87028 | JGI IMG/M metagenome (GOLD analysis project Ga0114981, IMG submission 87028) | Freshwater microbial communities from Lake Simoncouche, Canada to study carbon cycling - S_140806_MF_MetaG | ecosystem: Environmental > Aquatic > Freshwater > Lake | place: Lake...
ATTTGAACTTCTTGAAACTATAAAAAGCTGGGTTGACAGAGGGTTTTCTGAATTTGGAGTGATAGATGCTCTAAACACTCTTCCAAAGTTAGAAGGCATTGTGTATACCCTAGCAAGCAAATCTTCTTTTGTTACTATTCTTTCTTGAGAATTTTTTACTGTCGGAATCAACGCGACTAGTTCTTCTGATGTTAGCGCGTCTTCTCCACCAGAAGCTCTTTTTACGTTAGAAAACTCCAAACTATTTCTTATTTTTATTGAGTCAGAATTAGCAGGATTTTTCGGGAATGTTATGTTTAAATTTGTAAGGGATTTTATAGAGCCAGGTGAAACATTATGACTTAATCCTCCACCATAACGATACACGACTGTCAAGATTGTATCAGAAGAAGCTATCCCCAACGTGCTTGTTTTTAATAACTTTTCTGGGTTTACTGGTATTCTTGAAATTGTTTTTGAGTATGGAAACGCGATAGCAAATTCTGACGGATCTGGTATGACGTCATCTTCTAGCGTTTCCGCGCTTCCTCCTCCAAAAGTAAGAGTTGTTGATCTTGTCGCTAAAGAAGTAGATTTTGTGAATCTGTAAGGTGCAGGAACGACTCGTAGACCGTCTTTTACCATGCCACTATCACTTGATAAGTTTAGCACATTTCTATAAACTACGTCGTGAGAAAGAGCACCAACTTCGTAGTAAGTGTTTGCGTTATCATCATAAACGCTTATAACTTCAGTAACATTGCTCTGAGCTAAAGTCATTTTTCTAAATGGTACGAATGCACCAATAGTAAAATTTTCTGTGATTTCTTTTCCAGAAATGCATAAACCAGTGAGGGATAAAAGATAAGTTATTACTTTTCCATCAGATCTAACTCTTCCTATTTTTTTTTCTGCTTTTGGATTAAAAACGAAATTTCCATCATCATTTGGATCAACCGCAAAAGCAATGTCTTCTATTAAAGAAAAAGGAACTCCGTTGTCTGCTGAAAAAGTGGTCCCTTCTTTGATCACAGGAAGGAGGTTGACATTTGGAGAAGTGTCACCTGCCGTAGCTACAGGAACTTCAATATATGCAGTTATGCTTACTGTTGCAGGACTTGCTCCATTGACCGCTATTCCTGCGTTAACTAAAGCTTTTTCTATGCTACCAAGTTCTACCGCGGTGTCAGAGTTTAATTCTCCGTACGCATGGTCTAAATAAAAAGATAAATTATCACCAACATAAGCAGCCATGTCTAAAAACAAACCGCCCACGGAAGCTTCAGAGAAGTCTTGTATCTGATTTGGATAGTACTGACGGGCGTAATTCAAAAGTTCTGCTCGAAATGAGTCAAAATCTCGAGCAAGATATCTTCTGTTTTTATTAGAATCATTGGCCATTTTTATTTTTTAACCTTACATTACATATAAGACTATTTGTAGTTTCTTATTACTTACGTTCAAAGCTGGAATATTGTAGCTAATAGTCACACGAATGATTCCTGTACTAAGATTTTCTAGTCTATCTGTCTCTGACGCAAAGTCTACCAAATCTATAAATGGCATCCATTGGGAAACAGATGACTTAATTCTAATGACAGCTTCACTATCAAAATCATCTTGAGAAACGAATTCTGTCGTTAAAGGTTTAAGGTTTGCGCCAAATGTATATTGACCAACTCTTTCTCCCCAATTTGTAAGAAGCAAATTTCTTAGATTGTCAGACAGTTGATTCGAAAGACTATAATGCATTTCTAAAAGTCCAGAATCATTGCTGAGCTGTAAAGGAGTTTTTATTCCAATCGGGGTAGCAGAAGACGCAAGAAAAGAATCTTGCTCTTGCTGCCTTGTCATACCCACACTTTTGAAATTTATTTTAGCCATTCTCTACTGCATACTATCTATATTTGAGCTTGAATCTGTCGCCATTCTTTAAACCTGCAACTCTGGTATTAGGTCGACATTTAACCATCCTAAAACTTGTCTGAGCTCATCGGGTCTATCTAACCTTCCTGATCCTCCGCTACTAATGATTCCTCTATTATCTCTCGCTATTTTTCTTTTTGTATAAGAAGCTCCTTGCTGAAGTTTGGATCCTTGTCCTGCTTCTGCAGTGGTCCAGTAATCTGGAGAAACATCATAGACAACGGCTACGTGAAGTATTTCACGACCCGGCAATTTTCCCGGTGATTGTCCTATTGGTATTGGTTTTCCAAACAATATGATATCTCCAGGAGAAGGGTCTTTTAAAATATCAGCTTCAGCTGCTCCAACATGAGGATCGACGTTAACCCAGACAGTGTGGGGTGGTAGATTATTCAACTTTTCTATTGTCTTTCCTATTGTGATCATAGAACCGAGTCCCGCACCCGTGACCATCGCTTTTATTTTTAAGTTACTATCGACGTCGTTCAGCGCGCTACCATCATAAATTTTTGATTTTCTTGAAAACTGTTTGTAAATTTCTTCGTAAACATATCTCGGGAATTCTCCGCAAGTGGTATAGTTTTTTCCAAGAGCGAGTGCAGGAATTTTTTCTAGTAGCTCTTTCCTTTTTGCCTCATCTGCTTTTTCGTAAAAAGCCCACGTAGAATTGTCTACAGGATAATAAGAAGGAGCTATTTTTTCAAACCTTCCCGTTCCATCTCCATAGAAGCATTTTCCTTTTGGAGCTGAACCTAAGATGTTTGATATTATGTCTACTGCTGCTGTTCTTATCGCAGAGCTTAATTTTGCCTGATAAGTTATTTCTACTTCTTCTTCGGGAGGCATTACGTTTAACACTCCAAACGGCGAAGATGGTGGCGCTGTTGCAAGACCTTTTGTTATGACTCCACTACCAACATTTTGTCCAACAAAACAAAGAGACTGATATTTTACCTGATGTTGCTGCAATACCTGTTGGGCCGCAATTTCAAGAGAGCTTGTTGACATTGACTTTGGTTGATCGCTTGCAACTTGATCGCACACAAATTTTATCAACCCGCCCACGACATCACCTTGCAGCAATTTTGAAACAAGTTCTGGAAAGTTTGGCAAGCTTAGAGCCGGTAACATCAACTTGGCTTGCGTTTTTACGGGCGCTAACGCTAATTCTACTTCAAAATTAAACCTCTCTGTATATCCGAGCTGAAAAAGAAGCGGATTGGGAAGCTTTGGAATCGCAGGGATGGGAGGCGATGGCACAAGTATTTTTAAAAAATCTGAGTTTGGGTTTAAAAATTTTGTTAGTTCTGATAAATTAGCGGCGACCTTTGGAAAGTAAAGAGCTATAAAAGGTTGAGTACCCATCGGAGGTCCAGCTATCATTGCTCCTAGAGCTTGTTCTAGAGTTAGGTCTGGTGGATCCACACCAATCGCTGTTGCGACCGCTGTCGGATCGATCATGGGAAGAAGTCCGTTTTTTGCTAGTTGAAAATCGCCTGGTACGTCTAACGCAAAGACCATGCTTTCGTATCTGGGTCGCCAGATGCTGTGGAATTCAGGAAAAAGTTCCTCGTCTTCTAATCTAAGAAGCTCGGCGCCGGGAGTTGGTTCGACTTTTTTGTTGCACTCAACTCCTGAAGGAAATATTCCGTCTCCCGTCTTCAACATTTTCTTTACGTCATTAATGTAACCTTTAAACGCAGCGTCTGAAACCTTTCCGTCGACGATTACTTTAATGTCTTGTAATATTCCCATAATCTTGCTTTATTATTTAATCAAAACTTTTCTAGAAAATGTTCCTAGGTCTGGTGGACCTTTTAAAGCGATAGCGTCCTTGTCTATGTTACCACCAGAGGTGCCGACAAAACCGCCTCCTGTAGTTGCCAACGGTAATGAAGTTACAGCACCATCTTCATTCTTTGCTGGTCTTTCAGTACAAAGAATCGCTTTTGTTGCGTCATCTCCGCCTAACTTTATCACTCCTTTATCGCTAGGTGTGAAGATGATATCTCCGTTTCTTCTTATAGTAATAGAAGCCCACTTTTCGGTGTCAGATTGGTCTAACTTAAAGACTCTTGACTCTCCAGGAGGAACCGCTTTTTCGTCTTTTAAAGCTTCTTCATAATTTGTAACAATAAGAGAGATGTCTGATCTGGCTATGATTCTAATCTTGTCTGATTTTATTACTACTGCAGAATCTCCTGCGGTAGAGTCTAAAATTTCGTTATAGTCTTTTTGATATTCGTCTAATCTGAAATTAGAGTCTACTTTGGTTCTTTGAGAAATTAATATTCTACTTCTGTCGTTTATAAAATCTGGGTCGCCTTCATTCTGGACTGTGTCTTTTGCAGATTTACCTAACTCTTTTTTTATCTCTTGTCCGTCTAATATCCTTGTCGTGCTTACTACTTTTCCACCTGTGGATTCTAACGTGCCACGACCAGTAACGATGTCGATACAACCTGCTTGATTTACAAAATCTTCTGTCGGAAGTGGTAATATTCCTCCTTCTTCTGGGTCAGAATCATCTACATTATACGTTGCAACGGGTCCGGATCGATCGGTCCCAAGAACAATTAAAGAATTGTTACTTCCTTCTAAAGCAATATCGCCAGGTCTTTTTCTAAACCTTGGTACGGCTTCATAACGCATCATTTTTGCAGCGTCAGTTTCTGCTATTAACAATTCAAAAACCTCTTCGTTGTCAGAAGAGATTATTTCAGAATCTGGTACTACGAATCTCGTTCCGTCTTTTGAACGATTTACTTTTCCGTTTCTTAATTCATAGTATGAGTCATCATTTCCTTCTATTCTTTTCTTTATTGTAGAATTGAATGAATGATCTAATTGTCTAGCATGATGAGTGTGATTAACATCATCAATAAAGTGAGGCTCTGCAATTCTACAAAACCAATATCCCATTTCTTTTATTCTTGCGCCTGGACTCTCGAACATCGTCCACACAAGCTCGCCTGGTTTACATGGAAGAGACAGATGGGAAGGAAAAAATGGCAATAGAAACATCGGCGGTGTGACATTTGTGACACCTGTCAAAGCTTTTTGAGCTATTATTGTATTTCTTGGAAGTACAGAAGCAAACCTTATGTTTGATATGCGTAAAACGTTCTTCCAATACTCTATTTTATCTTCAGTTATGATATTTGGGTCAGAGATAGTCTCAAGTACAACCATCCTCGTAAAAGTAGGTTGAGGGTCTTTTATAAGCTTTTTTATCTCTGTAACTGCAGCTGAGGCGACGCCTTCTGTTGCTTGACTAGAGTAATTAGGATCGTAAACCATTTCAATGTCCGCTTATCTTTTTAAACATCTCTTCTGAGTCAATTTCATCATTTGATTTTTCTGCCTTCGACACTAGCTCAGCCAATCTAATAAGCTGATCGTTTGATTTGCTCATTTTTTCTATGTACGAAGACAAAGACTTACCATGTACTGCGTGTTCTGTACTTTTATCATCAACAATTTTTACTAATTTTATGAACAAAGAATAAGCATTTTGACGATCATAGATTGCATTTTCATAGATTTCTTTCCAGAGCTTTTTCTTTTTATCAGATAAACCTTCTATTTGGTTTAGAAGGCTAGAAAAGTCTCTGACTTTTTCTTCTATTTTAAGCTCAGATTCTTCTAATTTAGTTTCAATCATTGCTGTCTTTCTGCTCTGTTTTTATCTTTTTATAATGCTTCTTTATTGATTGCATTGTCGTTGTAAGTTGCTTTGGACTAAGACCAGATAACTCTCTCATGTAAAGAAGTATTGCATTTTTATTAAGAAGATCTATCTCATCTATACTTTCAAATATTGTAATAATCGAATTGATACACATCAACTCATTTTCTGTTCTTGCTTTTTCTCTAATCTCATAAAGAATAGCTGTTATTGTTTCTGTCGACTTTAATCCTTCAAGAAAAATGTCTTGAGATGGTAGAGTGCAATGTTCTTCAACAATATTTCTTTCATAGGCTGACAACATATTCGGATCATCAAGACTTACGTTCTTTTTTGTTTTTTGAGACTTTTGTTTTGTCTTGATAATCAACCAATTTTTTGCGACAACATTAAAATAAGAAAAAGCGTTTGTTCCCCTAGCTGCATCAAATTTACCGATTGTTTCAAAAAGAAAATTGACACAGTCGTTTTTTAAATCGTCATAGGAATCATAAAGCCCTGCAAATTTATGAATATTGATCAAATTTTCTACAAGTTTTTCAAATGCAGGCATTATTTCTTGAACGTATAGTTTGTCTTTTTCTTTCTTATCAAAAGAAGATTGAAATTCTACAATCGCTCGTTGAGTGTCTGAATTAAAGTAAAGCTTAACTTGATCGGTCTTTTTAGGCTTTACTTCTTTTTCTTTTTTTTCTGGCTCTTGATCTGTTGTCTGCGTCATTGTTAACATGCTTCTTCCTAGGCTAGGTTTTTGCCTTCGACATTTTCTTTTTCTCCCGTCAGTCTTTCAGAAACGAACAGTACTGCTTTTCGTGCCTGTTTTATATCATCAACTAGTTCTCGAATCGTCGGGTCGTCAGAAAATAATTCTAACTTTGCTTTTTTATCGATATTATTATAACAATAATCTAAAATCTCTAAAGACTCTTCTACTTCTGACATTGTTTCTTCAATTATTTCAATCATTTCAAGGTTTCTTTTTACGCTAAAATACAACCCAGTTATCGATATAATCGTAGTTGTAAAAAAAAGCAAAACCAGGTAAATCATAAAATTTCCTTTGTAGCCTCATCGTAAGCTTTAAAGACTGCGGATGAAGAGCATTTTTCTTTAATAATGATAGAAAGCTCTTCAGCCCATTCTTTCGGAGTAGAAAAGCTGTTTCTAAACTTCAAAACTTTTTTCTTAAAATCATCTTCAATCACTTCGGCCCATTTTGCGCCTGGAATAAAAATTTTTCCGTCGACTCTTGATGAGTGTATCTCTTTTAAGTTGTAAGAAACGTTGATATATTTTCCATGATTAAGAAAATCTGTGTGTCCAGACCATCCTGTCGCGATTACAGGTAGCGCGCTTGCCGCAGCTTCTAGAATTGGAAGTCCGTAACCTTCTCCTCTAGTCAAAGAAACAAGAGCTTTTATTTGTTTATGTCTATACAAGGCTGCAACGTCTTCATTAGACATCTCTCCATGAAGTAAATGTACTTTTGGAAAGTCTCCTTTACGACACTCTTTAAGGAGAGTTTTCATGATTTGTGCTGTACGATGTTTATCGATATGAGTGTTTCTGCCCGAGTTTGTTTTTATTACGATCCCAACATCTTTATCATTTTTAAAAGTCTCGCACAACCACTTTATCGTGAAGAATATATTTTTTCTATCATTCATAGGATTATCTCCCGTGATCTGACCGAAAATTAAAAAATTAAAGTCTGTAGAAAGCTGCGGAAATTTTGGCGATGTTTCATTGTGATACAAAATTTCATCACAGAAAGATTCTGGAACTATTGCGATCGTTGTCTTTAATTCTCCGCTTTTTTGAAGAACTTCAGCAGAGTGTCTAGAAGGAACGATTATAAGATCCATCTTATTACAAGACGTGACCCATTCTGGGTTACATACATCTGTTTCAACAGCTGCTGTAAGACCAACATTATAGTTTGCTATTGATGGATCCCACTCGTTTGGTAGCTGCAGCTGAAAAGAAACATCATATTGTTTATCTGGACTTACTTTGATATCGACAGTATTTCTTGTTATCTTTCCTATTAAACCATCATCAAAATTATCATCTAATATCCAGGGGGTATCTCCCCAAGGTAGAGCCTGGTATTTAACGTCTATCTGAGGTCTTTTACTTTCTAACCATGCTGCGACTTGTCGACAATGGACGCCATATCCTGACTGGGTTAGTGACGGTCCTCTTAAAATTACTTTTTTCATTATCAGATCTCCGTAAGAGTCCAGCTGTTCGGGCGATTATTTTGCCAATTTTCGATAGTGCTTGTTAGAGTTTCATCCCAGGATTTGATCATATCATTTATGTCATAATCTTTATGAGCATGTGCCATTGCTTTTAATCCAAGCTCTTTACGAGAGTCTGGTCCCATCTCGTACATTTTCATAAATGAATCTGCTAACGTCTTGTGGGACACAAAGTCTTCATAGATGTAAGGAACCATTTGGTTACCGACTAGAGACTTTACTTCTGGGTCTAATCCAATCCCGTACTGCTCTCCTGTCTCATGATCTTCGACTTGACGAGTCAGACCGCCAGTTTTTAGAGCGATGATTGGCTTTCCGCACATCATTGATTCGAGCGTTGGAAGACCAAATCCTTCATTACAGCTACGATTGACGATCGTATCGAAAGAATTATAAAGAAGACACATTTCGTCAAACGCGATTCTGCTTTTAGAAAAAACTACATTTTTGGAAACGTCCATAGCATCAACAACGTGATAAAGATTTGGGCCTTCAGGGTCTAAAGGCTCAGTGTGCATCACCAATGTTGCTTTTTTATGGCCGTACTTTTCTTCAAGAGAGTCTAAAAACATTTTCCAAGAAATAACAATATCACTTGGCATTTTACGTCGAGCATTACGAGAAACATAACCTACAACAAAATTGTCTGCATTTTCTTCTCCAAGAAGCTTTTTCTTGAAGCGGTTTACGTCGTTTTCTGGTAATGGTCTATAAAGATCTTTTGGCACGGCGTGAGGAACGTAATTTGTCTTTTCAGGAAAACGTTCTTTGACCATGCGGTAAGTTGGCCAATTGATGCAATTAATCAAATCTGTTGATTCATAAAGAACTTTATTAAAATCTGGCCATGGTGGATTGTCCCATAGATGCCAGTATGTTATTGGACAAATCTGTTTAATTTCGTCTGCCATTTCCCAGACCCATATGAAAAATCTTGGATCTGTAAAAAGCATCAGCGCATCGGGTTTAAGCTGAACCAACGTTTGTCTTAATAGGTTTCTATCTCCAAAACCGTTTGTTGGTTTTATGATAAAGTCTTGGTTTACTACGTTGAGGTTATAATCTTCATGTCTTACTGCACCTCCAAAACACCTGAAGCTATACTTTCCTGTATTAATAAGTCCATGAATAAGCCACCTTGCCTGAGTGCCAACTCCAGACGTTGAAAGTGGGTGATCACTAAGCATTAATATTGTTTTTTTGTTACCCATGTTTGTCTTATCGTAACAATCTTTTTAAGTTTGTAATCTTTTTTAGGAACAATGTTCCGTGTCTTTATATTCGCACCACGTGCAAGCATCCCTATTTTTTAAAGCGACTCCTCTTTTCACTGAAGTCAACATGTTGCTGACAACTTTTAGCGACCGCTTGATGGGAACTTCGCCTAATGAAACAGAAAATAGCTCGCAGTGGTCTCCTGGCTTCGCGGCTTTCTTTAAGAGGACGAATCCACAGCGGACATCTTTCATTGAGACATTAGGGTTTTTTTGACACCAGTAGTTCTTATAAAGAGCCAACTGAGCCTTGACCATATCGTCTGATCTCTTTTCTCGGAACCAACCGCGCGCAGTAGTTTTGTGATCTAGTATCCAGTAAAGAGTTTCTCCTCTTTTACCTTTTGCTTTTATTACACCGTCGATGAAACCTTTAAAAGCATGATTTGGATGCCCATCAATCGATTCATAAAGTTGATGCTCAGCATCTACAACTTCCCATTCAGGAAATTCCTTTTCAAAAAATGAAGGAACTTCTGCCAAGATAATTTCAGCGTCTTTTTTTGCTTGATTTAAACTAGCTGTTGTGAATTCCTCAAAATTCTTCTTTTCTTCCCATTCTTTTTGTAGGGCATTTATAGCTATCTCTGGTTTCATTTCTTTGGTTAGAAGAAATGATTCCATCGCGGAATGGATAGCGGTTCCAAATGCTAGAACTGGTGATGGTTTAGAAAGGTTAATCTTTTTGATGTGAACTAAATTGTGCCTATATGAACATTCTTTCCAAAGCTTGACCTCAGAAAAAGAGATATGAGGTTTGCCAGTGGGGAGAAGCTCAAAAGAGTGTTTTTCTTCTTGCATTATGATGACATAGTAAGCCTCATATATGCATTAGTTCAATCTTTGATTTTCTTAGAGACTGCTCTACCGATTAATTTTTCCCAATCTCGCTCGGGTCGAACCTCAAGATTTTTTTCCCACGCTCCATCAAGAACAGGCGTATCTATACTTAGATCATTCGCAATACTAATCATTGCATTTAAATCCTTGACAAAACAGCTCCCGCCGAACCCGAGATGACCATCGGGACCTGGTACGCTCCAGTGGCTTGAGCCAACTCTAACATCATGTGATGCATACTCTACGACCTTGTCATAGTCGACATTAAGACCAGCCTCATCTAATGCATTACAAATTTGAAACATTTCATTTGCAAAAGCAACCTTAATAGTCAAAAAGTTGTTTGTCAAGTATTTAACCATCTCGGCTGTTGTTGAAGATGTTTTGATCATTTTTGCATTTGGAAAAGTTGACCTAAAGATCTGTTTTACAGTGTTAATCCACGGTCGAGGACCGCCTAAGATGATTCTATCTTGATTTCTCATGTCATCAAGAGCAGTCCTCTCTGTCAAAAACTCTGGATTAAAGACAATATGAAGTCCTGTCTCTGAGAACTTCTTATTCCAACGTTCGGTCGAGCCAGGAGGAATTGTAGATTTGATGACAGCGATTCTTTCACCCGGTATTGCAGCTAATTCTTTTAACGCACCTTCGACGATGCTAAGATCGGCAGAACCATCTTCTCGCATTGGTGTCGGAAGGCACACGAAATAAATGTTTGAAAATCCAGGTGTTCCACCATTCTCATTATCTCCAATTAATTCTGCAATAGATCCAGGGTAACCAGCAACGGAATCTCCATGACTTGGTAATGCTCCTTTAGAATATTTTCCAGCTTTGTCATAAGCATAGACGTCGACTCCTCTTTCTGAAAAAACAGTTGTAAGAGAACCGCCAACAAACCCTTGTCCAATTACTGCAATTGAATTTTTCATTTTTGCTTTTTGTATTGTTTGATTAAATCAAGAGCGAGAGACTGACATTGTTTTGATAACAATTCGGCGTTTTCGACTATGCAGTGTCCACCGATCCCGCCTTCGGGAGAAGTTAACGTTGGTCGAACAACATTTGGTTTTCCCAGAGCCGTATAACTTTCATTGTATGATTTATTATACGCTGTCATCGCTTGGTCAAAGTTCGCACCAAATTTTTCACAAGCCTTTTTTGCTTCACCGTGATATGCGATACAAATTCCATAGTAGCTTGTATCTAATAGCTTCGCCAATTCTGTGGTCTCGGCATTGTCACACTTTGCCACGTTTAATTTCAATGATGATAAGTGGGTCGCGGCCGCATCTAGATCTTCATCATTTATTGCACCAACGAATTTTGGAAACGTTAGTAATCCCTCATATAAATTTGGGTGTATTCCCCTGCAGGGTGAATGAACAATTTTTACGTGAGGCAAGAGCTGCTTTAGCTTGCGTGTTGTACCAACCGAAACAGTAGAATGAATGATAGCTAATTTTGTGTTTGATGCTTGAATCTCTTTTTTAACCGTCTCTACGAAATCAAAAGACTCATTAAATGGAATCGCAATGTTAAGTACATCAAGATCTTTGAGCTCATCATGTCGATTCAAGTCTTTTACAAAGCAGCTAAAAAGCAAACCTGAATTTTGATAAAGCTTATGTACAGCTTGTCCTATTTCTCCAAATCCTAAAAATCCAATCTTATTGTCCATGTGCTAATGCCTCGTCATATTTCTTTAATTCTTGTAAGTCATTTGTTCTATTCTCACCATGCATTCTATATCGATACAGAGACATTGGCAAATGGAACAATGAAAATTTCTTCAAGAATCTATTAATGAGATCGTGACCTTCTCGCATTCTAAAATTCTCATCATAGAAATTAATCTCACAAAGAGATTCATAGGTAAACATCACACCGCATGCGATTGGTTCTTCTTTTGCTGAATGACGAGTTAACAGTTGCCCAACTTCGTCTACTTTTTGATAGTCGCAAGCCACAGCTTGATATGCACGATTCATATCTAAAAACAAAGAAAGGGTGTGCACAAAATGGCTTGAAACATAATCGTCACTGTCAACTCTAACGAAATAGCGACCTCGAGCGCTTTTGAGTATCTTATTCAGTGAAGCTGGTAATCCCAAGTTTTTAGGGTTGTTAATCAGCCTAATGTTTAATAGATCTTTCATACTCTCACAAATTTCTGAGAGATTTTCTTGTAGGTCATCATTCACAACCACAACTTCAAATTCATTCTTTGATAGTGTTTGACTGGCCAGACTACGCAGACATCTGTGCAACCATTTTTTTTGCTTGTAGCATGATATTCCAATCGTAACTTTCATACAATGAATTGTTTGCTTAATTTTAAGACTGAAACGAACGCTTTCAATTGACTTTCTGTTGTAGCCCCAGCGACATGCGGAGTTATTGCAACGTTCGAGTTGGTTTTTGATGCATTATACAACTTTGATTTTTTTAGTTCAAGAATATTTTGCTCATTCTGTAGGACGTCGGCACCAAAAAGGATGTTTTTTGAATCGATCAAGTGTAAGATGTAATCTTCATCTACAACTTCACCACGAGATGTGTTGACAACAATAGCTCCCTGCTTAAGTTGATCCAAGGTACCATATGTTATCATTCCTCTTGTTTCTTCCGTCAGATAGCAGTTTATTGAAATAATGTCACAATTATTTAAGCTGGTTATGCTGCTAACTTTTTCGACATAACTTGGATATTCAAAGACGTATGGATCGTAGACCATGATATGAAGGCCAAAAGCATTAGCATAGTTTGCAATTTTTTTTCCGATTCTTCCGAATCCGATTATGCCTATTTTCTTTGAATGTAATTCATTCGATCTTAAAAATTCTTCGTTTTGTTTTGAACGCCAATCATCAACTGACGTCAACGCTTTTGAAAATTTTCTGACTAAATTCATGATGTGTAGCCATGTGAATTCGGCCGAGGCATGAATGTTGTCTAATGTTTGTCTATCATCTAAAAGACACAACACTGAGATATTCATTTTTTTCAAAGTTGCGACATCAATATGGTTCGTGCCCGTTGAGGGTGTTGCAACAACTTTTAAGTTTTTGTAATGAGAAAAATGTTTGTAGTCTAAGAATAATTCTGTCCCTGGATTTACGACAATTAATTCTGGGTCAGAATCATCAATAACTAAATCAAAGTTTTTTATAGCGTCTTTGAGCGTCTCCACACTAATAAAATCTAGTGGACACTCGAACCTTACTCTCATTATTCAATCCTTTAAGTTTTTTATCAGAGATTCAGCCAAGTAAAAATCTATCATTGAATCTATGTTGACAGAATGAAGTTCATCCATGATATATGGACGAGAGACGGCACCGTTTCTAGAAAACTTTTCTACTATACAGTCTCTAGTCATTGCATAAATTGCGCCGTTTCTGATGTAACAAGGTTCTAGCTCCTGTCTTCTAGACCCTTCACCTTCTGGAAATTCCTTACAAAAGTCTTGGATTGTATCATTAATAATCCTCTTCATTCTTACAGGATGCTTATCTTGCATCTGGCATACTGAAATGACGCTGTCAGCATCTGAAGTTGTAAGCTTTTCTACTGCTTCTTTAATATGGGTTTCGTTACGAAGAGGCGCGACACAAGGTAGCTCTACAACGTAATCGTATCTTTTGTTGTAGACATTTTCACATTCTAGAACAGCATGCTTTAAAGCATCTCTGGACCAGACTTGATCTCCAGATAATTCAGATGGACGTATGAATGGTACTTGGGCGCCCGAATTTTTGGCCACATGAGCGATTTCTTCACAGTCGGTACTGACAATGAAGTCTTCAAAGAGACCGCTTTTTAATCCAGCTTCTATTGTGTAAGAAATTAATGGCTTGCCACAAAGTAACTTGATGTTCTTTTTAGGAATACCTTTTGAACCGCCTCGGGCTAGGATTACTCCAAGTATTTTCATTTATACCTCAAAGAAATATCTGTAATTTGAATCTGGGAGCGTCGTCTTTTTCTTTTCGACTAGCTTCATGCTTACGACTGAATCGACATTTTCGATATTTTCTTGTATGACTGCTGATTTACAAACAGTATGCAAATCCCTTAACATCGATAAGCGGCTAGTTTCGATGTGTATTAAGTGAGCATTAGTTATGATGACATCAAAGTTTTTGTTCTGCTCGATACAGTTCTTTAAAAAGTCTGCGCTATCTTCTTCGACAATGTCTACATACCCACGATTTTCTTTGATGTAAGCGATGGCATCTTTCCAAACATCATTACCTGTGAGAGTCGCATTCGGAAAATGCTCATGTATTATGCCGAGGTTCGTTCCCCAGCCACACCCAAGTTCATGTAAGGTGAAAGAATCTTCTTTTTTAAATTTCTGAGATAGTACCTCAACAATAGAAAGCGAATAAGGTAATCTTACACTCATGTTAAGATAATCTGACTTACCATTTTCTTTTTCTATTGGAGCTTGCCAATACTTGATGCCTGTTACATAAACTGACGGTCTTTTAATTGTCATGAAACTAATCTAACGTTTAAGAGTTATAAAGTTAATTTTCTAACTAAAAATATTTGTCTACCTAAATCATTTAAAACTTTTAGTTCGTTTAAATCCATTGACCCAATGTGGTCATTTCCTGTCGCAGATTTGTCTAAAGTAAAGTGTTTTTCAATATAGCTTGCGCCTAGAGATATATGGTGCAAACAACTTGCAATTCCATAGGAGTGATCGCTAAACCCAACTATCTTTGAATCATAATTTCTGTATGCATTTTTATTGAAATCTAAAATGCTGGTTGGATACTTGGAAATACAGTTAAAATAGTGGACATTCGTCTCTAAATGTGGCAATGCATCTTGTTCCCATTGACCTAAGGATACGAATGTTTCAATTCCGGTATTGATTATAGCTTTAGTTAAAGCAGGTTCTTTCTTTAATGTTCTACTTGCTATCTTGAAGTAATTTACTTTCAGCTCCTGGCACCAACTAATTTTTTCTTCATCAAATACTGAAGCAAAAAACTCTATATCATAAGCATCGCAGATTTCTTTTATTAGCTTTACTTGCTCAAAGCTGAACTCATTTTTCTTTCTAGAATCATCTCCAAAAACTCTAACAGAATCATACAGCTGAAATTTAGCAAAGTCGGCTCCGCCAATAGAGGATTGGCGTATTAGCTCTTCTATCAATCTAAAATCTCCATTATGATTGATTCCAATTTCAGATATAATCTTTAGCATAAATCCTTAAAAACTTCTTTGACTGTGGCAGCAATTGACTTTGCTGCATTAGATCTTAAAATAAAATCGCTATCCTGAAATTTATCAACTCCTTTAAACTCGAAAATTTCTTCTATGTTTTCTATGGATCGGTTGTAAACGTCATCAGGATATGTTACACTTTTTAAGTAATGTACTTTTTTGTAATAAGGCTTGTCTTTCAAATTGATCGAATAGCTTTTTCGTTTTGAAAAGTGAGTTTCCCAAGAGATATGTGATCCAGACATGTTGAATAAAGCGTCACAGTGCGTTACTGCATCAAAGTGATCTTGACTTTCTATGATTATTGCATCAGGAAATTTGTTTTTCAAAAACTCATACTGTGGACAAGAACCGTAAATTCTTTTATAGACTCCCGTATATTGATCATCTGATTCATGAAACAAATAATCGTTAGGGTATGTTTTTATTAAAATTCTTGAATCATACCTTGCTGCAATCGAAAATATTTTTTCTAACTCTTGTATGTTTTGATCAAATTGAGAAACATGGGATGCTGGATTTGTAGGGCAGACTAGTATTAGCTTTTGTTTGGGGGTCGCACCATACTTTTCACAAAAAGTTTCTTTTTTGAAGTTATCGAGAAAATATTCATCATAATGCGGGGACCCTGTAACATAAATCTGCTTTTCGGGTATTCTCTTTTCTTTTTGTAACCATTCTTTCCACGCGGCACCTTTTGTGAAATAAAAATCCGCAAAGTGCACAGCATTCGTTAGGATATCGCCACCACCAATATCCCAAACTGCGATTGGGCACTGCTTATTGTCCTTTAATTCATGTGGATATCTTGTTTTTGGTGCGATATGAGTTGAGGTTAGGATTAAAGCGTAGTCATTAGAAATAGAATAAAGCTCACGCCAGTTTTTTATGGTTTTTAAGTTTTTTATCTTAAAAACGCTTGATTTGAATTGATATTTCTCTATTCCTACGAAATTCTTGTTAAGTCTAATGTCTTGGTCAAACATTAACAGGTCAACATCTATACCAATATCTTGTAGCGATTCAAGTAGCCTAATTCCATCATATGGGATACTGCTCCAAAAAAAATCTCCTAAAAATATCGCTATTTTTTTCATTTCTTTAGCAAATACCATCTCTCAAAATTACTTGTCACGTGCTTTTTAAATTCAAACTTATTTTTATCAAGCTTGGATAAAAACTCATCAACGGCAATTCTTGCTCCTGGATACTTGAGCGAATAGTACTCATCAAACACAATGATTCCACCACTTACGATTTTATCATACAATAAGTTTAAGCATTCTAAATAAGGTTCATATAGATCACAATCAATGTGTAGGACAGAGATTGGCTTATGGAAGCTTGGCAGAACATCAGAAAACTTTCCGCGTATTAAAGTAATACTACGCTTCTTAGCTTCTTCAAAAACATCACCTTGTGAGATAGCAAAATATTCTGAATTTAGATGCGAATCATTTTTCAATGAAGATAGTCTCTCTAAAGATCTCTGATAGTGTTGTTCACTTATTCTTCCTTGTTCATAAAGAACTTTAAACGCATCAGGTGAATCATTCGCGTTTTGTGTCTGCTCTACTGGGAATCCACCGAATGTATCGATTCCAACAAACTTTTTATCGATTCCTCTTAACTTAGAAAACTCATGAGATGTAAATAATGTGCTGCCTTTATAAACCCCACATTCTATAAAGCAGCCATCCAAATTTTTCGTTTGTTCTAATGCATAGCATAGCAAATGAACGTTGTCAACGACGGAAAGGCCTAAGCTTTTAATCGTGCTTTGCGCTTTGGAAATTTCTTCTTTAATTTCTTCTATTATCATGGTTCACTCACCAAGGTAATAATATACAATTGCGGGCTTTCTGGCCAAAGACATTTTACGCTTGTCATCTTTGTTTCATATGAGATAACTTTTGGAACTTCTTGAGCGATGATTTCATTTAAGCTTTTTTCGTTGGAGTAACCAAAAGCAGGGTTGGACGTGACATGCTTCCAGAATTGCATCGTTTCTTTATGCTGAAGGATTTCTTCATTCCAAAAGCAAGAGTACAAAAAGTTACTATTTTTGTAAGCAAACTCGTGCTCGCCGTCTCTAATCCAACCGACTTTATATTTCAAAAATCTCCAATGATCTCCTAATCCCCAATCTATAAGGGCATGTCCATTAGGGGTAAGATGATTTTTTACTCTTAAAATAAAATCATTGGGGTCTTTTGAAAAGTATGCACAGCGTGTGCATATGATTAAGTCATATTTTTGCTTTAGAGACCAAGCGCTATTAATGTCCCAGTTGCTTAAGCTTAGATCATAAAACGTTCTTGTTTTTGCGATGATAGAGCTTGTGAATTCATTTTCTTTTGAAAACCCTAAAAAAGCAACGGATTCAAAAGAAGAGCTAATTGTGTTTAATACACTTTTGTACTCCTTAAAAATGATGCTATCAGACTTGCCCATTTTTTGCAAAAACCAGTGTTATATAGCGGTCCATTTGTAGACCGTAATTGCTTTCTAAAAATGCTTCGAGGTATTGATCTATTTTGCTCATGTTTGCTTGATTTATCATGTGTTTTGATTTCGACCACTTAAAATAATCAACCAATTCAAATCCACAACAACAGAATATTGCAGCTAGATCTGTTGGAGGTGCGTAATTTTTATGATCATAGTCAACAAAGAAATTTCCAAAATTATGAATGTTGGGAATGGTAATAACCATCTTTGAATTATCGTTTAATAGATCATAAAATTTTTGCGCAAGTCCGTTGACTAAATCTTCGACTTTAATATGTTCAAATACGTGTTCTGCAATTATCAATCCAAATTTTTGATCAACGTCATTGATGTTTGCGTAGTTTGCGCCCGACAAAGGATCTGAGTCACATGCATAAACATTTTTATAATAGTTTTTTAATTCAATATGATTAGCAGCATTGACGTCGCCTGATCCAAAATTCAAAACTTTGTCAGTGCATGGATAAAATGACCAATTTCTTGATTTTCTATTTATGGTTGGAAAAGCCTGCGTGATTTTTGCACGTGTTTTGAAAACTTCAGAATATAGAATCATAAACTCCCATCTTCAATTACTTTTTTACAAATTTGTATCCATGTTGAAGTCATAATTTTTTGAGGATTATGATAAGAATTGGAATACTTTGATGTACCCCTTCCCTGATGCATAAACATCACATTGTTATTTTCATCTAAACACCTATCGACTCCACAAACTTTTCCTAATTCTTTATATGGTGAATTGCAGAGATCTACTAAGTTTGTATCATTGTACGTGTTTCTAAAAAGCTTCATCTTTAAATTAGCTTCGCGACAGTGAACAGTTAATAAATCTGCGGTGTCGATCTTAGGCAACTCTGGCATTAAAGAAACCTTCTTATAAAGGTCACTTTTAGCCAGTAAACCAGAACAGTGGAGTGCCCGGACCCTTTCATCATGCGCATCTTCACAAACACCTGCAAGCCATATGCCTTCTTCGATACACTTTCTTAATTCATTAAAGAATGATGACGAAACTACGCAGGTGTCGCTGTGGCAAGTAAAAACATATTTGGCTGATGGTGAAAGATAATCTTTTGCAGCTTCTAATCCACTTCCGTGGGCATAAGAAAAACTTAAATTAACTGGATTGTTGATAACAACATCATTATTTTCGATGTGCTTCTTGAGGTCGTCTATCAATTTAAAGTTTGAGTTTTCTATTACGATGAATCTTAAGTTAAAATCGTCCGTCTTAAATTTTCGAAAGCTTTGTATTGCAAGTTTGACAAGCTCAGGTGTTTTAAACGAAACGATTACGATATCTAAGTCGTGCTTTTGCATATCATAAGCTTTCTATAAATTCGAAACTAAAGTCTTTTTGTTGCTTGAGCCATTCTAATAACTGTGCTGTAAGTTCTACA
>Ga0114981_10000949_pt1 | contig 19105 bp, 19 predicted proteins | sample S_140806_MF_Meta_FD_87028 | JGI IMG/M metagenome (GOLD analysis project Ga0114981, IMG submission 87028) | Freshwater microbial communities from Lake Simoncouche, Canada to study carbon cycling - S_140806_MF_MetaG | ecosystem: Environmental > Aquatic > Freshwater > Lake | place: Lake...
CCCAAATCGCTGAACGGCCTGATCGACCACTGGAAGAACCGCGGCTGGACGCCGGACAAGCTGCCGCCGTCAGAGGATTTCGCCAACGGCAAGGGGCACACCCTGTATGCCGCCTATCAGGCGCGGCTGGTCAGTCTGAACGCCTGCGACTTCGGCGAGCTGTTGCTTCACAACCTGACGATACTCGCAAAACATACCGATATTGCAGAAGATTATCGTCGTCGATTTCGCTACATCCTGGTCGATGAATACCAGGACACCAATGTCGCCCAATACCTCTGGCTGCGGCTGCTGACGTCCTCGACCGGGAACGTCTGCTGCGTCGGGGACGACGACCAGTCGATCTATGGCTGGCGCGGGGCCGAGGTGGACAACATCCTGCGTTTCGAGCGGGACTTTGCCGGCGCCAAGGTCGTAAGACTGGAGCGTAACTATCGCTCAACGCAGCATATTCTGGGCGCAGCGTCAGGCCTGATCGCGGCCAATCGGGACCGGCTGGGCAAGACCCTCTGGACCGAGGATTCGAGCGGCGACAAGGTGCGGGTGCGCGGCGTCTGGGACGGCGAGGCCGAGGCCCGGCTGGTGGCTGACGAGATCGAGACGGCGCGGCGCGCGGGTACCCCCTACAAGGACATGGCGGTTCTGGTGCGGGCCTCATTCCAGATGCGCGCCTTCGAGGAGCGGTTCGTCCTTCTGGCCGTGCCCTATGTGGTCATCGGCGGGCCGCGCTTCTTCGAGCGCGCCGAGATCCGCGACGCCCATGCCTATCTACGGCTGATCCTCAGCGAGGACGACGACCTGGCCTTCGAGCGGATCGTCAATGTGCCCAAGCGCGGCATCGGCGACACCTCGGTGCAGAAGGTGCTGCAGATCGCGCGGCTCTCCGGCGTCTCGGCCATGTCGGCGGTGCGCGACCTGATCACCTCGGACGAGCTGCAGGCCCGGACGCGGACGGCCCTGTCCAACTTCGTGCGAGATATAGATCGCTGGCGGACCTTCGCCCAGACCACGACCCACTGGGAGCTGACCGAGACCGTTCTGGAGGAGAGCGGCTACACAGACATGCAGAAGGCCGACCGGGCGACCGGCCAGACGCGGCTGGATAACCTCAAGGAACTGACGCAGTCGATGCAGTCGTTCGAGACCCTGCCCGCCTATCTGGAGCATGTCTCGCTGGTGATGGATCTCGACCGCGGCGGGTCAGACGATGCGGTGCAGATCATGACCCTGCACGGGGCCAAGGGGCTGGAGTTTCCGCTGGTCTTCCTGCCGGGCTGGGAGGAAGGCGTCTTCCCCAGCCAGCGCAGCATCGATGAGAAGGGCGAAAAGGGTCTCGAGGAGGAGCGCCGCCTGGCCTATGTCGGCGTGACCCGGGCCAAGTCCGACGCGCGGATTTCATTTGCGGCCAACCGGCTGGTCTACGGCCGATGGACCTCGCAACTGCCCAGCCGGTTCGTCGACGAACTGCCCATGGCCCACGTCGAGGCCGAGAGCGACACCGGCTACTATGGCGTCACGCCCGGCATGAAGGACGCCAAATCCCGCTGGGACGAAATGCCGACCTTCGGGGCCGGCTATGCCTCGCCAGGCTGGAAACGGGCACAGTCGTTCACGGCCGACCGGGCTCCGGCCGCCAAGCCTGCCCGACATACGCTGATCGAGGGCGACGGCCGCCTGCTGGCCACGGCCGATCCGAAGGCGGGCGGGGACTGGTCGAAGGGCCAGCGGGTGTTCCACCAAAAATTCGGCTACGGCGCGGTCACGGCCATCGAGGGCAACAAGCTGCTGATCGATTTCGAAAAGGCCGGCCAGAAGAAGGTGATCGATACGTTTGTGGAGAAGGCTTGATGAAGGCGTCCCCAACCCTTCGTTAAGCCCGTTGCCCGACCTTGGGCGCGTGCGCGAATCCCCTCCAGACGCGGTCCTGACCGAGCCGGCCCCCAGCATCTGGGAACGGCTCATATGCGGCGTGATCATCGCCATGCTGACCGGGGCCCTGATCGGGCCAGTGTTCGCGCCGACGCAGCTGGAGACGCCGATCCTGCGGCTGGTGTGGTTGCCCGCATATGCGGCCATCATCGGCATGCTGATCTATCGCATCGACCGGCTGTGGCGGGCCTGGCCGGCGATGATCGCCATTGCGGCGCTGGTCGGGCTGGCCTTCGCCTCGCGCTACTGGTCGCTTGATTTCGCCACCACCATGCGCCGGGTGATCGCCCTCGCCATGAGTAGCGGTTTCGCTCTCTATCTCGGCGCGGTCTTCCGCGGGCCGCATCTGCCGCGCCTGCTGATGCAGACGGCGCTGTTCATGGCGATCGGCAGTCTGGTGATGATCTTCGCCTTCCCCGCGATCGGCGTGCACCAGGTCGACAATGCCGGCCTCTGGCGCGGTCTCTGGTACGAGAAGAACCAGATGGGGGCCGTCATGGTCATCGGCGCGACGGCCGCCGCCGCCTGCCTCGCCTCTCCGGACCCGCGCCGGTTGATGCCTTTGGCGGCGCTGGTCCTGTCCAGCGGACTTGTCCTGGCGACCCAGTCCAAGACCTCGCTGCTTTGCCTCCTGGTCGGTCTGGCCGTGATCGGCGGCTTCTGGAGCATGCGGCGCGGTGGCGCGGCCTTCTCGGTCGTGCTGGTCTGGATCGCTGTGGTGCTGAGCGGGCTGAGCCTCTGGATCTGGGACACCCATTCCGTGGCCGTGCTCGAGGCCCTCGGCAAGGACCCGTCGCTGACCGGCCGGACCGAGATCTGGGACAGCCTGATGCGCAAGGTCGCCGACCGTCCATGGACCGGCTACGGCTACGGGGCCTTCTGGGGCCGGATCGGGGAGTCGGCACCCGCAGACTGGGTGCGCAAGGAGACGGGCTGGATCGTGCCCTCGGCGCACAACGGCTGGATCGATCTGCTGGTTCAGCTTGGCTGGCCGGGCACCTTGCTGGTCGGGGGGCTGCTGACCGGAACGGCGGTGACCGCCGTCCTGAGGTCTTCTGGTTCGGGCGTGCGGGAGGGCTGGTGGGCGCTGGGCTTCATGGCCGCCTTCCTCGCGCTGAGCCTCTCGGAGAGCATACTGATGGCGCACCAGGGCCTGCCTTGGGTACTGTTCATGGCAGTGCTGACGCGCGCCGTTCTTCCATCGCCCCTGCCGGCCACCGGGCCGCTTGTGGAGAAGCGCCGCCGGGCCTACCAGACCGGCTCCCGAATCGTCTCACAGTATGGATATGGGTCCCAACGCCGCGCCTTCCCTGTTCGATGATCTGCCCGAGCCGCAAGGCCCGGTGCCGACGCCTGCGCCCCCTCCGGCAGACCCGGCCCTGACGCCACAGGCCGTGGCCCCGCGGGCGGAGCCTGCACCCCCGCGTGCGCCTGCCACCAAGGCTCCACCGATGGCCGGCGACTATTCGGCCTCCTCGATCGAGGTGCTGGAGGGACTGGAGCCGGTCCGCAAACGTCCCGGCATGTATATCGGCGGCACCGATGAACGGGCCCTGCACCACCTTTTTGCCGAGGTGCTGGACAACGCCATGGACGAGGCCGTGGCCCGCCATGCGAAACTGATTACGGTCGATCTCGACGCCGAGGGCTGGCTGTCGGTCAAGGACGATGGCCGCGGTATTCCCGTCGATCCCCACCCCAAACATCCGGGCAAGTCGGCGCTGGAGGTGGTCATGACCGTCCTCCATTCTGGTGGCAAGTTCTCCGGCAAGGCCTATGAAACTTCAGGCGGTTTGCACGGTGTCGGTGTCTCGGTCGTCAACGCCCTGAGCGAGCGGCTGGATGTCACCGTATGGCGTGACGGCCATGAGTGGAGCCAGTCCTTCAGCCGCGGCCTGCCGCTGGGCTCGATTGCCCAGGGCGGGCCGTCGAAGAAGAAGGGCACGCTGATCCGCTTCAAGCCGGACGAGCAGATCTTCGGCGTCGGTGCCGCCTTCAAGCCGGCGCGCCTTTTCCGCATGGCCCGCTCCAAGGCCTATCTGTTCCGCGGTGTCGAAATCCGCTGGACCTGCGCCGCCGAGCGGATCACCGACCAGACGGCGACAGAGGCGGTCTTTCACTTCCCCAACGGCCTGGCCGACGCCCTGGCCGAACGGATCGGCGAGCTGGAAACGGTAACGCCCGCCTTCGCCGGCCGGGTCGAACGCAAGGGCGAGGCCGGTGCGGTCGAATGGGCCGTGACCTGGAGTCCGATCGGCTTCGGCGAAGCCGACGGCTTCGTCTCCTCCTATTGCAACACCGTCTCGACCCCCGACGGGGGAACCCATGAAGCCGGGTTCCGCGCGGCGCTGGTCAAGGGGCTCAAGGCCTATGGCGAACTGACCAATGAAAAGCGCGCCGGACTGATCACCGCCGAGGACGTGATCGCCAACGCCGGCGCACTGATCTCGGTGTTCGTGCGGAATCCGGAGTTTCAGGGCCAGACCAAGGACCGCCTCTCCTCACCTGACGCCCAGCGGCTGGTCGAACAGCTGATGCGCGATCCGCTGGATCACTGGCTTACGGAAAGTCCAAAACAGGCCAACACCCTGCTCGGCTTCGTCATCGAGCGGGCCGAGGACCGCCTCAAGCGGCGCAAGGACAAGGAGGTCCAGAGGGCCCAGGCGACGCGCAAACTGCGCCTGCCCGGCAAGCTGTCCGACTGTTCGCGCCAGACCGCCGAGGGCACCGAACTGTTCATCGTCGAGGGCGACTCGGCCGGCGGTTCGGCCAAACAGGCGCGTGACCGCATCACCCAGGCGATCCTGCCCCTGCGCGGCAAGATCCTGAACGTCGCCTCCGCCACGGCCGACAAGCTGCGGGCCAATATCGAACTGTCGGATCTGGCGCTGGCGCTCGGTGTGCAGCCGGGCAGCCGGTTCAATATCGAGGACCTGCGCTACGAGCGGATCGTCATCATGACCGACGCCGACGTGGACGGAGCCCATATTGCGGCGCTGCTGATCACCTTCTTCTATCGCTCCATGCCCGAGACCATCCGTCAGGGGCGGCTGTTCATGGCCCTGCCCCCGCTCTACCGGATCAGCGCCGGTCCCTTGAGCGAGTATGCGCGCGACGACGCCCACCGTGACGAACTTCTGGCGACGGTGTTCAAGGGCAAGAAGACCGAGATCGGGCGGTTCAAGGGCCTTGGCGAGATGATGGCCTCCCAGCTCAAGGAGACCACCATGGACCCGAAGAAACGCACCCTGGCGCGGGTCACGGTGCCGGCCTCCGAAGACGAGATCGAGGACCTGGTCGAGCGGCTGATGGGCAAGAAGGCCGAGGCCCGGTTCCAGTTTATCCAGGACAACGCCCAGTTCGCGGTGGCCGATCTGGACGTGTAACGGGAGGACTGCTCATGCACCGGGGTTCCTGCCTTTGCGGTGCCGTCGCCTTCGAGGTTTCGGTCCCCCTGCCCGCGCCGGATGCCTGCCATTGCCGCAGTTGTCGCAAGCAGTCGGGCCACGTTTTCGCCTCGACCGACGTACCGAAAGCCGCCGTTACGGTTCAGGGCGAGGACGCGGTCATTTGGCACCAGTCTTCGGAGAAGGTGCGCCGCGGCTTTTGCGGGACCTGCGGCTCGACCCTGTTCTGGGACCCGGTCTTCCGGGACTGGATCGGCGTCGCCATGGGGGCTTTCGACGCCCCGACGCAGACGACCCTTGGCGTGCACATATTCGTCGCCGAGAAGGGCGACTATTACGAGATTGCCGACGGCCTGCCGCAAAAGCCGGGCTGAACAGCCCTCAGCAGTTCGCCGGCGCCCCGTACCGGGTGATCACCGAAGGCGAGTCGCCGTCGTCCTCAACCGAGATCACAGTCAGCCGGTCATATTCGCAGTCGGCCATCTCCGACGGACCGGTCTCGCCCAGGGCGCCGGCGATGAGCGGAATGGTATTGCTGTGCCCGACGACCAGAACGACAGCGTCATCAGGCAAGGCGCGAACACGGTCTGCCACCCTGCGAACATGGGCCTCGGTCCCGCCCTCGAACGAAATCACCTCGGGGTTGATGGCATGGGCCTCCGCCGCCGGGCGGGCGGTCAGGACGGTGCGCTGAAGCGGCGATGTGAAGACATGGGTCAGGTCGGCGTCGCTCAGTGCGACCGCCAGGTCGAACGCGCGACGCTGGCCCGCCTCCGAAAGAAGGGGATCGGCGCTGGCGTCGACCTTCTCGGCGTGGCGAACCAGAATGACCGTCTGGGCCAGGGTCGGGCCGGCGATCAGAAGTGACGCAGCGGCGAGCAGAAGGCGTTTCATGATCCCGTTCCCCGTGTCGGCCCAGACTGGCGGGCGGCGCAGCGGCTGTCGAGCCGTCAGTGCGACTTCGGGTTTCCGGACAGGGCAAAGGCCGGCTCGCCACTGACTTCGGCATAGACGGAACCGAGGTCCTCGAAGACCCGGTTCCAGGCGAAGCGTTCAACGGTGCGAGCGCGCGCGGCGGCCCCCAGGGCCTCGATGTCGCGGGCGAACAGCGCCTCAATGGCGGCCGCGTAGTGACGTGGGTCGGCGCTCTTCGCCAGCTGCCCTACCGTGTCGTCGACCGTCTCCATGACGCCACCGGCATTGACCCCGACGACCGGACGACCGCAGGCCATGGCCTCGAGCACGATCAGGCCGAACGGCTCCTTGTCATTGGCATGCACGAAGGCATCGCAGCTGGCGATGATCCTGGCCACGGCCTTGGGATTGGCCTCATAGGGCAGCGAGATGACCCGCTCCTCGGCCGGCATGCCGGCACCGGCACCGACCAGGATCAGATGATAGGGGTCGCCCAGGGCCTGAACGGCCTGGATCAGGACATCGATGTTCTTCTCGCGGGCCGGGCGACCGGCGAAACAGAGCAGGCGGGCGGACGGCGGCAGGTTCAGCTTTTTCAGCAGCCAGCCCCGGTCACCACGATCAGGCCGGAAGGTGTCTATCTCCACGCCCAGAGGCCGGATGACGATATTGCCGACCCCGGCCTCTTCCAGACGCCGGGCGATATACCGGCTGGGCGAGACCACGCGGTCAAACTGGCCGAAAAGCCGGGCCCACCGCTTCTCGACCGGCTTCTTGGCCCATTCGCCAAAATGCAGGGCGGCGAGGCCCGCCGGGTCTGAATGACAGAAGCCGACGACCGGACAGCCGGCCCGCTGACCGGCCGCCAAGGCACCTTGCCCCGGCGTATAGGGATCTCCGGCCTCGATGATTGACGGGTTGAGCGACGCGACCCATGCGGCCCAACGGCTGACCGAAGTGGGCCAGCGGTAGCCATCGCCGAAGGGCAGTTTGGTCGCATGAAGCTGGACAATACCGTCATCGCCGGCCCTGTGGTGTGCGCCGGGCACTACCAGCGAATGGGTGACGTCGGGGCGGTTAGCCTCCAGCCACGCCTTCTTGGACAGGAGGTAGCGTTTCACGCCACCCGATCGCGGAGCGTAGAGCATGGTGGTGTCGACCAGCCGGGGCCGACTGTCCTCGCCGGCGGTCTTGGTCGCCGCAAGGGTTTCCGAAACCTCCTCGTCCCAGCCCGGAAACAGGCGCAGTTCGCCTTCCTGAACCTCGAGTCCGGCGAGCGTCATCAACTCCCGCTCGGCCGCGCTGACGCTGGCGGATCCGACGCGCCTGACCCGTCTCTGGATGCGGCGAGCCTTGCGGACCTTTGACATGTGCGACTTCAACATCAGCGGCCCGTAACGCCCACGGCGACGAAGCTCAAGCGCTGTCCGGCGGCGGAGCGTCTTCCGCGGGCGAAATGCCCCGTCTGGCGAGGGCTTCGCGCAGCAGACACTCGAGCTGGGCATTGACCGAGCGAAGCTCGGCGGCGGCCAATCGCTCGACCGCCGCCATCACGCCGGAAGAAGCGCGCATCAGAAAGGGCTTCCTGGGTCGGGCCATGTCAGCCGTACAGGGTGCCCGTATTCACGACCGGTTGGGCCTCGCGGTCGGCGCACAGGACCACAAGCAGATTGGAGACCATGGCCGCCTTGCGGTCCTCGTCCAGATCAACGACGCCACGCTGATTGAGGTCGGCAAGGGCGCTCTCGACCATACCCACGGCCCCCTTGACGATCAGGCGACGGGCAGAGAGCACCGCCTCGGCCTGCTGGCGCTTCAGCATGGCCCCGGCGATCTCCGGGGCATAGGCGAGGTGGGCCAGCCGCGCCTCATCGATGGCCACGCCCGCAACGCTGACCCGGCCCACCAGTTCCTCGCGGAGCCGACCGGCCACGTCCTCGGCGTCGGCCCGCAGGGTCAGCTCGGGCACGTCCGTCTCATCGCCGTGGTCATAGGCATAGTGGGACGCGATATCGCGCAACGCGGTATCCACCTGGATGTTCACAAACGCCTGATAGTCATCGACATCAAACAGGGCCTGGGCGGAATCCTGCACCCGCCAGACGACGTTGGCGGCAATCTCGATCGGACTGCCGCGCCGGTCATTCACCTTGAGCTTGTCGCTGGTCAGGTTCCGAACCCGAAGGGAGATTTTCTTGCGGCTGTACCAGGGCAGGACCCAGCGCAGACCGGTCTTGCGGTCCGTGCCGCGATAGGATCCGAACAGCATGATCGCCATGCCTTCGTTCGGCTGAAGCGAGTAAAGACCGCAAATCAGCAGCAGGCCGACACCCGCTGCGGAAAGACCCGGGAACAGAAGCACGGCAGAGTCGGGGTTCTGGGCAATGATGACCGGCCCGGCGGCAAGAAGCAGCAGCCCGATCAGCAGCATCAGAATGCCATTGGCGGAGTTGGCAGGGCTTTCCGTGGATCTTGAGTGTTCGTGGGACATCGTTCGCTCCGAAAGTCGATATGGAAGTGATATCATATCGATTGCGCAAAACGCAATATCGAAGCTTGCCGAATGCGCCCCGCCTGCGCGTTCGGCCTTGCATTCGCCTCAAATTCGAGAAACTTGAGGCAGTTCAGGACGGTCCCTGTTAGAAGACCGTCGGCGTCTCTGCGTGTGTCGTCCACAGGGGTTTGTACCGAATGCGTATTCTACTCGCGACCGCGGTTGCGATCGCTCCCCTGATGGCGGCTACCGGTGCCATGGCCGAGGTCGTGATCACGACTGTCCGGACCACACCCATTACGACCTCGAACGCAGGCGGCACGGGCGTTGCCGACGATATCCGGATTTCGGGCAGCGGCGGCATCACGGTCGTGACCGGAACGGCCGTGAACGTGAACTCGAACCACGACTTCACGATGGAGGGCACAAGCTCGATCACGATGTCGCCGGCCGCCAACGGCGCAACGGCCGTGCTGGTGAACGCCGGTGTGACGTCCGATGTCACCATCGGCGCGACGATCCTGGTCGCAGACACGATCGAGAACTACACGGACTCGGACAGCGACGGCGATATCGATGGCCCCTGGGCGACCGGCTCGGACCGTTACGGTATCCGCTACGCAGCCGGCGCGCCGGTTACGGGCAACCTGACGGTGAGCTCGCTCGGCACCATCGGTGTCGACGGCAACAACTCCTACGCCATTTCGATCGAGTCCGGTCTGATCGGCAATATCCAGTCCCAAGGTGCCATCCGCGTGTACGGCGACAACTCCGTCGCAGTCCGGACCCTTGGCACCGTCTCCGGCAATGTCTCCCTGCTGGGCTCCGTCACCGCGCGCGGCCTGAACACCTCCGCCGTGTCGATCGGCGGCAACGTCGGTGGCCGTCTCACCCTGCAAGGCGAGATCAACGCCACCGGTTACCGCTATACGACCCTTGGCAATGACACCTTTGTTTCAAGACTGGACGCCGACGATATGCTGCAAGGCGGCCCGGCGGTCCTCATTGCCGGCAGCGTGGCCGGCGGCGTGGTCGTCGACCGCCCCCCGACCGACACGAGCCCGACGAATACGGACGAGGACTCCGACGGGATCGCCGACAGCACCGAAGGCACCGGCAACATCAACAGCTATGGCGCTGCCCCCGGCATCATCGTGGCCTCGGCGACCCAGTCGATCACGCTCGGTGTCGTGGGTACGGGAGATAATGCCTATGGCTTCATCAACCGCGGCACGATCACGGGCCAGGGCGTCTATAAAGGCATAGCCGCAAATGCGGTTGTCTTCGGCGGCAACGCCGGCCGGACGGTGAGCATTACCGGCGGTGTTCGCAACCAGGGCACCGTGGCAGCTCTCGCCAACGGGGCGAGCGCCACCGCTTACCGCTTCGGCACCGGAGCCACGACCCCGCGGTTCGTCAACGACGGCAACATTACAGGCGGCGTCGCCAGCGATGTCGCCGCCAATGCGACGGCTGTCCAGATCGACGCCGGGGCCTCGCTGCCCAGCTTTGTCAACAATGGCTCCATCCTGGCTTCAGCCGGCGGCGGCACAGCGAATGTGACGGCCATCAACGACCTCAGCGGCACCCTGGTCTCGATCACCAACAACCGCTCGCTTCAGGCCACCCTCAACGCGAATGCGGCCGGCGATGCAGTGACGGGCTCCACGACCGCCATCAATGTCGCCGCCAATACGACCGGCGTCACCATCGTCCAGACCGGCATCACGGCCACGCCCAGCGCGCAGGATCCCGACACGGACGGCGATGGCGTTCCTGACAGCGCCGAGCCGATCCTTGTCGGCGACATCCGGCTCGGAACCGGCGCAGACACGGTCGACATCCGCAACGGCATTGTTTTCGGTGACATCTATTTCGGTCGCGGGGCCGACACCCTGTCGATCTCCGGCGGGGCCATCGTCCGTTCCGCTCTGTCGGATACCGGCGGCGACCTTTCCATCAACGTCAGCAACGGCACGCTTGATGCCCGCCAGGCGACGGCGCTGAATGTGACCAGCCTGAACGTGGCCCGGGACGGCGACCTCATCATCACGGTCGATCCCGCCAACATACGGGCGGGCGGCTTCAATGTTTCCGGGGCCGCGACCTTTGCCAACGGGGCCGGACTCGGCGTCCGGTTCACCTCACTTCTGGCAGCGTCCCAACGGTTCACCCTGATCAACGCCGCAACCCTGAATTACGGTGCGCTTGATCTGAGCTCCATCGAGGCAAATTCGCCCTATCTCTACATGGTCTCCGCCGGATCCAATGTGCCGGCGGGACAGGTATTCGTCGATGTGCGCCGGCGCAGTGCTGCCGAGGCGGGCCTGATCCCCGTCGAGGCCGCCATGTTCGACTCGTTCTATTCGGCCCTCGGCGGCGCGGGCGCGGCAAGCATGCGCGACACCTTCCTGGCCCAGACCGGGCGGGCGCAGTTCATCGACCTCTATGAGCAACTGCTTCCGGACCATGCCGGTGGCCCCCTGCTCTCCCTGTCATCGGGCGTCGATGCCGTCACCCGCGCCCTGACGGGCCGCAACGCTTCCGCTGCCCCCGGCGAAACCAGCGCCTGGGTTCAGGAGATCAATTTCTACGCCGACAAGGACAAGACCGACACCTACGGTTTCCGCTCGGAAGGGTTCGGCGTCGCCGGTGGCGTCGAGCGAGGCTCCGACCTCGGCGCAGTCGGCATTTCCCTTGCCTTCACCTCATCCGATCTTGAGGATCCGGAATCGGCGGCAGAGGAAGTGCTCTCGGCCAATCTTCTGGAGCTGGGCCTGTACTGGCGCGCGCAGGGCCAGTACTGGACGACCTGGGCGAGGGCAGCGGCCGGCTATGCCTCCTTCCAGTCCGAACGCCGCTTCGTCGGTGCGGGACGGAACCTTTCCAATGAATCGGACTGGAACGGCTTCACCCTCGCGGCAGCCGGCGGCGTCTCCTACCAGCGTGATTTCGGGCGTTTCAGCATCCGACCCGAAGCCTATGCCGAGTTCTTCTCCCTCAATGAGGAAAGCCACGTCGAAACGGGCGGTGGCGATGGCTTCGATCTGTCGATCGATGACCGCAATGGCCATCTGTTCTCGGCGACTGCGGCCATCAACGTCGGCATGTCGATGGGCGAGAACAGCTGGCTGCGCCCCGAAATGCGGGTCGGCTGGCGCCAGAACATCTCGGTCGATCCGGGCGAGACCATTGCCCGCTTCCGCTCCGGCGGTCCGGACTTCACACTCGACGGCGGGTCGATCGAGGGCGGTGGTCCGATCGTCGGCCTGCGCCTGAACATCGGTAATGAACTGGGCATGCTGTCCATAAACGCCGATGCCGAGATGATTGAGGACTACATTCGCTACATGTTGTTCCTGCGTGCCAGCTTCCGGTTCTAGAGTACGGACGGCCCGCGGGTTTCATGAAGATGGGCGGCTAGCTCAGCTGGTCAGAGCACCTCGTTTACACCGAGGGGGTCGGGGGTTCGAACCCCTCGCCGCCCACCAGCCCTGCTGGCCCTGCATGGCCCGGGCCGGGCCGATGCGCCTCGTGCGTCAACCTCGCCAGATGGCCCAGCGGATTCACAGGAAGGCAGCATGATCAGGACCATCAGAACCAGCGGAATTCTTGCCGCCGTGATCAGCACAAGCCTGATGCTCCAAGGCTGTATCGTAGGGACGGTTGTCGGTACGGCCGGTGCTATCGTCGGCGGGGCCGCCCAGGCCACCGGAGCCGTGGTGGGCGCGGGCGTCGATGCCGTCACGACCTCGGATGAGGAATCCCGGGCCAAACGCGAACGTGAGCAGCGCCGTTGCGAACGGCGCCGGGGCCGCGACTGCTAGGCTAGAGCGTCAGGACGCAGCGTTCGTGGATCGTCGGCCGGGACACCATGATCCGGCTCAATCCCGGCCATTCCGGCTTCAGCCGTCCAGCGAACCACAGACACAGGTTTTCCAGCGACGGGAGTTCCAGTCCGGCATGCTCATTGAGCATACCGTGATCCAGGGCCTCCGCAGCCTCCCTCAGGGCCCGGTCAAGGGCCCCCAGATCGGCGACCCAGCCATGCGCCTCATCCAGCGTTTCGCTGCAGACGGTCGCTTCGACCCGGAAAGAATGGCCATGGATACGGCGGTAGGGACTGCCCTCCGGCTCGCTCGGGAAGTGGTGGGCCGCATCGAAGGTTGCGGCCTTGGTAATCTCGAAAACGCTCATCTTACGCCGATGTATTTGTGGGTCTGGACGCTGAGCCGCCATTTCGGGTGGGTCAGGCAGTATTCGATGGCCGCTGCGGTATTGGCCACCCGGTCAGGTCCGTCCATGGGCTGAAGCCAGAACCGATCGAACGAGAGGTGTTCGAAACGTTCCGGCATGGCAGAGGGCTGGGGAAAGACCAGTTTGAGCTCCTGGCCGTCCACCTGAAGCAAGGGAGCATCGGCCTTGGGGCTGACGCAGATCCAGTCAAGCCCTGCGGGCGCGGCGAGGGTTCCATTGGTTTCCACGGCGATCTCGAAGCCCCGGACATGGAGGGCTGCGATCAGCGGCCCGTCCAGTTGCAGGAGGGGCTCCCCACCGGTGCAGACGACCAGTTTCGGGTCCCCTGCCCGTCCCCGCCACAGCGCAGCGACATGGTCTGCCAGGGCATCAGCGGTCGGGAATTTGCCGCCGCCGTCGCCATCCACCCCGACGAAGTCAGTGTCGCAGAATGTGCAGACTGCGGTCGCACGGTCGCGCTCAAGCCCGCTCCAGAGATTGCAGCCGGTGAAGCGCAGAAAAACGGCCGGCCGGCCGGCCTGGCCGCCTTCGCCCTGAACCGTGAGGAAGACCTCCTTGGCCGAATAGGTCATGCCGCCATCCATTGGGCATGGCCGGCGGCGCGCAGTTCACAGGCCGGGCAGTCTGCACAGCCGTAGCCCCACGCATGACGATGCTGCCGGTCGCCGCGATAGCAGGTGTGGGAGTGCTCAAGGATAAGGTCGACCAGCGGTGCACCGCCGATCCCTTCGGCCACGGCCCAGGTATCGGCCTTGGTCAGGGTCATGAGGGGGGTCTCGATGATGACCGGCTTGTCGAGACCCAGGCTGAGCGCTGCAGCCATGGCGTCAATCGTGGCGCGGCGGCAATCGGGGTAGCCGGAAAAGTCCGTCTCGCACATCCCTCCGACCAGCACCTCGAGATCCCGCCGATCAGCCAAGGCGGCGGCGCAGGTCAGGAAAACCAGATTACGACCCGGCACGAATGTTGTCGGCAGACCACGGGCGTCCAGCGCGATTGCGCGGTCGCTCGTCAGGGCACTCTCGGCGATACGGCCATAGCCGGTAAGGTCGACCACATGGTCCGGCCCAAGCCGGTCAGCCCATTGCGGCAGCGCTGTCGCCATGCCGACGCGGACCTGCAACCGGGCCTGCATCTCGACGAGATGGCGCTGACCGTAGTCGAAGCCGACCGTCTCTACCCTTGGATATCGCTCCAGCGACCAGGCCAGACAGGTCGCACTGTCCTGGCCGCCCGAAAAGAGCACGAGAGCCGATTGTGCGGGCGTGGGCAGGGAATCGCTCATGACAAACCTGCGGTCGGCCGGTTGGCCGCGCGCATGGACAAGGGAAACGGGCCGCAGGATGGCGGGCGGACCTTGTACATCAGACCCGCGAGCAGAGCAAAAGCCCCCGGGGATGGGAAAGTCAGCCTTAACCCTTCTGAAAACGCTTGTGATCTATCGTTCGGCTGTTCTCGTGGAGTTGCGGCCTGTCATGCCGACCATAGAAGTCCTGTCGGTGCACGCCGAGGCAGTGTCGCCCGAGACGCCCGGCATTGACGTGCTCGCACGCTTCGAGCGCGAGCCTGACACCCTGGTGATCCCGGTTGTCGAGAATGGACGCCCCATAGGTCTGGTCGAACGCAATAGCTTCCTGCTCAAATTCGCCAGCCCCCTGGGCCACGCCCAGTTCGGCCACCGGCCGATCACTCATGCCATGGATCCCGAGCCGGCCGTGGTCGAGGGCGGCGTCAGCATCGACGCCTTTTGCGATGTCCTGCAAACGGACAGCCCGGCGCTCCTGATGCGCGGGTTCATCGTTACCCGTGAGGGCCGCTATCAAGGCGTCGGAACGGCTGCTTCGCTACTCCAGGCGGTCAATGCGATCCAGCGTCGGCAGAACCTCGAACTGGTGGAACAGGTCCGCGTCCTCTCAGACACACAGACCCAGGCCGTTGCCTCGGCCCGGGCCACGAACCAGCTCCTCAGCCTGATGGCGGATGAGTTGCGCATGCCGATGAACGGCGTCCTGGCCGTCGCTGAACTCCTGCGCCGCCAGCCGCTCAGCCCCCTGTCCCATACCCATGTCGCGACGATCGTGGAGTCATCCGGTACGGCACTGCGCGTTCTGGAGGACGCCCTTGACCTCGCACGCGCCGAGGCCGGCGAGCTCGAACTGAAGCCGACAGCCACCCCCCTGCGCGCCCTGATGGATGACGTGCAGACGGTCTGGGCACCTCGCGCCTCGCGTGACAACGTTACGCTCCTGGTCAGCTATGAAGGCGACACAGAATTGGCCGCCGTGGTGGACGGTGCCCGGATTACCCAGCTGTTCGACACGCTGATCGGAAACGCGCTGAATTTCGCACGGGATGGCGTGGTCGAGGCCGGTCTCAAGGCCGTCGCCGACGGTGACCGCATTCGACTGGAAGCCCGTATTCGGGACGACGGAGCCGGCGTCGAGCCTGATCGCATCCATACGGTTTTCGAGCCCTTCATGCTTGGGTCGGGTCAGGGCGGTACGGGTCTGGGACTCGCAATCTGCCGTCCGATCGTCGACTGCATGGGAGGACGTATCTGGGCTGAGAACAATCCCGGCCGCGGAACGACCTTCGCCTTCGATCTTGACGTCGAACGCACCGAGATCGAGGCGACCACGTGGGCCGGTGTCGAGCACCTCGATCGGGAGGGCGACCGCTCTGGCGCCCCGCACATTCTGATCGTCGACGACAATGCGACCAACCGCGTGGTGGCCCAGGCCCTGTGCGAGATGTTCGGCTGCACGTCGGAAACCGCCGAGGATGGCATTGAAGCCCTTGAGGCCGTTCAGGAGAGGCGTTTCGACCTGATCCTGATGGACATCAAGATGCCGCGGATGGACGGAGTCCAGGCAACCCTGGCAATCCGCGCAATGGCGGGTCCCGCGCGTGACATCCCGATCGTGGCCCTCACCGCCAATGCCGACGCGGACGACGCGAAGAGATATCTGACCATCGGCATGGCAGCCGTCGTCGAGAAGCCGATCAAGCCTGACTGCCTGCGTCTCGCCATGAATCTGGCGCTTGAACAGGCCGCTGCCGGGGCCACTGCGGAACAGCAAGGCAGGGACCGCTCGGCCGCCTGACCCACCGGTTCCGGCATAAGCACCCTTGCACTCGAGTCCGGACGGACCGAGAAGCGGGTCATGCAGTCTCCGATCCTCGACATCCTCCCCCAGCTGGCCGCTGGTGCGGCACACACTCATGCACTCGGATTCGTTTACGACAGTCTGGACGGCGATCGTGTGCGTATCCGCGTGCCCTGGCGGGAAGATCTGGTCGGCGACCCCGAAACCGGCGTCTTGTCGGGCGGTCTCGTCACCACCTTGCTGGACCACGTCGGAGGGCTGGCCGTGTGGGTCGCGCTCGGAAAATTTGAAGCGATCGCGACCCTGGACCTCCGCGTCGACTATATGCGGGCGGCCACGGCCCGCCGTGATCTGGTCGCGGAGGCCCGTTGCTACCACCTGAGCCGGTCCGTCGCCTTCGTTCGGGCCTGGGCTTTCGAAGACAGCCCCGACGATCCCGTCGCTGCGGCCCAGAGCGCCTATATTCTCTCCTCGATGCGCAACCGCAGCCTTGGTTCCAATCTCAGGGCAAACTCGGTGGGTGTTCAATGAGCGACCTTCTGGACCGCCTCCCCTATGCCCGGTTTCTGGGTCTGAAGACCATGAGCGAGGGACAGACGCTGACCGTGACGATGCCGTTCGACGTCAAACTGGTCGGAAACCCGGTCCTGCCCGCCCTTCATGGCGGCTCGACCGCAGCCATGCTCGAACTGACCGCCGTCGCCCAGGTCGCCGCCTTGTACCCCCGGTTGCGGCTGCCGAGGCCAATCAATGTCACGGTGGCCTATCTCCGTTCAGGTCGGCCCGTCGACGTCCATGCCCGCGCCCGCATCAGCAAGGCCGGGCGCCGGGTCGCACACGTGCTTGCCGAGGCCTGGCAAGAAGATGAGTCCCAGCCAATCGCCGCCCTCACAGCCCATTTTCTGATGGCTGATGACGACCTTTAGTTGCATTAACTGACGACCTATGGTGGATTTCCCCGGTGGCGCACGGTCAAAGGGAGGATCCAGCATGACCAGACTTGATGTCGGCGAAGCGCTTGCCGCTCGCCTCTTTGCCACTGAAGCCGCGATCGATCAGGCCATGGCTTCAGCGGCGTCTTTCGCGGCGGCTCTACCGGCCGCGCGGGTCGACGCGTGGCTGTCGGCCACGGCGGGTCATCGGGCCTTTACGGAGGCGGCCGCCACCCTCAGCGCCCTCGCGGACGCGCGCGCCCACATCGTTCAGACCCACCATACCCTCGCAGCCCTCGCGCGCAGGCTGGGCCTGGACGACCTCGCGGTCGGCCCCCTCGACAAGCCCGGGGACCGCGAGCCCATCGGCGGCGGGGGCGGCGATGGCCCCGCGCTCCATCCCGACACGGTAAACAAAACCCTACCGATCGCGGAGAAAACGTGTTAACACGTTGGTTACTTTTCATGCGGGAGGCTCACATGACCAACTCCGAAGTTATCACCAGCATCGCCGGCGACCTGAACACAGCGGAGCAGTCCCTGGACGCCGCCATCGCCCGGACCACCACGCTGATCCAGACCATGATTGGTGCCCGTGCCGCGCTCAACCTTACCGCCGTCTCAGGTGCCGCCTCTCAGGCCCGGGCCATGGAGGCGATCGCCGCCATGTCCGCCGCCCGCGACGCGCTCGTGGCCTGCCACGAAGAACTGGCCAAGGATCATCGCCGCCACGGCTTCGGTGTCTATGCGATCGGCATCCTGAACAAGCCGGCAGAAGCCGCCCTGAACAACACCGATGAACAGGCCCGCGTCAGCCGCCTCCGCGCGGTTTAATTCGCTGTAACGTCACAGACCGGTTATTCCGGTCTGCCCAGACTCGCTGCATTATCGCCCCCATGCCAATAGGCATGGGGGCGGTTTTATGTTCGACACTCTGTCGGCCCAGGTCGGGGCTGGTCTCACCCTGCTGGTTGTCGCCTTTGCTTTCCTGAAGGGTGATGATCCAGAGCGTATTGCAGCCGGCGGATATGTGCTTTCCTGGCTCGCTTCCCTTTTGATTCAAGGTGACGGTTCCGTAGGGGGCACTCAGTGGGGTTTGATGGCGATTGACGCCGTTATGCTCGCTGTCTTTATCGCCCTTGCGTGGAAGAGCGAGCGCGCTTGGCCAGTCTGGGCCGCCGCGTTCCAGTCGTTGACGGTCATGAGCCACATCCTGACTCTCGTGGATATTCGTCCCCCGGTGTCCGCCTTCTATGCGGTGATCAACCTGGCGAGCATTGGCATTCTTGTTACGATCGCCGTTGGGACTTTCTGGGCCTGGCAGGATCGCCAGGCCGCCGGTCTGGAATAGGGTTTCCGGATTGAAGGTGTAGGCTTTTATTCCTATAGTGAGCCCGAATCGGCTCTCTGAGAGCCGCGGCGGACTCCATGCCCCTCTCCCATAGCCAGCTCTGGAAAGCGATCGACAGCCTAGCCCGGCAGGAGGGACTCAGCGTCTCCGCCCTCGCGCGGCGCGCGGGACTGGACGCGACCAGTTTCAACCCATCCAAACGGTTCGGACCCGGTGAGCCGCCGCGCCCCCGCTGGCCCTCGACCGAAAGCCTGACCCGCATTCTCGCGGCGACCGGGCTGTCACTCGGAGAGTTTGCCGCCCTGGCCCGCGATGGGGCTGAACGGGCTGCTGCCGTACCCCTGCTCGGCATGGCACAGGCTGGACAGGACGGATATTTCGATGATGCGGGCCTGCCGGTCGGAGACGGATGGGAACAGACCGACCTGCCCCGGCCGAAAGACAGCCTTCTGAGCCTTCGGATCGTCGGCGACTCCATGGATCCCCTGTACCGGGAGGGTGACCGGATCATCGTTGATCGGGAAGCGACGGAGGTGCGCAAGGGCGACCGGGTGGTGGTGCGCACCACAGGCGGCGAGACCCTGGCCAAGGAGATCGGGGCCTTGACGACGCAGGTCGTGACCCTGACCTCCGTCAATCCGGCCTACAACCCGCGCACCCTGGCGCGGAACGAGATTGTCTGGATGGGCCGGATCCTCTGGGTCAGCCAGTAG
>Ga0114981_10000951_pt1 | contig 19093 bp, 21 predicted proteins | sample S_140806_MF_Meta_FD_87028 | JGI IMG/M metagenome (GOLD analysis project Ga0114981, IMG submission 87028) | Freshwater microbial communities from Lake Simoncouche, Canada to study carbon cycling - S_140806_MF_MetaG | ecosystem: Environmental > Aquatic > Freshwater > Lake | place: Lake...
GCAAATTTTCAAAGTACGGTGCCATGACCAGTGCCAAAAAAATAATTTTCCCCATCGACGGCAGCGTTTCTCCATGGGGCTCATTTTCGAGCTGGCCAAATAAAACAACCCCTGTGGTGTGGACAGCTTGAAAGGCCACCAGCCCCACAGTGACATCGATGAAGCCATGCCGATTAAGGTGCGAAGCTCTGATTTTTTGAATGAGGTTCATGATGTTTGTTGGCGTGCGTGAATGGCCAAGAGTGGCTCAAAGACCCATTCCCAAATGCCGCGTACATCGTGGATGACGTCGGCATCGAAAGTCATGCCAGGGCGCAAGGGATGAGCCACGCCAAACGCCATCACATGCTGGGATGCCAACTCAACTTGAATTCTGTAAAGTGGTTCGTTGCTTTGCGTGGAGGCCATGAGCGCCGTGCCTTGACCATGCGGCAAATCTTGAGGGGCAATGGGTGTACCACTGACTTTGAGAACTCGGCCTTTGGCCAGTCCAAATTTTTGGTAGGGGTAGGCCGCTAAGCGAAGCCACACCTCTTGACCTGGCTGAATGAAGCCGGTGGTTCGTGTGGGCGCAAAAAGGGCGGCAACCAAAGTGTGTGGCGAGCGATCAGCTGCATTTGCGTTGGCTTGGGGCACCAAGCTGGCAATGGTTTGTCCCGCGAGTGCCGTGGCGCCCAAACTCAGATGAATTGTGCTGACCTGGCCCGCTTGGGGTGCCAACACACTGCTGGTTTTGCGCGATTGAATTTCGGCTGTTTCTTGATCGAGGCTGGCCAGATTGCGATCAAGCTGGAGCAGGTCGATGTTCAGCTGTTTTTGAAGATGTGCCAAGTCGGCTTGGACGGCCTTGTGTTCGCGTGCCAAGGCAACCCCACTGCGCAGTGTATTTTCGAAGCGCGATTGAAGGTCGATGAGTTCTTCTTGCTTGCCTTGCGCCTGAATCTCAGAGACGAAACCTTCAAGTGCCATTTGCTCAAACCGAGATGAGGTTTTTTGTGCCAACTCCACCCTGCGTTTTGCCAGTGCATGTTCTTGGGCAGCTTGTGCTGTTTCAAGGGACAAGGAGCGAATGCGATCTGTGAGGTGTGCTTCGCTTTGTCTGTTTTGAGCCATGCGCGAGGCACGTTCAGCCAACACGGTGCTGCGCCGCTGCGCCAAATGAGATGCCAACAAGTTGGCCGTGCTGCCTTCGACAGTGGTTTTGTCGGTGTTGACCACAAACAAAACTTGACCTTGTTCAACCCAGTCGCCTTCTTTGACGCGCAGTTCAAGTAGCACGCCTGAAATGGCGGCGCTCAATTCCACCGTACCCCATTGCGGCATGACGACGCCAGGCACGCGAACTTTGCGCGCCACTTTGCCCCAAGCTCCAAATGCCAGCAAGGCACCTGCAAGCACCAAAGCCACACCGGCCACGAGGGTGAAACGCGGATTGTGTGCAAGCTGAATGGGACCCATCCAAGAGGCCTGCTTGGACTGGGTGACTTCTGAGCGAAAAAGTGGTGTGGTCATGTGTGTGTCAGTGAACAAGACCTCACAATACGAGTTTATGCATCCAACTTTGTTACATTGCCTTGCAAGCGCAACCGATTGAAATACCAGCATGCTTCAGTACCAAACCATCCCTGTCACGCCCTTTCAACAAAACTGCTCATTAATTTGGGACGATCAAACGCAACAAGCGGCAGTGATCGATCCAGGCGGTGACCTTGACCTGATCTTGGCGGAGGTCGAGCAGCGGCAATTGAAACTTGAGCAAATCTGGCTCACCCACGCCCACATCGATCACGCAGGCGGTACGGCCGTGTTAGCGCGCAATTTAAACTTGCCCATCGTGGGCCCGCACCCAGGCGATCAGTTTTGGATTGATCGTTTGTCAGACCAAGGCCGCATGTTTCAATTTCCTGAGGCAGAAGTTTTCACGCCAACACGTTGGCTCGCAGATGGCGATACGGTCACGCTGGGGTCACACACACTGAACGTGCGACATTGCCCTGGCCACACGCCGGGCCATGTGGTGTTTCATTCCCCTGAAATCAAGCGAGCCTTTGTGGGTGATGTTTTGTTTGCGGGCAGCATTGGCCGAACTGACTTTCCGCAAGGCGATCACGACACCTTGATCGCCAGCATCACGCAGCGTTTGTGGCCCATGGGCAATGACACGGTGTTCATTCCAGGCCATGGTCCTGAAAGCACTTTTGGTCGTGAGCGCCTGAGCAACCCCTATGTGGGTGGGACCTGAAACCGCATGACCTGAAGAGGTCAGTTCAAAATTGTGGCCGGCCGGCTTTGCAGTGCTTGCTCGTAAAGGTGAGCCACTTTGGGTAAGTTGGCTTCAAGTTCTTGTATGCGATTGTTGCCACTGGGGTGAGTGGAAAGAAAACTCGGTTGACTTTTGCCACCACCGCTAGCGTTCAACATTTTTTTCCAAAGCTGCACACTGGCTTCAGGTTTGAAGCCAGCGCGAGCAGCAATTTCAAGGCCGACCAAATCAGCTTCTGTTTCGTCGTCACGTCCATATTTCAAGGTCAGCAATTGGGTGCCCAAGTTGGCTGCGACATCGCCCATTTGACCTAAACCCAACAGTTGAGAGGCAACAGACAAGCCCATGCTCGTGGCTTTGGATTTGGCCAAGCGCTCGCGGGAGTGCTCGCGCAAAGCATGTGCCATTTCATGGCCCATGATCATGGCCACTTCATCGTCGTTCAATTGCAACTGATCCAATATGCCAGTGTAAAAAGCAATTTTGCCGCCAGGCATGCACCAAGCGTTCAGCTGCTTGCTGCCAATCAAGTTGACTTCCCATTTCCACTTGCGCGCGTCTGGGTTCCATTGCGATGTGAAAGGAATCAGTTTGGCGGCGATGGCGCGCAAGCGTTTAAGTTGTGGGTAATCGTCGGGTGCCAACGCACCTTTGCTGTCGGCATCGCCCAAGGTCTGCCGGTATTGTTGCCTGGCAGACGCTTCCAGCGTTTCGGCAGGAATCAGTTTGCGAATACTTGACGATTGGCCCACATCGACCTGCGCCTGCGCGGTTCCGGCCAGCAAGCTTGTGAGCCCCAAACCAGCCCCACTTAGATGATTCAAAAAACCGCGCCGAGAAAAACCCTCTGCTTCGTGGGATGAAGCTGCCAAGGGATCAGACACGTTTAAATTTGAAAAACATCGCCAACACATTCCTCAATCATAGTGCCGCACCTTCAGATTTCAAATCAGAATTTTCACAAAACCTCATCTGAACTTGGATAATGCAAGCCATGACAGAAAAGACCGCAACAGATCAGCCCGCTTTTTCATGGCTTGCCTCTTGGCGAGTCTATTTACAGCCGGCCAGTTTGCGCATGCTGTTGTTGGGCTTTGCTGCAGGCTTGCCACTGTTGCTGGTGCTGGGCACTTTGAGCTTTCGTTTGCGTGAAGCCGGCATTGACCGAAGCACCATTGGCTACCTCAGTTGGGTGGGCTTGGCCTATGGTTTCAAATGGGTTTGGGCGCCGCTGGTTGATCGCATGCCCATCCCTTTCCTAACCCACAGATTAGGTCGCAGGCGCAGTTGGTTGCTGTTAGCCCAGACCATGGTGATACTCGGTTTGGTAGGCATGGCGCTCAGCGACCCTTCTCAAACTTTAGGCCCTGTGGTCTGGTGCGCCTTGTTGGTTGCCGTGGGTTCTGCGACGCAAGACATTGCGCTGGATGCGTTTCGCATTGAGTCAGCAGACCCTACACAACAAGCCGCTTTGGCAGCCAGTTACCAAACAGGGTACAGACTGGCCATGATTTGGGCTGGCGCGGGTGTGTTGTGGGTTGCCGCATGGGTACAGGGTGAAAATGCCACAGGCTATTTGCATGCCGCTTGGCAAACAGCTTATTTGGTCATGGCCGCCAGCATGTTGGTGGGCGTCATCACCGTATGGATGTCCCGCGAACCTAGCCCCACTGAATTGCCACCGGCCAGAAATATGAAGGAATGGTTGCAAGGGGCTTTGATCGACCCCTTTGCCGATTTCATCAAGCGCTACAAATGGCAGGCTGCATTGATACTCAGTTTGATTGCGGTGTACCGCATCAGTGATGTGGTGATGGGCATCATGGCCAATCCGTTTTATGTGGACATGGGGTACACCAAAGCCGAGGTCGCCACCGTGACCAAAGTTTATGGTGTTCTGATGACGCTGTTGGGTGCATTTGTGGGCGGTGTCATGGCGTTGCGCTGGGGCGTGATGCGCATTTTGATGCTGGGTGCCATTCTCAGTGCCTTGAGCAATTTGTTGTTTGGGTGGCTGGCTGGGCACGGCCATGATGTGCGCGCACTCATTGCGGTTGTATCTGCCGACAACTTGGCCAGTGGCATTGCCTCTGCCGCCTTCATTGCTTACTTGTCCTCCTTGACCAACATCAAGTATTCGGCCACGCAATATGCGTTGCTCAGCTCCATGATGCTGCTCTTGCCCAAATTTATCGCTGGTTTCTCGGGTGACTTTGTCAATGCACATGGCTATGCCGACTTCTTCAATGCCACCGCCTTGCTAGGCATGCCGGTGCTCATTTTGGTCGCGCTGGCCTGGCGGTTTCAGCCTTCCGACAAAGACTGATTTACGAAACTTTACGAACGCTCCAATCATTTGTGGGGTGTTTGCTAAATTCTAGGGGCATCATGTCACTCATGGCGTAAAGTGAAACTATGACCGTGCAGCTTTTGATGATTGAGGACGACGAACGTTTAGCCAAGATGGTGGGCGACTACCTGCGTCAATCAGGATTTGGCTTTTCGCATGCGGGTGATGGATGGAGTGGCCTCAGCGCAGTTCAAAAAAACTCTCCCAATTTGGTCATCTTGGATTTGATGTTGCCTGACATGGATGGTCTTCAAGTCTGTCAAAAAATACGGACCATGTCTGGTGCGCAAAGCCATACGCCGATCCTCATGCTGACAGCCAAGGGTGACCCCATGGACCGCATTGTGGGCTTAGAGTTGGGCGCCGACGATTACTTGCCCAAACCATTTGAGCCGCGCGAATTGTTGGCGCGCATTCGCGCTATATTGAGGCGCAAGTCTGACGCAGGGTCAGATCACTCATCGCGCATGCAGTTTGGCAGTTTGGAAATTGATCGCGATGCCCGCGCAGTTTTTGTGAGTGGCAAACTGTGCGAACTCACGTCTTATCAATTTGATCTTTTGGTGGCCATCGCCGAGCGGGCGGGCCGCGTTTTAACGCGTGATCAAATTATGGAAGCTGTGAGAGGCCGTGAGTTAGAAGCGTTTGACCGTTCCATCGATGTTCACATGGGCCGAATTCGAATGGCCATTGAGGACGATCCCAAGTTCCCTCAAAGAATTTTGACCGTGCGTGGCGTGGGTTATGTTTTTGCCAAACAGCAACATTAATTTCACGATGGCTTGGTTCTCTTCAATTTCTAAACATTTGTACCTGCGAATTTGGCTAGCCGTGGTATTGGGTGTTGCCATTCTCATGTTGCTGGTAGGTTGGGCATGGAGTTTGTCGGTAGAACATGTTGCACACAACGGCCCTCAAGGTGTGCGCGAGTTGCAAGTTCGCAATGAGCAAGGTGAGCTGTTGGCCATGGTGCCTGGTCAATTACAACGTGGCGTAGGCGTCAACTTTCAGCTCACTCTGCCAGATGGTCAAAAATTGACACTCTTGCTGCCTCGCCGACCGCTGGTGGCAGGGCAAGGGCCAGCCGAGGGGGCAGGACCCGGTGGCTTCAGCAGACCCATGAATGGCATGTCACGCGACATGTCGCCATGGTGGGCGCGGCCTCCTTATGGTTTTGTATGGATGCTTTTATTGGTCGGTTTCGCTGTGGCTTTGGGTGTCTACCCCATTGTTCGCAGACTCACGCAGCGCTTAGAAGCTTTACAACAAAGTGTTCAGCGCTGGGGCGAAGGCGACCTCACAGTGCGCATGATTGAGCAAGGTGATGACGAGGTGGCAGATTTGTCGCGACGCTTTAACGCTGCGGCCGAACGCATTCAAAATTTAATGAGCGCTCAACAATTGCTGTTGGCTTCTCAAAAATCTTTGCTGGCCAATGCATCCCATGAATTGCGCTCGCCACTGACTCGAATCCGCATGGGCTTGGAGTTCATGAGCGGCCATCACAATGAAGTGGCCAAGCAAGAAATTGCGCGCAACATCGCTGAACTCGATCAATTGATTGATGAGATTTTGTTGGCCAGTCGACTCGATGCGCAAGAAGTCGATATGGGCATGGTTGAGGTGGTTGACGTGATGGGCTTGTGTGCCGAAGAGTGTGCCCGCGTCGGTGCTGTGTTTGAAGTTCAATCGGGCGTGAAGCACATTGAAATGAGGGGCGTTGTGAAATTGATGCGCCGATTGATTCGCAACTTGTTAGAAAACGCAAGCCGATATGGCGCAATCAACGGCCCTGAGGATGTTCTGGTCACAGGGTCTGTGTCATCAACCGAAGTTATTTTGACTGTCAGTGACAAAGGACCTGGTGTGCCTTTGCCTTATCGCGAGAAAATTTTTGAGCCCTTCTTTCGGCTACCCGGCGCTAGCGAACGTGCAGGCAGTGTGGGCTTGGGATTGGCGCTGGTGAGGTCGATTGCCCAGCGGCACAAAGGTCATGTAACTTGTGAAGAGCGCTTGGGTGGTGGTGCCAGTTTTGTGGTGCGCTTGCCTAGGCTAAGAAGCAAAGCCGAATAAGCATACCCGCAGAAGTTTAGGCGCGGCCCACGTCGTTGCGCAGATGGTCTTTGTCGTAATGCAAAGCAGCGTATCGAAAAAAAGCTTCCAAGGACACAAACAGACAATACAAAAAGCCTGCACCGCCACACATGAATCCCAATCGAAAAACATACAGCCGCAAAAACATGGCAAAGCCAGAGGCCAAGCCGCGCAAAACGCCGCCGCTTTTGCCAGCTTGCGCGCGTTTGCTGGCACCCAACATGACGTACTGAGTGAGCTTTTCTAAACTGCCGCGAACCGTTTCGCGTGAGTGGTGCAACAACTTGGCAGAAATGACTTTGCGCGGTGTCGGTGCGGCAGGGTCTTCGTTGTGCAAGATGGCTTGTTCGTGCACAGCACCCACATACTCTTTGATCATGTCTCGCCTAAACAGGCGTTCTACTTTAGACCGAGAAATGTAGTATTTCAATTCGTGGCCATATGCCACCATGCGCCATTGAATTTGCCAAACCGCTTTGGCATTCGATTGCACGATGGCTTGGAGCTCTTTCTGAAACTCGGGCGTGATGAGCTCGTCGGCATCTAAGAAAAAAATGTAATCGCTGCTGGCATGGGCAATGAGTCGATTGCGTTGGACAGCAAAGCCTTGCCAGTCTGGGTATTCAAAAACTTCAGCACCCGACTGACGGCACAAAGCCACTGTGTTATCGGTGCTGCCGCTGTCGACCACCAAGACTTGATGGGCGAATGCTGCGCTGGCCAAACAAGCCTGAATGCGATGCGCTTCGTTTTTGGTCAGGACCGCGATGGTCAGCGAGGGCACCGACATAAAGGGACGCGGTGATTCAGTGGCCGTGACCGACTGCTTCACCCGCTTTAAGTTGGTACACCGTGCCGCAATAGGGGCACTTGGCATGGCCTTCGCGGGCGACGTCTAAGTAAACCTTGGGGTGGGTGTTCCAGACTTTCATGTCAGCCTTGGGGCTGGGGCAAAAAACACCGCCTTGTGGGTTCAAGTCTTTGGCCAGAAGTTCAATAGCTTGACTCATGAACAGGGTCCTTCTTTGAATTAAACGGCTGTTAACCAGTGAGCGTATTTTGGATTCTTGCCGTTCACGATGTCAAAGAAACCTGTCTGAATTTTTTCAGTGACAGGGCCACGGCTGCCAGCCCCAATTTCAATGCGATCGAGTTCGCGGATGGGTGTGACTTCAGCAGCAGTGCCAGTGAAGAAGGCTTCATCACAGATGTAAATTTCGTCGCGTGTGATGCGCTTTTGCACAATCTCAAGGCCTAAGTCTTTGGCAATGTGAAACACCGTGTTGCGTGTGATGCCGTTTAAAGCGCCAGCCGATAAATCGGGGGTGTAGATGACGCCATCTTTGATGACAAAAATGTTTTCGCCTGCGCCTTCAGACACGAAGCCGGAGGTGTCGAGCAACAAGGCTTCGTCGTAGCCTTCATCGACGGCTTCCATGTTGGCCAGAATGGAGTTGGTGTAGTTGCTCACGGCCTTGGCCTGCGTCATGGTGATGTTGACGTGGTGGCGTGTGAAACTGGAGGTTTTGACGCGAATGCCACGCTTCAAACCTTCTTCGCCCAAGTAAGCGCCCCAAGTCCATGCAGCCACCATGAGGTGGATGGTGTTGCCTTTGGGGCTGACACCTAATTTTTCTGAACCAATCCAAGTGAGAGGGCGGATGTAGCCGCTTTCGAGATGGTTCTCACGCACCACAGCTCTTTGGGCCTCGCATACTTCCTCTTTGGTGAAGGGCAATTTCATGCGCAAGATTTTGGCGCTGTTGAACAGTCGGTCGGTGTGCTCTTGCAAACGGAAAATGGCCGTGCCATTGACCGTTTTGTAGGCCCGAACGCCTTCAAAGGCGCCGCAACCGTAGTGCAGGGTGTGGGTTAAGACGTGGATTTTGGCGTCGCGCCATTCGACCATCTTGCCGTCCATCCAAATTTTGCCGTCACGGTCTTCCATGGAGGGGGTTGCGGTGCTCATTGTTTTGTCCTTTGTTGCCAGTTTCGCAAAGCGTTTATTTTACGAGCCTTATGGGCTTGTTTTGCCTGAATTCACCAGGTCTGAGGTAGATGGTTTGGATTCTTCGGTTTCGTCTTGTGCGGGCCGGGTCATGTCCCATGTCTGAAGCTTGCCGCCTTTGAATGTGCAAACGACATAGGAGTCACCTGAATCTGTCCATTTGAAAATTTCGGGTTCGGCCTTCTCTTCCGACAAGCGCTCACCCAAAGACTTGGTCAAGGCAATGACGTGCATCAGGTTCACACCTTTTTTGAGTTTGACATTCAGCATGACAGCGCTTGCGACATGCCCGATGGGTCTGTTGGCAGCCCTGCTCATGACGGTCACCATGCGCGTGAAATGCAGCAAGATCCACATGACAACGGCGCCGGTAGACACCGCTACGCCAGGCCATTTGTATTGGTACCAGGCCCAAGCGACAAAGGCAATGACCCCAATGGGGATCAAAATTTTGGAAAAGTTCATGGCAGGATCTTAAAGTCCCCTGACGCAATTCATGGCGTCTTCAATGCGGTCAACCGGATAAATCGTGAGGCCTTCAAAGTTCTTGTCGTTCTTTTTGGGGGCATTGGCTTTGGGCACGACGGCCACCGTGAAGCCCAACTTGGCGGCTTCTTTGAGGCGTTCTTGGCCGCGCGGTGCCGGCCGAACTTCACCCGCCAGACCGACCTCGCCAAAGGCAATGAAACCCTTGGGCAAAGGCTTGCCTCTAAGAGATGAAGTGATTGCCAACATTACCGCTAAGTCAGCAGCCGGCTCGCTGATGCGAACACCACCCACCGCATTCACAAACACATCTTGGTCCATGCAAGCCACGCCTGCATGCCGGTGCAAGACCGCCAAGAGCATGGCCAGGCGGTCTCTTTCTAAGCCCACAGACAGCCTGCGAGGACTTGGCCCCCCGCTGTCGACCAGGGCCTGAATTTCGACCAAGAGGGGGCGCGTACCCTCCAAAGTGACCATGACGCAACTGCCCGCCACGGGCTCTGCGTGTTGCGACAAAAAGATGGCGCTGGGGTTAGAAACGCCTTTCAGGCCTTTTTCGGTCATGGCAAACACGCCAATTTCGTTGACCGCACCAAAGCGGTTTTTGATGGCCCGAATGAGTCGGAAGCTGCTGTGCGTGTCGCCTTCAAAGTACAGCACGGTGTCGACCATGTGCTCTAAAACACGTGGGCCTGCCAGTGCGCCTTCTTTGGTGACGTGGCCTACCAACACAATGGCTGTGCCAGTGGCCTTGGCGGCGCGGGTGAGGTGCGCAGCGCATTCCCGAACCTGCGCCACGGAGCCAGGCGCTGAGGTCAGTTGGTCTGAGTAAACCGTTTGAATCGAGTCGATGACGGCAATGTTGGGGCGCTCGGCTTGCAGGGTGGCCAGTATTTTTTCCAATTGAATTTCGGCAAGCACCTGCACTTGGCTGTTGTCTAGGGCTAAGCGTCTGGAGCGCAGCGCCACTTGTGCGCCACTCTCTTCGCCCGTGACATACAGCGTGTTCATGCCTTTGTGCTGCAAGGCATCAAGCGCTTGGAGCAGCAAGGTGGATTTGCCAATGCCAGGGTCGCCACCAATGAGAACCACACCGCCTTCGACAACCCCACCGCCCAATGCGCGGTCTAGCTCTTCCAGGCCGGTGGCCGTGCGGTCAACGTCAGTGGCTTCAATGTCGCCCAGCTTGGTGAGCTCAGAGGTTTTGGCCAAGGCTTGAAATTGGCTGGTGTATCTGTTTTTAGCACTGCCGCCGGCGTCTAAGGTGCTTTCAATGAGCGTGTTCCAAGCACCGCAAGCGGGGCATTTGCCTAGCCAGCGCGGCGTGGTGCCGCCGCAATCGGAGCACGTGAAAATGGTTTTGTCTTTGGCCATGGTGCAAGCCTAACACTCTGACGCCGACTGAGACGTTGTCAAGTTCAGACAGGGCCGCTTCATTCCCAGCCTTGTAAGAGTTTGTGCGTGATTTGGGCTGCAGGCAAGGCTTCGCAATCGGATGCGTTTTGGCCTGACCACAAGGGCGAATAGTCGCTCAGGCCTTGGGCTTCAGCAGCGGCTCTGAGTGGCGCGACAGCCGCCGTGGCCAAAGGAAAAGCGGGGGCTGCTGAATTGAGCGGGCCGAACTCGCGCATGAATTTGTTCACAATGCCTCGCGCTGGCCGACCACTGAAAAGATTGGTCAAGGCCGTGTGCCGCGCAAGCTCTGACAGCAAGGCTTGGCGGTGCACCGCGCTGGTAGTGGCTTCGTGGCTTGTGAGGAATGCCGTGCCCACTTGGACCGCGCTGGCGCCCAAGGCTTTGGCCGCGCTGACGGCAGCCGCACTGGATATGCCGCCAGCAGCAATGACAGGGCACCTTACTGCTTTGACGATTTGCGGCAGCAGCGCCATGCAGCCCACTTGTGTGTTCAGATCTTCTGTGAGAAACATGCCTCGATGCCCCCCTGCCTCAAGCCCCTGGGCAATGATGGCGTTGGCACCCTGTTGTTCAAGCCATTGCGCCTCTTGCACGGTGGTGGCAGAAGACCAAATTTGAATGCCCCCGTCTTGAAGTTGCCGCACCCATTCGGCTTGCGGCAGGCCAAAGTGAAAGCTGAAGACGGCCGGTTTGAACTGGCCCATGAGCTTCAAACTTTCTTCGCTAAAGGGTGCGCGGCCAGGGCCAGAGCCAACAGATTGAGGGTCAATGCCATGGGCAAGATAAGCCGGCGTGAGCTGCTCGCGCCATGCTTTTTCGGTTGTAAGTTGCGCCTGCGGTGGGCTGTGGCAAAAGAAGTTGACGTTGACAGGCAGCCGCTGGCCCCAGCCCGTTGCAAGCGCTGAATCAATGTCCCAGTCAAGGGCATCTTGAAATGAGCTTAATTCGTTTTGCAACTGCTCGGTTGTGAGCATGGCCGCAGGAATGCTGCCCAAACCGCCGGCTTGGAAGACGGCTGCTGCCAAGCGATGATTTTGAGAGCCTGCCATGGGCGCTTGAATCAATCGGATGCCCTGTTTTTCAAAAAATGAAGCGTTCATCGTGCAATTATTGATTGGCTTGAGGCTCATGAGGTGAGGCGCTGACGCTTGGGTTTGAAAAAAACGGGTTTACCCGATTTTCTAAAAGCTTGAAATTCATTTAACATGTTAAATAAATCCAGATCAAATGAAAAAACAAACTTTTGTCCACCGCAACCTCCCCCGACTGCTGCTTCAAGCGCGCGAGGCGGTGATGACGCACACGCGCCCCAGTTTGCGCGAGCATGGCTTGTCCGATCAGCAGTGGCGAGTGTTGCGGGTCTTGGGTGAAAACGCACACTTCTCCGAGGGTGTGGAAACGGGCCGAGTTGCTCGCGAAGCATTTTTATTGGGCCCAAGCCTCACGGGTGTGCTGACACGCATGGAGAGAGATGGCCTGATTGAGCGACGTCGTTGCCCACAGGATGCGCGCCGATCCGTGGTCCGAGCAACCCACTTGGGCTTGGACAAGGTGGCCAAACTGTCAGAGGCCATTGAAGCGCACTACGCCTTCATGGAAAGTGAATTGGGCAAACAAAAATTAGCGCAGTTGTATCAATTGCTTGATGCGGTGATTCAACTGGAAACTTTCAATACCGAACAGATCTCGGAAGAGATGGCCTAAACATGCAAAACAATCCCCCCACCTATTGGCCCCAAGGGACCGTCTACGGCGCGCTCTTAAATTTCAAAAAAGAGTGGAACCTCAGAGCTCCGCAAATGAACGACGCGCCCCACAAGGGCGCACCCAAAGCGCCTGTGTTGTTTATCAAAACAGCCAACACCTTCACCGCGTCGGGCCACAAAATTGCCATCCCTGCCAATGTGCCTGAAGTCGATGTGGGCGCCAATTTGGCGTGGGTCTTTGGCCCCGATGCTCGGGTGGTGTCGTGTGTGTTGGTCAACGATGTGTCTATTCCGCACGAGAGCTATTACAGGCCACCTGTCAAATTCAAATGCGTCGATGGCTTTTTGGGGGTGGGTGCAATGGCCAAACCCATTGCCGAAGTTCAAACCGATGCCATGGTGCTCAGTGTCAAAGTCAATGGCCAAACTGTGCAAAGTGTGAACTACGCAGAGACGGTGCGAGCCTCGCACATGTTGCTTGCAGACATTTCAGAATTCATGACCTTTCAAGCGGGCGATGTTTTGTTGTTGGGAAGTGACTGTCTGCCTGACGGCAAGCGGCCGCGCGCCAAAGCAGGCGATGTCGTGGAAATTTCAGCGCCTGGCTTTGAAAGCTTGGTCAATCATTTTGTAGGAGCCACCGCATGAAACACGCACGCATTGCTTGGGCTGGCGCTGTGCATGAGGCCGTTGAGTCAAATGGCGAGTTGTTGCTCACGCGCAGCCCTTGGGCTGGCAAACGTTTGAAGTTTGAAGAGGTGGTGTGGTTGCCGCCCTTGGTGCCAGTGCCGCAAGCCAGAACCGTATTGGCTTTGGGTTTGAATTATGCTGATCATGCCAAAGAACTGGCGTTCAAAGCGCCCGAAGAACCCTTGGTGTTTGTCAAAGGTGAGGCCTCCCTCATTGGCCACAAAGCCCTCACGCGCAGACCTCACGGCGTGACTTACATGCACTACGAGTGCGAGCTGGCCGTGGTCATTGGCCGTACGGCCAAGCAGGTGAAAAAAGAAAATGCGTATGACTATGTGGGCGGCTACACCGTGGCCAACGATTACGCCATTCGCGACTATTTAGAGAACTGGTACCGACCCAACTTCCGTGTGAAAAACCGCGACACCTGTACCCCTATCGGTCCGTGGTTGGTCGATGCTAAAGACATTCATGAGGTGTATGGAAGCCCCATGAATTTGAATTTACAAACCACCGTCAACGGCAAAGTGACTCAAAGCGGCCACACGCGCGACATGATTTTTGATGTACCCACCCTCATTGAGTACTTCAGTGCCTTTATGACATTGCAGCCAGGTGATTTGATTTTGACAGGCACGCCAGATGGCGTGGTGAATTGCGATGTTGGCGATGTGATTGTGACCAGCATTGAAGGCGTGGGCGACTTGATCAACACCTTGGGTGAGTAGGCGCTGCGCCAATCAACCGCCATCCATCCATCAGAAAACAGGACTAGAAAATGCGCATAGATCACTTAATCAATGGCCGCTCAATGGCGAGTGCTCAGACTTTTGAAACCCGCGACCCCGCCACACAAGAAGTTTTGGCGGAGGTGTCATCGGGCGGCTTGAATGAGGTCGATCAAGCGGTAGCCGCCGCCAAGACCGCTTTCCCAAAATGGGCCGCAACACCGGCCACAGACCGCGCCAAGATCATGCGCAAGCTCGGGGAGCTCATTACCAAGCACGTGCCTGCCATTGCAGAAACAGAAACACGCGATTGTGGTCAAACCATTTCGCAAACAGGCAAGCAGTTGGTGCCACGCGCCGCTGACAATTTTTCTTACTTTGCAGAAATGTGCACGCGCGTGGATGGCCATACCTACCCTACGCCCACGCATTTGAACTACACGCTGTTCCATCCCGTCGGTGTGTGCGCCTTGATCAGTCCGTGGAATGTGCCCTTCATGACAGCCACTTGGAAGGTGGCGCCTTGCTTGGCCTTTGGCAATACAGCAGTTTTGAAAATGAGCGAGCTCTCGCCCATGTCGGCAGCACGTTTGGGAGAGTTGGCGCTTGAAGCGGGCGTGCCGCCTGGCGTTTTGAATTTGGTGCATGGTTATGGCAAAGAGGCAGGTGAGCCCTTGGTGTCGCACCCTGATGTGCGCGCCATTTCTTTTACAGGGTCTACTGCTACAGGCAATCGCATTGTGCAAAGCGCCGGCCTTAAAAAATTCAGCATGGAGCTGGGTGGTAAATCACCCTTTGTTATTTTTGAAGATGCCGACTTGCCCCGCGCGTTGGATGCCGCGGTGTTCATGATCTTCAGCAACAACGGTGAGCGATGCACAGCGGGCAGTCGCATCTTGGTCCAGCAAAGTATCTATGCCGACTTTGTGCAAAAGTTCACAGAGCGTGCCAAACGCATTTCAGTCGGTGACCCGCTGGATGAAAACACCATCGTGGGCCCCATGATCAGCCAAGCGCATTTGGCCAAAGTCAAAAGTTACATTGAGTTGGGCCCCAAAGAGGGTGCGACGCTTGTGTGCGGCGGATTGGACAAACCTTCCTACGCACCTGAATTGTCTGAACGTGTGAAGAAAGGCAACTTCGTTTGGCCTACCGTGTTTGCCGATGTCGACAACCGCATGAAAATTGCGCAAGACGAAATCTTTGGCCCTGTGGCTTGCTTGATTCCCTTTCGAGATGAAGCGCACGCCATTGAATTGGCCAACGACATTCAATACGGTCTATCAAGTTATGTGTGGACCGAGAACATTGGCCGTGCCCACCGCGTGGCGGCGGCAGTAGAGGCCGGCATGTGTTTTGTGAACAGCCAAAACGTCCGCGATTTGCGACAACCTTTTGGGGGCACCAAGGCCAGTGGCACAGGGCGAGAGGGCGGTACTTGGAGTTACGAAGTTTTTTGCGAGCCTAAAAACGTCGCGGTCTCGATGGGCTCACACCACATTCCGCATTGGGGAGTCTGAGCATGGGACAAGTTGCATTGGCCGCCAAAATCACGCATGTGCCTTCCATGTACTTGAGCGAGTTGGACGGGCCGCAAAAGGGCATGCGCCAAGCGGCCATTGAGGGCCATCATGAAATCGACAAACGCTGCCGCGCTTTGGGCGTCGACACCATTGTGGTGTTTGACACGCATTGGTTGGTCAACTCAGCGTATCACTTGAACAATGCTGCGCATTTCAAGGGCAACTACACCAGCAATGAGTTGCCTCATTTCATCAGCAACATGTCTTATGAATACGACGGCAATCCTGAGCTTGGCCACATTTTGGCCAAGGCATGCAACGATGCCGGCGTGACCACGCTGGCACACGAGCACACCAGCTTGGCTTTGGAATATGGCACTTTGGTGCCCATGCGGTACATGAACGCAGACAGGCACTACAAAGTGATTTCGGTGTCGGCTTTGTGCATGGTGCATTCATTGGCCGAAAGTGCTCAATTGGGCTGGGCCATGCGCCGCGCGGTAGAGCAACATTACGCTGGCAAGGTGGCCTTCTTTGCCAGTGGCTCCTTGTCGCATCGCTTCGCACAAAATGGTCTGGCACCTGACTATGCCAACAAAATCTGGAGTCCATTTTTAGAGCAACTTGATCACAATGTGCTTGAACTTTGGCAGCAAGGTGACTGGAAAACTTTTTGCGCCATGCTGCCCGAGTACGCTGCCAAAGGCCATGGCGAAGGCTTTATGCACGATACCGCCATGTTGCTGGGTGCCTTGGGCTGGGATCAGTACCAAGGCAAAGCCGAAGTGATCACACCTTATTTCCCAAGCTCGGGAACCGGACAAATCAATGCAGTATTTCCGGTCAATCCTGTCAACGACGATGCAGGTCATGCCTTGCATACACTGAGTCTCAAAAGCTTAAAAGACCCATCGGCTGTTTACGCAGCAGGTGCAAGTCGCTTGTAATTTTTGAAAGCACGCCCATGCCTCATTTGGTCATTCTCTATACCGGACAGTTGGACGCAGAAACCAACATGAAAGTTCTGTGCCGCAGCTTGGCCGATGCCATGCTCACGGTGGTCGATGAAGGAGGCAAACAAGTGTTTCCTTCGGGCGGCACGCGCGTGTTGGCCTATCCTGCTCCCCATTACGCCGTGGCCGACGGGGGGGCTGCAGGCCGCCGGGCTGCCCAGTTTGAGCACAATCCACACGGTGGTTCAGAAGACTATGCGTTTGTTTATTTGAATGTGAGAATGGGCAAGGGGCGCAGTGCGGCCACCCAACAACGCGCTGGTGAAATGTTGGTGGAAGTCACGAAAAAACATTTTGCAGAGCTCTTTGCAAAAAGACACATCGGCATTACCTTGCAGATCGATGTAGGGCCTGAAGTGTTTGATCACAAGCACAGCAATGTTCACCCATTGTTTGCCGTCCTTTAAATCAGTTCACAGCGCTTCGCGTTTTTGAAAGACAGTCTGTATGTTTGATTCAGCCCAAATTGCACAACTCGCTGCCGAGTTGCAGCAATCGCAAAAAACTCGGCAACAGGTCGAGCACTTTTCCAAACGCTTTCCCGGCATGACCATTGAAGATGGTTACCGTGTGAGTCGTGCCTGGGTGGCGCTGCAATTGGCCGAAGGTCGCAAAGTGATCGGCCACAAAATTGGCCTGACGTCACGTGCCATGCAACAGGCCAGCCAAATTGACGAGCCCGATTACGGCACCTTGCTCGACAACATGTTGTACACCTGCACGTCAGGCCATGTGTTGAACATTGCCCACACAGACTTTGTCGTGCCACGCGTCGAAGTCGAGTTGGCCTTTGTTTTGAAGAAAGACCTGCATGGCCCAGACGTCACAGTTGAGCAAGTGTTGGCAGCCACAGAATACGTCACACCCGCCATCGAAATCATCGATTCGCGCATCGAACAATTTGATCGCCACACCAAAGTGATGCGCAAAGTGTTTGACACCATCAGCGACAACGCAGCCAACGCGGGCATTGTGGTGGGCGCCGAAAAGGTCAATCCGCTCACCACCAACCTGCCATGGTGTGGCGCTATTTTGAAATTGAATGGGGTGGTCGAAGAGACGGGTTTGGCGGCCGGCGTGCAAGGCCATCCCGCGGTGGGCATAGCTTGGCTGGCCAACAAGTTGGCCCCATGGGGTGAGCATTTGAAAGCTGGGCAAATTGTGTTGGCCGGCTCATTTACAAAACCAGTTCCAGCCAAAGTGGGGGACCTGTTCGATGCCGACTATGGCCCACTGGGCCGTTTGCAATTTCAATTCATTTAAGAAAGAGACATGATGAAAACACCCGTGAATCGTTTCAAAAAAGCCATCACTGAAAAGCACGCCCAAATTGGTTTGTGGTTGGGCATGGCCAGCAGTTACAGCGCCGAGATGTGCGCCATGGCCGGCTTCGATTGGCTGTTGATTGATGGTGAGCATGCGCCCAACAATTTGCAAACCATTCAACAGCAACTTCAAACCATTGCGGCTTATCCCGTCAACAACGCCATCGCACGCGTGCCCGTGGGCGACACGGCACTCATCAAACAGTACTTGGATTTGGGCGTTGAGACCTTGCTCATTCCCATGATCGACACGCCTGAGCAAGCCGCGCAATGTGTGCAAGCCATGCGTTATCCGCAAAACGATGGCAAGGGGGGTGTGCGCGGCATGGGCGGTGCGCGTGCTTCACGCTGGGGCATGTTCCCCAATTACACCAAAGAGGCCAACGAACAAGTTTGCTTGCTGGTGCAAGCTGAAACACGCGAAGCTTTGAAAAATCTGGACGCCATTGCCAACACACCCGGTGTAGATGGCGTGTTCATTGGCCCGGCAGACTTGTCGGCTTCATTGGGTCATGTGGGCGACCCCAACCACGTGGAAGTGCAGGCCGCCATTGAAGATGCCTTCGCACGCATTTTGAAAGCGGGTAAGGCACCGGGCATTTTGACGTCCGATGTCACCCAAGCCAAACACTATTTGTCGCTCGGCGCCTTGTTTGTAGCGGTGGGCCTAGACACTCAAATTTTGGTTCGTCAAACTGCGGCTTTGGTGCGTCAATTCAAGCCCGATGCGGGCATCGCATTGCCAACCTCAGGCCAGGTGTACTGATCATGCTGACACACCAACTGCCTGCTGTGCGTTCGCTGCGCCATGAAGTGCATGCCAAAGAATGGGAGGCCCGCGTGCAGTTGGCGGCCTGTTACCGTGTTTTTGCTTTTTTAGGCTGGACCGAAATGATCTACAACCACATTACCTTGCGCTTGCCGCAAGAAGTTTGTGGTGCCGAAAAACAATTCTTGATCAATCCCTTTGGCTTGCATTACAGCGAAGTCACCGCCAGCAACTTGGTCAAAATTGACTTGAACGGCAAGGCACTCGATGGCTCACCCTATCCGGTGAACCCCGCTGGATTTACTGTGCATGCTGCTTTGCACGACAACCTGCCAGAGGCGCACTGCGTGATGCACACCCACACCACTGCAGGTGTATCGGTCGCCTGCTTGAAAGAGGGTTTGCAGCAAACCAATTTTTACACGGCGCAGTTGCACAACATGATTGCGTACCATGACTTTGAAGGCATCACCATTCATGCAGACGAAGCGCCGCGATTGCTCAAGAGCATTGGCAACAAACAGGCTGTGATCTTGCGCAACCACGGCTTGCTCTCTTGGGGCGCCACCTTGCCTCAAACATTTGCCATCCTCTGGACTTTGCAGCGAGCCTGTTAAATTCAATTGGCCACCTACAGCATGGGGGGGCCTTCGCAGGTCATTCCAGTGAGCGAAGAAGTTGCAGCCAAGTGCACGCGCGATGCGCTGCAGTTCAATCCCAAC
>Ga0114981_10000952_pt1 | contig 19085 bp, 36 predicted proteins | sample S_140806_MF_Meta_FD_87028 | JGI IMG/M metagenome (GOLD analysis project Ga0114981, IMG submission 87028) | Freshwater microbial communities from Lake Simoncouche, Canada to study carbon cycling - S_140806_MF_MetaG | ecosystem: Environmental > Aquatic > Freshwater > Lake | place: Lake...
AGAAGTAATCATTCACAGGTAACGAACCTTTCGGAAAACTAGGGCCAATATACCATACATTTGAAGGATATTCAACTATTTCATTTAGAGTATCATATAGCATCTTACCCCAAGCATCCCAAGCGTCGGGATCAAACTTGAAGTATTTTTTATAATGACTCTCTAAATTATCCTGACTATTATCGTCGTCGTAGTTGTCATCTTCATAATCTTCGTGCATAGTATTTACCTATAGGTATATCTATTTTGAGAAGTTACATTCTTACGATTGCGTCCTCTACGACCTTTAAATCCTAATCTCTTTATGATATTATTAATCGTTTGGCGACTAAGATAGTACTTATTACCATAAAATTTGTTTTGTTCAAAATAATAATAAAGACCTTTTGCTGATCCTAGCTCGCTCATCAATTCAATAAACTTTTTCTTTGCTTCTTCATCAGACAATAAAAGTTGTAAAAGAGGATTAATATGTCTACCCATTTGTTTTCTCCTTATTTTTATGTGGTTGTGTCAAAGGGTATGGAATTTCCAATACCCCTGACACGGAACCCTCATCCGATACAAAACTTATCGCTAATTTTAGAGGCTAGTTCTTTAGCAGCGTTAGACAGGAATCTGTTGTTGCTAAAGTAGAGCGGCGTTGAGACTTGATTAAGGAACTCCACGACCGTCTTTAAAAGCTTGGTCTGCTGACCATCAAGACTCATATCCTCGTCATCTGGAGCCATTCTATCTTCTACCAGAGCATCTCCTTCTTCGTCTGTTGGAACCACTGGCATGGGATCACCATAAGTCTTTTGTTGACCAACAGTACCATAGATACCACCAGAATAAGAAGCATAAACAGCTTTTACACTATCTGTACCAGTATTATAATTCTCAGGATCAGCAACCCTCATCTGATTCAGAATATCTGTGGCGACACTAACTGATACCGGAACACCAGTAATATCAGACTGCTTATATGCCTTGGCATAGCCCTTGTACCATTCGTCGCTGCATTTATCGGCAATGATCTGTAAGGTAGCTGGTTGACCAGTAAGAGCAGACTTTAGATCAGAAACATTAACTGGTTGACCAGTGCTACCGGGAAGCAGGCTAGTAAAATAAGGAGCCTTCTTTTCCCACTCCTTACGCCACCAAGTATAAGGAACACGATAAATTTGATTGGGCTTGATAGCTCTCGGATCACCACCAAAGTAGTTCACCAGCTTTTTCTGCAAGCCATTCCAGAAAGTCTTATTTGATCCAACAATATTCCGTGAAGCATCATCAAAAATCCAGTAGCACTGATAACCATTACGAGTATCAACTACCCAGCTTGGCTTAACAGGAAACTCATTGATCTTCTTTAGAAACTTTTTCTTATGTTGCATAACAACACTAGGCTTAAAATAAGTGCCATCGGTATTTCTGCCAGCGTCCATATCACAGAAGCAGCAAGTAAATTGCTTGATAGCATAAAGCTTGCGACCGCCATTAACGTAGAAATAAGCATCAGAATGATTATTGATATTTGCTTCAAGCATCTCATTAAGATCATTAGTATGACTCATGCTACTAATCTTTTTACGAGGATTACCATTGTAAATAAAGATATGATTTTGGTTAAATGAATTCAAAAATCTTTGTCTATTCTGAGCATTTCCGTTAGCATGAACATTGTTGTCCTTATCAAACGGATTAAATCCAATATTATCACTAAACATTTGTTTTCCTTTTTCCACTTCCTACCGACATTTTTGATATTGGGACAGTAAACACTACCATCAAAAACAATATCTAAAAAAGATGGTAACGGAATCGAACCGTTATTGTAGGATAGCAGAAACTATATAGGTGCTATCTTACAAGTTCCAAACACCACCTTAACTATCAAGAATCAATACTGGTCATCCTCATCGTCATAATCTTCATCTTCTTCTTCTTCTTCTTCTTCTTCTTCTTCAAACTGATCCCAATAACTCTCGTCATAATCATTCAGATAATCATCCTCGTCATCCTCATAATCATCCTGACTAAAATCAGCCTTATAAAGAGGCTTGAGTAGTTCACCCTCGTACTCACCAACTACTTCGTAGCGGCAAGTGCGGAGCTTTTCATAGTTACAATCACTAGGAACACTCACAACATCCTTGGGATTAATCTTGACGATTACGATGCGGTCGCCAGCCTCAAGACTACCATAACCAGCAACATAATTCAATGCTCCAGCATGAAGTCCATTAGAACAACCACGACCACGATCATCATCTACCTTTGCTCGTTGCATTGTGCAGACCTGACCAACCCTATTGTCAAAAACTCCCTTGTACTTATCCTTAAAGTCTGAACGAACAGCCTTATAAGCAAGGAAGAAACCATCTTCGGTAATTGGCAGATGCTCATGCTCCAAGAAATCATACAGTTCCTTCTGACTCTGCATACTTGGATTTTCCATAAGATTATTCAGGAAATTAACAAGTGGCTGGAACGGCAATCCCTTGCTCATAAACTCCAGAATACGCTTACTAATACTACCATGAACTTCCTCACCCTCATAAAGAACCTGTCCATTCTTGATCTCCACAAGACCATCGCTGAAAGTAGCAACAGCCTTTTGAACATCAACAACTTCCAACAGTTCCTCTGCCGTAGCAGTAGGAAGTCTTTCCAGAATCAACTTATAGTTGATATGATCTGGCAACACCTGATAACTCTGGTTATTAAGAACCAGCGTCAAATTACCATCCACAAACATAAACGGAACAGCCATAATCCAAACTCCTAATACTTTTAGTTACGATACCTGTGATACTGTCATTTTACACTAATCGGCAAGCTTGTCAAGGGGTCTTGAGAAATTTCTGACTACTTGATCAAACTACTCAACTGAATCTTAAAGAGATCAATATTCTCCTGACTCATTTGCTCAACCCAATCCCTACTCTGCTTTCCATAATATGAACGATCTTCGATAATAGGATTCTGACTAGACTTAAGATCTACCAGATTACCAGAGACTTGATGATTGCCCATAATAAGTTTCAGCATTGGATTCTTATCTACCTCAGTCTTAATCTTTTCCCTAATCTCAGAGATTTTCCACCTTTTAAGATCCTCTGTAGAAGTTCCACGAATAATTTTGAGAAAACCTTCTGCCTTGTCTGTATTCGGCACACAATACAAATGATCAGTAATCATGCGTGTCAAAGTATTATAAGCCAAATTAGCATTACGAATCTCTTTACTGTCAACATCTTCAATCCCAGCCTCTTTCATAAGCTTAGAGATATGGGAAAGATATTCTGTTTGACTGAATCTTGGAATATTAAAAGGACTGATATGAACAGTATGAGCAAAGAACTCTGTGAGCATGGTCTTATTCAAGCAATCAACAAGAGTCTTATTACCAATAAACTTGTCATAATCCAGACCAAAGATATTCAGAATATGAAACATAAACTGCTTATCCGTTGTTCCGTGCTGATAATATCTGTATACTCCGGTACTCTTCTCTTCTGTTGCATAATCCTTCTTGCAATATTCAACAAGCTTGTTGATAGAAGCAAGATTCTTAAAGTGCTTTTGTGCTACAACTTTGAGTTGACGCTTCAAAAAGTCATTAAAGTTAACAAGATTATAGCCATCCTTCTCAAGCTTTTTAATGAAAGCTGTTTTGATAGCATAAATCTTACTATTGCCAACCAAATCCTTGACTATGCTCTTTAGAGTATCTTCTTGAAGAGTTCTAGTAATGCTACTAATCTCTGGACAACCAGACTCAGATTCTGTTCCATATCTCAACATTGGGACATAAACAATCTCATCTTGTTCCAGAAAATCTTCCAGTTGTTCTTCTGAAAGAATTCTAAGATATGTAGCATCATTATAAGGATTCGTAATCTGCTTACTATCCTTATCATAGCCGTGAATAAAGAATACATCTTGATCGCTGACGCTACCGTTAGAATTTCTGTTGTAAGACTTTCTTGGGCCAGAACTTTGTGTCAGATGCTTGTAGTCCGAAACCTTGAGCAGATTTTCAGCCCCAACATCTTCGACTAGCTGATCAAAACCCTCATTGCTTTTTGTATGATCCTTAGTGTCGATCATTAGATAAGCAAAGCAATCGTTCGCATTACAAAACCTTGTAAGAATCTTCTTGGCGCTTTCTTCACTAGCAACATCGCACACAAAGAAACTCATCTTACCCTTCTTCTTCTGGGTATTCCAATAGTAGGAACCTTTACCAGTAAGGGTTTCGTGATGGATTCTATCTGTGAGAGCAACTTGGCGACGAGAACGATAGCCAGCAGTCTTGTAATTAAATACATACAAACTCTTGCCCGCAGGAATTTTATATTCCAAGTCATTGCCAGAGTTGATAGGATGGTCTTTGCCCTTGGGGTCAGTCCAAGTTGCACCAACACCCCATCCTCCAGCCAATTCATTCATAGTATAGTATGAAGTAATTGCCTCTACCTTATTTTGAGCAGATTTAATCTTCTTGGAGAATTCTTCCTTCATCTCCATGTAAATTTCTTGAGTCTTTTTACGCAGGGTCTTGATAACATCTTTGGTATACTGTAAACCTTCGCGTGAAACATCCATTTCAAGTTCACCGATACCAAAATCAAGTTCCAGATAAAGACCAGAGTTAATGATCTCGCTCACAAAACTCTTCCAAGAATCAATATCTGCCTTCTGGAAAGCTCTATTCCACTTCTGAATATGATCGGGCATCTCATCCTTTTCTTGACCAACAATCTGTGCGGTCTGAACAGGATAGGCGATATTACCCATGATAGCTATGATACCACTATCAATTCGATGATAACCATTAGGAAAATAATTGTTATCGTTGTTAAGTCTGCAAACCCTCCAACCTTCACCGCTAATGATGATATTAGTATTGCTATACTTATGATCTTGCAGATTATTTCCGATACCACCCTCAAGGATGGGTTTCATGCGGAAATAGTGGAAGATTCTCTTAGCCTTGTCTGTAAACTCTTGAAAGTCATGCTGCTTAACAGCAAAACTAATCTCAAGACCATTAGGCTCAGACGTACTAGAAGTATTGAAAAGATTCAGCGTAGGAACACCACTCTCATCAATCGCCGCAATATAAGTATACTTCTTACCATTGTAATATGATGCGGTAGTGAAACTCTTAGTATACGCAAATGGACTCTTAGACCCTAGACCAAGACAACCAACAAAATCGTTGCTATCATTCTTGTTGGAAGCTCCGTATGTTGTATACAAGTCCTCCATATCTTCCTGACTAAGACCAGTACCATAATCTCTCACCATAAAGGTAGGATTAGCAGCAGTAGGCAGCGTAACCTTAAAGGGATTCTTATTCCCAGCAGAGATATGACTATCATAAGCATTAGTAGAAAGCTCACGAATCGCAGCCATAACCTTATCAGAATAAAGGGAGTCTGAAAGGATTTTAAACATTTTGCTCGTCTGAGCAATATTGAACTGATTCTTGCTTGCAACGCCAACGCTGTGAGTCTCAATCGTCCTATCTGCCAACTTCATCTTTATTCTCCAAAAGTGTTATCGTTCCTGTGATGTCGCAATTGTATCATCGGCAAACCGTCTTGTCAAGCTCCAGTTTTCTTTTGTTGTCTGTCTGAGATTATTTTAAACCCGATAGCTATGTCTATCAGACCCAAAACTTTTAAAAAGATCACGGGCAACGTGAATGTCATGCCTCCAACCAATATGCAAAGAAGTCCCATCATCCAAACAACAAACTTTGGCATCCAAGAGAACAGAGACAAGATATAACTTAATGGCCCTATAATTAGCACAGATAAAAAAATTATTGTTACTAGTAGAGCTAAACTAGCCATTAGTTATCTTCGTCATCATTATATTTATCGTAATCCTCGCCCTCGTAGTCCTCATCTTCGTATGGACTCCATTCTGTGTTGTATTTTTCCTCTTCTTCTTCAATTTGATCCTCTAATAATTCTGCAGCATCCATAATTATCTCGAATTCTTGAATTTTTTCAAGCATAGTATCAAATTTTTTGCTTAAAAACCCTAGTTTTTTATCGAATCCTTTGAGGAATTTTTTAATTTCGTCTAAATCTTTAGACAGCTTGCTATCTATGTTATGAATTTCTTTGTTGGCTTTTAATATTTCTTTACTAATATGGTCTATATCTCTCGACATAACTAATCACCTATTATAGTCGTTTGTATTCTTTAATATCGCCATTTTCAAGCATCTTCTTATCTTCATAACCTTCTGCTACTCGACGGTAATATTCTTGCTTGATGTTTTCTAATACACCAGTAATCATAGCAATCTTAGAGTATGAAACATCCCCCATAATACCCCCTAAAATACGACTAAAAGTATAATTAATGTCTCCACAAATATCAAGTAATTCCTGATTTGATATCTTTCTATTCTTGGGATCAGACCAAGGATTTTTAATATTGTCATTTGGAACATTGCTTTTCAGACAATTTATCATTACGTCTATACATTCATCCAAGCTTTTTCTGCGATCTTCTTTTATATATGGCATTTTAAATTCCTTCACACTTACATTTGTATTTTAAACAATATGAACACTTAGGGCCAGGATCAGAGTTTCCAAAATAATTAGCATAACCGTCCCAAGTTTCTTTTCCTGTGTCAATACAAACCAATTTCTTTTTACCTTCTCTTATAATATAGCCAATATTTAACGAATGGCAGTCCCAAAATTTTAATTTTGTTCTATCATAAATAGTATCGACTAGTTTTTGTATTTTCCACGATTGTACATTTACATTAGTAGGTTTAGCCAATTCAGTAACATATCCCCACCCACTTACTTGATAAGGAAAGAACGGCTCATAACCCATCCTGCATAATTCAGAACATACTTTGGGAGCAAGGTCGTACTTACTTAATTTAATCTGAATTTTTCTGGCATATTTTGCCCTAGATTTTGAAATAAATGACTTGAAACCTAAGAATGGTTGACCAGATACTTTAAATAGGGTACAGTATCCACCATCTTCACTATAGTAGTCAGATAGATCAATCTTATATTTAGTATTAACCATATCAATAAGATATAATTTGTGGAACTTCACCAGTAAGATTATACAAAAAATTCCTTGCTTTATCTATGGAGTGAAACTCTCCAAGAAAAACAGTTGTCGGTAATCCATCCATATCAATAGGTACTGATCCATATACTTGATAAAAAGGATCGTCACAAGAATCCTTGTCTTTTTCTAGGAACTCAGCAGACGTTCTAACTTCGTCTATATAAGTACCTCCCTCATAATCGCTATACTCTCTTACGGTTACAAGTAAGAAATATTCTATAGGAGACTTAGGATTATTATTCTTAACCCTACCATTACATAAAGTATTACCCATGATTTTTCCTATAAAGAGGAACTATGGTATTTTGATCAACATAAGGATTGTTTTGAAGTCTTAGATCAAATAAATCTCCACGATCATTTATAGTAGCCCAAGCAACAGGCTCGTTAAAATTCGCAGTTTTAAGTTTTTTGAGTTCGTCTTTAGCATTATTTACCCAAAACATATCAGCACCAGATGCCCAAGCAAAATCAATAATAGATTCAAGAGGATCAGAATGTTTACTCATTTCAGATAAATCCTATACGAGTCTTTTCGGATAGTGAAACTTCTATTTCATTTGGGTGAAAAGTTTTGCAGTCATAGCTTCTACCATTCCACCAAGAACAGTCATATGATATATAATTATCTCCACATATACTAATGCTAATGATAGTGCCATATACATCATCCGCTAGTTTGACTTTTGTTCCTATCTTATATAGATCAAGAGAATTTTTGCTCATATTTATTCCTTTATTTTAAGTATCTGATATATTCGACGATTGCTATAAAACTAAATATTGCTAAAGTAAACCAAAATACAGGATCATTATACATAATTTATGATTTTATGAAAAATACATAGACTCTAGTTTTTTGATTACGTTGATATAAACTTCTGATCTATGATAAATCTCAGTGCTTTCAGTTCCAAGCTCTATTTCTTTTAGTTTTCCCATAAGTAATTCCACTAGAATATCTAAGTCTTGATTGTTGAGTTTCATTTATTTTTCCAATTTTCTTGTATTTTTTTAAGAACTTTAGGAACATTACTTTCATTATAGTAAACATCGTAGTCTGATTCTACAATCTCTTTGTATTTTTCAGGCCAAACTCCATGAAGAACATTCATTAAGCTCTGACCATATCTCCAATCAAATTGATTATATGCTTGATCTACAAGATTAAGAAATTTCTCATATGTCATGCTCATTTAAATTCCTCAAAATATCAGCTATATTCATTAGTAGATCAATATTAAATTCTATTTCAATAGGAAGAAAAACCCAGGTGTCATTTTCATTTCTCATAAAATATCCATATTTAGACTTATAGAAAATATCACTAATCCATTCTAAATCTAAAGATTTCATGATTAATTAAAAGTTTTCAGTTCAATCTGACCATTTTTTACAGTTAGGTATGTGCAAACTTTCTCTGTCCAGCACCCACTATTAGCATATAGCACAGCATGGTCTTTGTCAACCATAGGATGATGAGTATGTCCTAAACAAACAGTGTTTATATCTTTGGATAGAGCGTATTCTCTTGAAGTATTTATCATATGTTCCGTACATCGTAAATAAATCTTAGATCGTTGTTTGATAAATTTTGGTAAAAATCTTTTGTCAAATTTCTGAATAAAACGATATGCCATATCAGCAGCTTTAGAAGTATTAGGATACTTATATATAAAGTCATCAAACTTATCGCCATGTAAGCATAGTATCTTTTGATTTCCACTTTCAAATATGTATTCGTCTTTAAAATCCATCCCTATCAAGTGAGACACTAACTCTGCATCACCATCATGATTTCCTCTTATCCATACTATCTCAATATATTTGCTCATTTTTCTGAGCAAAGAGAGTATCTTCCAGTGGTTCTTTTTTAGTCTGCGAAAGTCTAGGTTATCAAAAAAATCGCCATTGATTATGAGTTTATTTGTATGTATGTATACTAGCTCAAGAAAACTATGTAATCTTTTACTCTCACAAACATCACTTCCTAAGTGAATATCGCTAATAATTATAGCATCATCCATAATGACCTATTAAATCAGGAGGTTGTTACTATAATTTTTACACCATTAAACTTCTACGTTTTGTAAAATAGCTAAAATTTTTCGTGCCACAACAGCACCACCAACAATTCTGCCATCATTATAATCTTCGCCATATCCAGATGTAGACTCATGATTCTTTTGATCTTGAATCTTTTGATTACACAATTTGATAACTTCCAGAATATTAGCTTTTTCTATTTCATTCATATAAATAATCTGTCTTGTAGTAGTTTTCTCACAGTTTCTGTTACATTAATGCCATTCACTGTAATATCATTGCCTCCACCCTTGATAGGATTAGAAGGCATCATTTTAGCTACTCTGTTGTATAGCCAAAATATAACAAATTTTTCATCTTTGGTCATTAGAAATCCCATAATGTTTCATTATACCATCACGAACAACAAATACAAGAACTTTTCCATTAGATCGAATATAATCTCGTCCACCATCAATACTATTACCGTTCTTAAATTCTTTATAATCATGGCGACTTCTACTATATTCTAAATCTCCATCATCATTTTCTATCATGCCAAAAGTAAAATCTTCAATTCTGTCGGCATTAGCGATATATGGTTTATCATAATGAAATAATATTGCAAAATATCTGTTACCAAATTCTGGATGCGGAGTTTCTCTGTAAAATACATCAGCAATATTTTCAGCAAATTCTGTAGTACAAACGTGTTTTACCACTACTCCATCTTTTTCAGAATACAGCTTTTCAACCTTTGATATGTCTGTAATAGGATAATGTTTAATATTCATATTCCGTCCAAGGGGTCTGGTTTAAAAGGGTAGGTGAATGGCCCTAAAACGCTCCTTCTTTTCTGCTTGAGAAATTCTAGGGTTTCATCAAAACAAAACTCACAAATGTGAATCTCATATTTTGAGCCATCATTACTTGAGCCGTATCCCCAATAAGATTCTAATGTAGCATAATCTGGTCCAACATCTGGATAGTTAGTGGTACTTTTCCCACAAATATCACAGCTTACATCGTCAAGGACTTTTCTTACTTCTTCTTTAAATGTTCTCATTACCATCTTCGTGACGGGTCACGCCTTTTGAATTGTTTTCCTTTAATTCTAATCGTTGAAAAACCATCTGGCAATACATTGACTTGTTTTGGCGACATCCCAATATACTCTGCAAAATAATCCATAGTCTTCTTATATCCATCAATAATAACATCTTTGGAACAAGTTTTCTTCAACAAATCTTCAAAACTCTTAGCCATTATTTATAATCCCTTGTGAAAATTGATTAATATTACATCGTCCAAGTGCAATTCTAACGCCCAGCTTTTTATTATAGTTTTCTTTCTTACTACAAATAGCGAGTCCATCATAATGATCGCCAGATGGGCCATCAATTATAATTTGGGTTGACCCACCTTTAGCATCTGGATCAATAGGTCCATAACCATAACCCTCCACATGCTTGCTTCCTACTTGCCATTTGTAATAGCCATTGTAAAGCCGATTATGAAGAACCCTAACCTTATATCCGCTATTACGAAGCTGTTGAACTGTCATGTTTTCTCCAAAAATTAGTGTAGACCACAAACTTCCACGGTACGAGTGATAATAATAGTATTATATTCCTGCAAAAAACTATTTAGATCATCTTGTTTAATAACTAGTTCGTAGTTATTCTGGCCAATGAAATACTTATCAAGTAAATCTTGAACTTTTTGTTGAACTGTTGGACTCATAAACTTTCTCCAAATGATCTCTAATATTTACTTTTAAGCAAATCCACAATTTGCCCAGCGGTGAATGGTACAGAATTTCCACCGAAATAATACTCACTAGTTAAATTAATCATATCATCAAGAAGTTTTTCACTATTATAGAGTCTAGACCATTTTGGTTTATATTCGGATCTCATATATTCCCAGACACTATTATAGAAATCACAAACTAACTGATGAGACTTCTCATTCATATCAATTCTCCTTGGTGTTTACAGAAATCGTAGCGCCCTGTAATTCTGGATAGTAATATCCTGTTAAACTATCTTTCTGATAAGTATCTTCAACAACGAATCTAATATCGTACTTATTTTCCATCGTGGAAACTTCTGAACGAGTAGAAATCTTCTTATTTTCAACAACATATTGAATAATTGCTGTTTTAATTTCTTCAATAGTTAGGCTATATAGACTGCATGGCATAATTAAAAGTCATCTCCCATTTGGTATTCATCAAACTTTTCTTTACACTCTTCATTAGCGTCATAATATCCAACGTCATAACCTTGTTCATGCCCCATAGCATAAGCTGCCATCAACCACTTGATTATATCGTCAGTTTCTCCTTTTGCAACACAATTTCTTATGTCACTCATGGCTCTTTCTTGTCTGATACTATATCCTTCGATTTCATTGAGCCATTGGTCAAATGTCATAAGAGTAAACTCATTTTTAAAGGATTAAGTAGGAGCGGTGAGAATCGAACTCACACTGGCGACATTTTAAGTGTCGTGTCTCTGCCGTTGGACTACGCTCCCATATACTCCCAAGCTACATATCATAACGATTAGTTAGATTTGTGTCTATGTTGTCTCTACTAATATTTATGAGGGATGTAGTTGGAAGCATTTGGTTTAAACTAAACTCAACCGTTAGCGTGAGCCGCCTTCAGACGGCGAACAGTCTCAGCCATAGCCTCGACATTATCCACGGTCTTTGTGGGCTTTGCTCGCTCCATCGCGGGCAGTTCCTCGCCCCTCTTAGCCAGAGCGGCCTTTGTACGAGCATAACGAGCCATCGTACTAGCAATCTTCTGACCAGTCTTTGTCGCAATCTCAGCATAAGTCTTGGACGAAAAAACCGCCTCAAGAAACTGCTCATCACTGCAACGAACACGACTCTGCTTTTCCACAGTAGTAACTTCAGCCATAATCAACCTCCAAATTCTTAACCAACTTTCAATATTAGGCTCAATCTCTTGATTGATACAACCCGTTGTTGACTCTTTCATTCTACAACAGTGTATCGGCATTGTCAATGGGCAGACTTGAAAAATTTTTGGTTTGCAGCAAATTTAGTCTTGTACGGGCAAAACCAACGCTAATCCTAGATAGACCCATATCAACAAACTCCCAGTAAATATTCCTCCAAGTAAAAATATAATTCTTAATAGAGCAGGATCTATTTCTAGAGATTTGGCTAATCCTCCACAAACCCCGAATAAAACTTTACTGCTCCTGCTTTTATGTAACATATTAAACCTCATTAATTAATAAATATTCCATCAAATTCTTGTAATAAAAACTGTCTAATATCTGCTGCGTCTGGATCATGTAATAGATTATTGTATAATTCATCTTGTTTTTGGCTATTAAATGCTGAAATATCTAGTCCTTCGCCAAGCGTTTTTTCAGCTTGTATTAAATTGTATCTTATAGCTTCTTTAAATTCTGGATGACTTGCCCAATAGCTTGGATCATGTTTTTTTACAGACATAGCGAAAGCTGTAGCGTATATGCTAAAATCCAAACAGCCAGAAATAGCGTCAGATTTATGTGTTTTAATGCCTTTTATATGGTCATCTACAGCACATTTAGAACCTAATATATATGCTACCCATTCATCTAGTATATATGTTGGTTTATCATTCCAGTGTGGTAGTTGTTCAACAAAATATAATTTCCATCTATATGATCTAAGTTTTTCTGGAACTAATGGTATAATATGTCTTATGGTTGTTTTTGGTTCTTCTACCAAAATAATTTTTCCATTCAAACAATATAGAGCATTTAATTCATAGCCTAATTTTTTCTGATACTCATTTCTATAGTCTGAATGAATACCGTGGGCTGTTTCATGAACATTTATATTCCTTCCTCCATCATCACCAAACGGTTTTTGTTTACTATATTCTAATACGTCTTTATAAATTGATCCTTTGTCTTCAATACTTCTGTAAGTTGGTATGCTAATAAAATTTATACCAGATATTATTTGTGTTTGTTGTCTTTTTTTAGTATTAAACCTAATCTTAGAAATCTTGAAATCCACCACATCAATATTATCTGCGATGGTTTTGTCATAGTATATTAATGATAAAAGTATGATACAAAGTATTCGTAATATACTACACATAATTTATTCTTTCAACCATCGTTTATAATTGTCTGATATATATCCTGTTATTCTTTTGATCTCTTTATTTGTAGTAGGATCAATCATAATTGATGTTGGAACAATTTTTATGCCAAAATGAGAAGTTAAATCAGACTTATCTTTATCATCAACATCTATATTGCAAACTTCATATTGGGAAATATCCAACGACTCAAGATCTTTTTTAAGTGTTCTACAAAATCCACACCACTTAGCCGAAAAGATAATAATAAGTTTTTTATCTGTTTGTAATGCTTTTTGCAGTTGCCTATCACAAGCGTTGTCATTATCTGGAATAACTGGTTCTATTGGGTTTATAACAACTGGTTTTACGATAGGTAATTTAGGACTAGGTTTATTTTGTTGATAATGGTATAATATCGCTACCACTACTAATAACAGAACTATGTATTCGTATTTTTTCATAATATTATACCTTGGTGAACTTCACCATAAACGTCTGTTAATCTAAAATCTCTTCCGCTATAACGATAAGTTAATCTAGTATGATCTATTCCCATTAGGTGTAGAATAGTGGCGTGTAGATCGTGTATACCCATTCTGTTTTCAACCGCTTTGTGTCCAAATTCATCAGTTGATCCATATCTTATACCTCCTTTTACACCGCCGCCACATAACCAGATGCTAAACCCTTGATGGTTGTGGTCGCGGCCAGTGGCGTTATTTTGAACACCGGGAGTTCGTCCAAACTCTCCAGCCCAAATTATTAAAGTCTCTTCAAGCATACCCTTCTCTTTTAAATCAGAGATCAGAGCAGCTATTGGCTTATCAATAGCAGCACACTTATCTGTCATATTCTTTTTAATATCGGTATGATAGTCCCAAGAACCTATTCCAAGTTCGATAAATCTAACCCCGGCCTCAGCAAATTTACGAGCCATTAAACACTGTTTACCAAAAGCATCAGTATTCTTCTGTCCAATACCATATTGATCTAGAGTATCTTTAGTTTCTTTAGAAATATCCATTATATTAGGAACTGCTGTTTGCATCCTAAATGCCAATTCATACGATTCAATAACTCCTTCAAGTCTGTTGTTAATTTTATCCTGTTCAAGTTTCAATCTATTAATCTCATTTAATACATCTAAGTTTCTTCTTTGTAAATCCATAGATATTCTATTATTTGATAAATTAGGAATAGCATTTTTTATGTTTCCAGCATTAATAGCTGTTCCTTGGAATACTGCTGGAAGAAATGCGCTACCATATTCATTTGGGCTAATAGTAGCGTTGATAGTTACGAAACCAGGAAGCTCCTTATTTTCTGTACCAAGACCATAAACCAACCACGAACCCATACTTGGTCTTACGAACTGAAAATTTCCAGTATGTAAAAATGATCGTGCTTGTTCGTGATTTCCAGAATCAGAGTATGCTCCATTGATTAAGCATAGATTATCTCCATGTTTTTTTAGTTCTGGAAAAAATTCACTAATCATCAAACCGCTTTTACCAGATGGAGTAAACTTAGCTTGACTCATCATCAGTTTACGATTTTTGTCTACTGGATCTTGAGAGTCATTTTTACTGTCTAATAATGGCTTATAATCAAAAGTGTCAACATGAGACACACCACCGTTCATATAAAGAAAAATAATTCTTTTGGCTTTTGGCGTATGATGTATAACATTATCTCCTAAAAGCATACTATTTAATGCTAATGCTCCAAATCCACATGATGTAGACGCTAGTATTTGTCTTCTAGAAAATAACATATTTAGCTCCTTTTTTCAGATTATCTTTAGCCCATAAAGGTTGGAGATTAGTATAATTAAAACATAATTTCTGTTCTCTTTTTAGTTGTAAATTAAAACATGCACAAGGTTTGATATGGTCTATATGCCATTGTCCATAATTTTCCCAAGTCATACCTTCTGTAAATTGTTTTTCAATATATTGTTTGAATGATTCCAAATCACATCCTAGTAGTTCTAATGTACTTCCAGATTTGGTTGATCCTCTAACAATATGTCCTATTCTCACTCTAATATTGCTAATCAATTTATATGTAATATTTGTTTTTCTGGTTTTTCTTTCCCATTCTCTTTTATATTCTTTTCTTTGCACTTTAGTTTTATCTGCATATGCTTGAATTTTGTCTATATTTTGTAATCTATATTGTTGTTTGTCTAAATTTCTGCACTTTTTACATGAGCTTTTAAAAGATTTTCCCCTTTTGTGAAAGAAATCATGTGTTTTTGGTAAAATCTGTTTGCAAGTTCCGCATTGTTTTGTTAAGTTTGTATCCATTGTATTACTTTATTTCTCTAAATTCTCCGGTCAGTATTAAAATCTGAATAATGTGTGGATATACTTTATTTTTATCTGGATGATCAGATATATATTTTTTAAGTACGTTTATTTCTTTATCTGATGGATTTCTAGACAGATATTTCAAGTATAAATAATTAATCTTTTCTTGATCGTCTCTATCTTTGTATCTAATCTCTAGTTGCTTTGCCACAATATCACAATGCTGTAATATCTGATCGTTGTTCATAAGATATAAAGCTTGTGTTGGTACTGTAGTTATACTTCTATTAGCAGATAATAGATTGTTATCTGGTCTATCAAATACATCAAGCATCTCTATATCAAAATCTCTTGGTACAGGTAAATATATGCTTCGATATTTTGCTACTGATAACTCACGATTTACTTTGCCATCGATTCTTCTTTTATCGCTATTTAATATATAATCTTGTGCTTTTTTAGAAGAACTATCAAGCTCTCCAGATATATATAACAGAGAATCTCTTATAATCTCTGCTTCCAATCTTTTTTCATTCATTCGCCACAGGTATAAATTATCAGGATCTTTTTCATAATTATCAGCATTGTACTTTGCAGACATTTGATATGTTGAACTCATCAATATTTCTTTGATAACTGCTTTAGTTGAGAATTTTTTTTGTATAAACTTGATAACTAAATAGTCCATAATCTTACTATTAGTAGGCTCTCCACCAAGACTACCAAAATTATCAAAGCTATCAATGATTCCTTGACCAAACAAGGTTTTCCAAATTCTATTAATATAAACCCTATAAGTAAGAGGATTACTTTTATCTGCTATCCAATTAGCTAATTCTAATCTTCCACTCATATTAGGATTATTGGGATTATATGGAGTTTTGGTTACTGTAAAAAGCTCTGGAATACTTCTTGGAACTTCTTCGCCCAACTCATTTACGTTTCCACGAACCATAATCTTTGCATTAGTTGGTTTAGGATTTTCTTTGACGCACATTACAGGATTAGGTTTTATTAGCAGCTTGAGCAGTAGTTCGTTGGCTCCTAATTCTTTTATTTTATTAACCTTGACTTCTAATTCTTTGTCCAGTTTTTCTAACTCTTCTTTAACTTGTTTTTTGCCATTGTCGTCTAAATTTGGATTGTACGATCTTATAGACCCTATTTTTCTAGTAATATTATTAGCATCTATTAATATGAGCCATAATTCAATTTGTTTTTTATCATAAAGATGTTTAGTTAAGTCATCTACAAGATAGCCAAATTCTCCGTCATAACCTATATTATTGTTGCCCCTAGCTACTCCATCTAATGTAGAAATATTCTGTAATATACCATACATCGCGTAATAGTCTTTTTGACTAAGAGGATCAAATTTATGATCATGACATCTAGCACAAGATAATGTTATGCCTAGAAAACCTCTAGTAATAGTATCTATCTGTTCGTCTATTAAATCTGCTTTAAATTGTTTTGGATTCTCTGTGAGATTCTTTGTACCTATAGCTAAAAAACCAGTAGCAACTAAATGCTCATTATACTCTTGATAATTTTTGTGAGATAGAAGGTCGCCGGCTATTTGTTCAATAATAAACTGAGAATATGACTTATCTTTATTGATGCTGTCAATAACATAATCTCTATATTTCCAAGCGTAAGGATAAACTATATTTTGATCTTTACCAGTTGACTCCCCGTATCTTGCAACGTCTAACCAATGTCGCCCCCATTTTTCCCCAAATCTTTTATCCGCTAACAGTTTATCTATTAATTTTTCATACCTATTAAAATCTTTATCATTAATGTATGATAATATTTCTTCTGGAGTTGGAGGAAGTCCAATCAAGTCAAAATATAATCGTCGAACTATGGTATAGTTATTTGCTCGTTCAACCTGTTTCAGATTTTCTCTATTAAGTTTGGATATCACAATCTTATCAAGATTATTCGGCTTGTCTTCAATGCTTGGTATAACAGGGGGGCTAACTGGTTTAAATGACCAGAATTTTTTAGCTTGAGCCAATTCCATTTTACGATCTTGAATTTTAATCCTCGGATCTACTGCTCCATTTTTGATCCATAATTTAAAATCATTTATGATATTATCAGATAATTTTTCATCTGGAGGCATTTGATATTCTGAATGATCCAATGCTTTCATAAGCAAACTTTTATCTGGATCACCGACCACGATAGCGGGACCACTATCGCCACCCTTTAATAACCCCTCTTTAGAATCTAGTGCTAGTCCACCCTTAACATCGTTATTTCTTGATGAATGACAAGAATAACACTGGCTAACAAGAACTGGGCGTATTTTAGCTTCAAAAAAAGCTATCTCTGGTTGTATAGCCTTAGCTTGAGATATTAAAGTGGCTAAAATCAATAGTGGTAGATAATATCGTGTCATAAAGCACCATAATGGTTCTCTATTATCTTACACTAAGGCATATCTTATTTATTTATTTGATTAAGTGAGCAATGTCTTGTGGATTATAGCCAGATAGCAGTAATGCTTGGTACAATCCCACTACTGGAATAAGTTCTTCTATCATAAATTTTCCTTAGTACAGAGATACCTTTAGTATTATACAGTCTTCTTTTTCTGTGTCAATATTTTGTATAGCAGATATTTTCCCTTCGCCCAAAAACGAGTCGTTTATCATAAGGTGGGTTCCGTTTTCTAACTTAGCTGAAGTTATAACGGAAGTGTCACACTGACAACCAAATCTAGCCCAATTGCTTTTAGTTTCTACCAAGTATTCTTTTTCACTAATCTTAGTAATTGTTCTGGTATTCTTGCCCTTAGATTGCAAACACTGGCTCATCAAAAGCCTCATCACTTAGAGAATAGCCTTGTTTATTTTCTGACGCTAGGCTAATAAGAGCGTCTTTTAATCTTTTATTTTCTTGTTCCAAAGATATCATAATATATTCAGCTTGATTTAAAGCTATTTGTAGTTGGGTTATTCTGTCGCTTAGTTGGTCAGCTATATATTCATTTGCAGTTTTGACAACCATGAGTAGCCTCCTTGTAAAGAATTAAGCAACCTTCAACCTTATAGTATACACCTTTAAAGGCTAAGTCCATTTAAGAATTTTTGTAAATCTTTGAGCTGTTTATTATCAAGCACCATCTGATCAGCATAAGGCTTTTTGTATACTAAAACTCGAAAACAGTACCATAATCTCTGCCATAATGACATCTTATTACCATAGTTTGTATAATGCTCAAATATCGCCAAATCAGCCAATTGAATTTCATGATCATATTCGATTACTAAAATTTCACTCTTACAAGAACACGGAATAAATAGTGTTTTATTTTCTTTTAGATTCGTTATGCTTCCCATCTTTTTTCTTTCTAAAAATTCTTTCATAGTTTTTATCCCAAGTCTCTTGAGATACTAAACTAATTCGTCTTTTAGAACCCTTACCATTCTGCATAATTAACTCTCCAGTACATAACTCCAGTAACGACTATCTTCTTTCTTTTGAAGATCATCCCAGTA
>Ga0114981_10000956_pt1 | contig 19056 bp, 1 predicted proteins | sample S_140806_MF_Meta_FD_87028 | JGI IMG/M metagenome (GOLD analysis project Ga0114981, IMG submission 87028) | Freshwater microbial communities from Lake Simoncouche, Canada to study carbon cycling - S_140806_MF_MetaG | ecosystem: Environmental > Aquatic > Freshwater > Lake | place: Lake...
CCCGCCAGGCGATCACTGCCGGCATGGACCAGCTTGCCTGCATCTTCCTCCATGTGAAGACGCTCGATTCCAATGGTCTTGAGGTAGGTTTCCTTACCCTTTTCCGCTACCTCCACTTCAATCGAGCCGTGCTCAGCAATCGGCTCGTCGTACTGGGAAATCTGATAGTTCTTAGGTAGATCGGGGTAAAAGTATTGCTTGCGATCAAATTTACTGTGTTCGGCAACCTGCAGATTCAGGGCCATCGCCGCCTTCACGGCATATTCGAGCACCTTCTGGTTCAGCACCGGCAGGGTGCCGGGCAGGCCACACACCACCGGATCGATGTGGGTGTTGGGGTCATCGCCGAAGTTTGTGGAGGCGGCGGTGAAGATCTTGCTGGCGGTGCCGAGTTGCACATGGGTCTCCAGGCCGATCACGGCCTCCCAGGCGGCGAGGGCAGGGGCGGGGGCACTGGCCATGGGACGGTTCGGGGGCGGCAGGGGCCGCAGCGGCTGGCTGGTTGGATCCTAAGGAGCGGCGTGGCGTCGCACGGGCCAAGGACAAGGTTAGGACTGCTGGCGCAGCGGAACGTACCGCAAGAGAAGGCCGCCTTGCCAGAGCCGTCGGTTGGCGTCACGGATTTCACCACGACAGGCGCAGGTGACGTAGAGCGGCTGGTCGTTGTCGAGGGACACGAGGGCGTAGGGCCGGTGGACTTCGATGGCAGGAACCATGGCGTCAGCTGGCTGGGCTGAGGACCCTATGGGGAGCTCGCTCTGGTTTTGGTCGCGCAGCCGACCTCGCGATGTAGCAAGCAAGCGATGAAAGGCCCCATCCATGGTCAATGATCGAAAGCTATGGAAGGGGTTCGTTTCAGGCAAAATGATCTCAGCCAGATCTTGCGCAAGCTCGTAGCTGGGTGCGCAAGACGAGATGGTCAACAATTTCGCCCCTGAAAGGCCATAACTCAAGCAACGCTAGGCACACAATTTGGCGAGATAGACAGAAAACCCGACAATCCATGGCGGCCATTCTGATTTTCAATGGGCAGTAAAAATCAATTGTTTCCGTCCATCAACAGATGCGCATTTCAAGCGCATAGTTGCGTAAAATATCATTCATAAACGGTCCTTAAACATGAGCAACCCCATCCCCTTCGGGATCAATGAGTGGGCCACTGGGCCGGACGCCTGGGCCGCCATCGTTAGCGATCGACACCTCAACCCCTTGTGGACCAACGACAACCCCACAAACCTGGGCTCCCTGGCTTGGCAGTCCGCCCTTCCGCCATCCAGGACCGGGGCCGATCTCTACGTCCTGACCGAAACCGATCCAAGCCTCACCAGCCTGGCCGACCAGCTGAGCCGCTCCGGTGCCCTTGTGGTGCGCTTGCAGGCCAACACCGACCGCAACAGCCTGATCAGCCAAATCAGCGCGCTGGCCGCCCCCGGATCCCTGGGGCGATTGCACCTGCTCAGCCATGGCCAGAGCGACCAGTTAGCGATTGGCGGCACCGTCATCACCAGTCGCAATGCGGGTCGCAACGCCGATTGGCTGCGCCAACTCGGCTCCTTTCTCGCCGAGGACGGCGACATCCTTCTCTACGGCTGCAACCTGGCGGCGGACGCGGCGGGGCAACGCCTGGTTCGACGGCTGGCCAACCTCACCGGCGCCGATGTGGCGGCTTCCACCAATCCCACCTTTGCGGACGCCATCGGCCACCGCAGCGACTGGATCCTGGAGGAGAGCGTGGGCTCGATCGCCCCTAACTACCAGGACCTGCTCACCGGTTTCGATTGGACGGGCCAGCTGGGCAGCACCGCCTCAGCCTCCTTCAATCCCGCTGACGGGTTGCTCAGCGTCCGCGACGCCAGTGGCAACATCAGCATCAGCGGCAATCTGGGGTCAGCCAACACCGGCATCATCACAATCTCTGGTGATCTCAGCACGAGCATTGCGATTACCAGCGCTCTGAAGAGCATCGAAATCACGGGACAACTGTTCACCATTGGAGAGATCAATCTCGATGATCCTTCCACGCCTGGCGAGAGCCCAGGTGCCTATGGGATCAAGCTCACATCAGACAGCAGCGGAGTCAGCTTCGCAGACTTCGGCGCCTCTATCAGCACTGGCATCACGCTCTATGGCACTGTCTCCAGCTTTGGCGGTGACATCACGATCACAGACACCAACTCCACCAAGGATCTGCCGCTGCTCACCTGGAATCCCCATCGCCAGAGCAGCATCAATTTCGGCACCATTGATCACCCCCTCAAGCTCTCAACCCTCGCTCCCAACTCCAGCAACGCTGGCGCACTCAGCATCACGCAGGAGGTTTCCGTTGACCCCTATCTGGAGTACACAGGGGACAATCCAGGGGACAATCAAAATCTCAGTGCATTCGTTAACTCGTTCGTGATTGACAAGGTCCTGAATACGGCACTCTATGGCCTTCAGAATCTTCTCGTACCTGCCAGTGTCAAGGTTGCCGATCTCAGCGGCGGCATCCACTTCGACAGCGCCTCGATCAATGCCGGCAAGGTTGAGGCCACATCTGACGTCAGTCTCAACCTCTCCAACCAGGCCTTTATTTCCAACTCTGCCTCGCTGCTGAATCCCAGCAGCTTCGGCTTTCCCCTCGATATAGCCGCAGCGGTTCTCGTCGGCACTGCGGATTCGAGCGTTTCGCTCTCCGGCTCCTCCATCACCAGCACCGCCGGCACGGTGGAGATCAAAAGCACCTCCACCAACAAGCTCAGCTCCTCAGCCCAGGTTGCCACCAACTCCAGTCCCAACGCCACTCTGGGTTTCGACGCGACCAAACCCTCCGGCAAGAAAAGTGGCCTGGCCGTGAGCGTTGTCTATGGCACCACCACCAGCGATGTCGACCTCGATCGCACCTCCTCGATCACCTCCGCCGACTCGATCACCATCGACGCCAGCAGCAAACCCAGCGGTTCTGCCAGCGCCAAGACCAGCATCTGGGTGGATGGCGCCGCCGCCTTGATGAGTGCCGCGAACCAGGACACCGCCCATGCCCTGATCACCATCGACGGCCAGCTGACGTCAGGGGCAACCTCTGGCTCAGCTGCCTCCATGGCGGCCGATTCTGAGGTCCGCGCCGCCTACCAACCCAGCCAGTCCTATACCGTCAGCGCGGCGGGCAATGTCACCGATGCCGCCGGCCAGAGCGTCGCTCCGATTGTGAGCCTCAACAACGGCCAGGTGGTTCAATTCGCCGATCAAAACCTCTACACCTTCCTCGGCAGCAGCGGCACCCCGGTTGATCTGCCGAGCATCAATCCCGTCCAGGACTCACGCTTCGCCCAGGCTCCGGCCTGGAGTTTCGCCGCCAATCCCCAACTCAGCGTCGGCGACACCGTGTCCGTTTCCGGCCTCGCCGCCAGTTCCACCTACACCACCACCACCAACACCGATGGATCGCTGCTGCTGGTGAATCAGGCCGGTACTCCAGTGGCCAGGGTGGAGAGCCTGCCCGATGGCACCTTCCAACTGATTGACGTCGCCAACAATACGGCTGGTTTTACCTTCCAGGATGGCGATGTGGTGCTCTGGAGTGATGGCAACACCTACCAGTACCTCGCAGATCAACCGCAAACTATCGCTGCCTATCCATCATTTCCTTTCGACCCACTTGACGGCTGGGATCTGCAATCGTTTCTCCAAGCTGATACCCCACTCCAAATCACGGCGATCCTTCGTGATCCCGATCATCCTGGCGCCCCAAACTATGTTCTTGCCAACGAGCAGCCCCAGGCCATCAGTGCGAGTGGCGTCACTGGCAGCGAGCACCTTCTCTACATTTCAGGAGCCTTGCAGTTCAACGGAGGCTCCAATGAGTCGGTTGATGTTGCCCACTCTGAGATCCTCATCCCCGCCGACCAGATTGATGTCTACAACCGCCTCTCCCAGGGGCAGGTCGTTAACTACACGGTTCAGAATGATGCTGAATCTGGCCAGGACAGCTTCCCGATCGGTGGTGTGGTCTCCGGCATCGACTACTACCTGATCAAGAAAGGAATCGATGCCAACGGCCGTGGCCACCTCGCCCTTGCCGCCAATCCCGACGACGTTATCGACAACAATTGGATTGTGTTCTCCGATCTCGGAGTCGGTGCTATTCACCTGCTCAGCGGTGAACTGGGCACCACCACACGGCTCACCCTTCAGCCCGATCCAGGCACCGCTCCCCTTGCCATCACACCACTTGCCCAAAGCACGGCTCTGCAGCTCAGCGGCACCTACGGCAACGGCGACACCCTCACCCTCCACCTGCTGAACAGCGCCAGCGGCAGCGACACCCAAACCCTCTCTCACAGCTTTTCCGGCCTCAGCGGCTCCCAAAGTGAGATTCAGCAGCAGGCCGTGCAGCAGCTGATCACCGCCCTCAACGCCGCCCAGGCCATCGGCTCCGGAACTGAAGCCTTCCTCCAGGCGAGCGCCGATCCCAGCTCCCCCTCCACCCTTCTGCTCAACGGGATCAACGCCGGGGTTTCCTTCAGCGTCAACGCCGTTGCCTCTGACGCCAGCGTCGCCCAGATCAGTCAGTTGCTGCTTCAGGGCTCCTTCAACTCTGGTGATGTGATCTCTCTCACCATCTCCCGGGCGGACGGCAGTGAAGCCACACCGTTCACCTACACCACGGTGAGCAGCGACACCAGCGAGATCACGCAGGCCCTCGCCCTGTTCCTCCAGAGCCAGCCCTTCGCCACGGCCAGCGACGGCTACCTCACCGTTGCCCCCGATCCCCTCAACGACAGCGCCATCAAGTTCAACGCCCAGGTGCCCGGCGATGGTTTTCTGCTCTCAGAACTCCAGGTGACCGCGGCCACCGGCCAACCGCCAACCGCTTCGCTGCAGGCGATCACCACCCGGGACAACCACAGGGACACCAGCACCGACCCCCAGGTCGTCCTCACTGCCGTTGCCGAGGCCATCACCGCTCCCAACTGGCTCGGGCCTGTCTTCCGATTGAGCGGCATCGACGGTGAACCGGCGACCTCCCTCCCCAACAGCCTGGTGAGCCGACAGATCGCGGCCGTGCAGCAGGGGCTGTTCTGCACTGGCGATGGTTCCTTCATCGGCGCCAACCTGTTTCTGTCCAGCACAGACCAGCTCTTCCTCAATACCACCACGGCCGCCTCAGCGACCACCCTCACGCCGGGCCAGGTCCTCTACGTGGAGTCTGCGACCGAGGCCGGCGTCAACGGCACCTACTGGATCTATTCCGGTAGTGCCGATCTGGTGATCACCAGCGCCAACGCGCTTCGAGCACTACTTCCTTCCGCCACCACCAATTCGTCCAGCGACTGGTTGGCCAGCACGGGCCCCAACGCCTTCATCGCTCGCGCCAACGATGACACCCAACAGCTGGAATTGCTCGGCGTCTCCAGTGGTTCCTGGACCTATCAAGGCAGCAGCATCGCACCCACATCGCTGGCAGCCATCACGATCGACGTGGGCATGCCCTACTTCACGTTCGATCCCACCGCCAACGGCACCGTCGACCCGGTGAACCACACCCTGCACCTGCCCGGTCTGGGGGCCTTCAACGGCCAGGTGCTCACGTACTACGCCGACCCCAACTATTCCAGCACCGTCTCCGTGCCGGCCCTGGCCTCCGCCCAGGGGGGCAATGCCGTGGGCGGCAGCAACCGCTGGGACGGCGTGGTGCTTCCGGATTCCCTTGCCGATGGGAGCCTCGTGGCCGCCACCTTCCTGAGTGGCATCGCTCTGCCCATCAGCCCTGCCACCCAGGCCGACCTCACCCCCACCGACACCACAGCACCGCCGTCGCAACTGGCCGGCCTTGGCGATGGCACCAGCCTCTGGCTGCGCCAACTGCACGATGCCCAGGGCAACCCCATCGCCGTGGAGTTGTTCCGCGATGCCGCCGGCAACGATCCACTCCTGCTTGCCGCTGTCACCGATCCCGCCACCCTGGCCTACTTCCAGGTCGGTGTGCGCCAATCCCAGGGGTCGGTGCCGATCGCTGGCCTCGCGCCGGGGGTTCAGTTCCAGTTGCACGCCCTCGGCAACGACCTCTACCAGGTGGCCACCGATGCACTGCAGTACGTCAACTCCCAGCCGTTTGCCCTGCGGGGACAGCAGATCACCGCCGCCACAGCTCTGCTCAAGCAGGCCGACACTCCCGCCAAAACCAGCACCGTATCGGCGCCAGGCATCAGCCTCACCACCAAGGTGGATGCCAAGGACAAGGCCAAATCCTCCGGCGGCACCGGCAGCAATCCCAAGAGCAGGGACTATGCGAGCAATCCCTGGCTGTTCATTAATGCCAAAGGCAACAGCGGCAGTGCATTTCTCGGCACCAAGTTCAAGGATTCGATCAAGAAAATCGGCGGCGAAGATAATCCAAACTATACCAAGGGCAAAAACAATGGCTCCGTCGCCGGCTCCGTTGCCGTCAACGTGATCGACCATCAGGCTTCCATCAGCCTGGGCAAGTCGTCCACCCTCACCTCCTCTGGTGCAGTCGAACTCAACAACCAAATCAAAACCCTGCTCAACACCTGGTCGGAAGCCAGCACCGACCTTGACAACAACAAGACAGGGGTGCTCTCCGTCGGTGTTGCCGTCAACACGGTGACCAATCACGCTACATCAACCCTGGAAGGCACGATCCAGCCCAGGGCCGGATCCACCACCCTGCCCAACGTATCGATCACCAATACCATTGCCTACCCCAGCCTCTTCTTTGACACCTTCGGGAGTGGTGATCAGGTCAAGAAATTTTTCTCTAACCCCGCCAATGCCGTTGGCGCCCTATCCAGCATCAGCGGCACATTAATGCAGAACGGCTTCAACTCCTTTGCCACAATCAAAAACAAAGGAAAAGCGACCACATTCTTTGACAAGGACAAGCCCAAAGACACTCAACAAGGTGGAAGTAACCTGGCCGTCGCCATTTCAGTGAACTACAGCCAGGTGGATAACCTGGCAACCACGTCACTCAAGGGCACCATCCGGGCCCGCAATCTCACGATCACCAACACGGTAGACAACAGCCTGGTGCTGGGTGCCGGCATGCTCCATCAGGACTTCGGACTTGATCGGGTCTTCAGTGGGTTTATTGGAGGCAAGGAGAGTTTCTTTGGCGGTGCCAAGGGTTCAAAGCGTGTTGCCGAGGGTGGGGGAGCTGCATTGCAGGAATTCCTCAGCTGGGGCAACGTCGGTAAAAACGGGATTGGCGCCTCCCTGCAGCTGCTGGAACTTGGCAACCGAGCCACCTTGGCTATCGGCAGCAGCGCCAACATCGGACTCACTGGCAAGCTTGCGGTCACCAACCAGCAGTCCGTATCTGGCGTCAAAAACAGCGCCGGAACCACCAAGGGCGCCAATGAGCTCGTCAGCCTGGCGGTGGGAGGCGGCAGCTCCGAAAACTTCGGCCTCACCGGCAGCGTGACGGTCACCTATGGCGATGGGAATATCACCGGAACTACGGTAGAAACCGGGGCCAAAATCCAGGCGGCCTTTGCCGAACTGAAGGCCCTTGACACTGCCAACAAGGTGGATGTCGCTGGCGCCCTGCAATACAGCAGTGCCGTGGGGCTCAGCACATCCATCATCATCAATCAATCCAAACGACGCACTTACAACCTTCTCCGTTCGCCCTTAGAGATCACCAACGAGGACGATCTCGGCACCGATCCCAACCTCTCCTTGGTCGCCGAGCAGGGCGGCAGCATCACGGCCGTTTCCGCAGCCGGCACCTTCCAGACCCCTGACGAAAACCTCAGCAAAAATACAAGCAACAGCGAGAGTTACTGGGGGGGGAGCAGGATCACCTCCTTTGGGCTCGCCGCGGCAGGAAGTGTGAATGTCCTGCAGCTGGCTGACAGCGCCACCAACACGATCGGAGCGCCGGATTCCCCCTCTCGGCTGTCGGGATCGGCCCCCTACCGCATCAGCGCCAACGCCAGCGATAGCACCCGCCTGCAGAACTGGAGCGGCGCCCTTGCCTTCGGCAAGGACGGTGCCACCCAACCCACAGGTAAAGCTGCCGAAAAAATCGGCAACAACTCCAGTTCGGGCCAAGGCACCATCGCCGGCGCCGCTGCCGTCAATCAGATCGCGCGCCAGGTGGGCAACACCTTCCAGAACCTCGATTTCGGCGATAGCCCACTGAGCCTTGAGGCCACCGCCACCAGTGCCGGAGCCCTGGCTACCGCCGGCGCCATCAGTTTGGCCATTGGGGTCAACAAAGCCAAAACCCTGGCGATCCCCGGCTCCCTGGCCTTCAATTTCGACAATCCGCCCCTGCCGGAGGGCGTGGATGCCACCCAGGCCAAGACCATCGAATCGAGGGTGAGCGGCATCCACGCCAGCAACCTCCACAAGCTTGATCTCAAGGCCAGGAATGGAGCCGATGCCACCGCCATCGCCGGAAGCCTCGGCCTCGCCATCAACCCGCTCAAGCCGATCCCGGGGGATGGTCAGCCATCCACCTCATCCAGCGTTGCCGCCACCCTCGGCTTCTCGGTGGCGATCAACGACCTCAGCACCTCCACAACCGCTGAGCTAGCCGACAGCACCCTCAGCCATCAGGCTGCGGCCGCCCCCGCCATCACCCTCACGGCGGAGAGCAGCGACCTCGATCTCACCGCCGTCAGCATCGCCGCCGCTGGCTCCGGGACCGGGGGCAACGCCCAGGGAGGCCTCGGCAGTTACGCCATCGCCGGCTCCGGTGCCGGTGCCCAAAACAGCCTGAGCAATCCGATCAGGGCCCGCATCGTCAACAGCACCATCACCCCGACCACGGGAGCGGCCGGCGACCCTGGCAGCGCCACGGTCACGCTTGCCGCCACCGCCAACGAGCAGGTCCTCAGCGTCACTGGTGGCCTCGATGTCGCCATGGCCATGGCGATCGCGGACACGTCCCCGGCCGTTGCCCTCTCCGTAGGCGCTTCCGCCTCCTACAACGCCATCAGCGGCAACGTGGACGCCCAGGTGGATGCCGATTCCAACCTGCGCGTTGCCGACCTCAGCCTCTCCTCTCACGACAACAGCCAGATCGGCGCTTACGCCGTCGCCGGCGCCCTGAGCGCCACATCCTCCGCCCTCTCCAACAGTTTCGGTGGCGCCTTTGTTGGAGCCGGCACGGGCAACACCATCAATCGGCCCCTCCGGGCCGTAATCGGCGATCCCGTTGCAGGCAAACCGATGGGTCGTGGGGTGATGAACACCTCGTCAACAACCCTCACAGCCGAACGAGGAGATCTCTCGAGAATCATCGCCGATGCCGCCGGAGCCGCCATCACATTTGTGCAGTCGAAGGGGGCGCAGGGCACAGCCCTCAGCGCCAGCTTCGCCGGTGGATTCTCGTTCAATGAACTCACAGGCGGCATCACGGCCGGCATCTACAACATCACCGACTACAGCAGCAGTGGTGCCACCTCGATCACGGCCCAGGCCAAAAAAGGGCAGCCCGATCTCGCGGCCGATGGCAACATCGCCAGCTTCGCCGGCGGATTCGCCGTCTCGCTCAATCTTTCTTCCCCGACAGGCCAGGCCGCCGCTGCCGGCGGTTCCCTGGGCCTGGCCGTGAGCCACAACACCATTCGCGATGCCATCACGGCCGGCATCAGCACTCTGGCCCTGACCAACACAACAAAAAGCCTGAAGCTGGGCTCGCTGACGCTTCATGCCGGCGACGAGCGGCAACTCAAGAGCGAGGCGACCGGCGACAGCCTCACCGTCTCCCGCGCCGGTAGCACCGCGGCGGCAGTGGGTGTGGGAGCCGCCAGCAGCCGCAACACCATTGAAGCCGCCGTCAACGCCGCGGTGGACCTCGGCAGCGATCAGGTGCTTGATGTGGCCAATCAGCTGACCGTGGAAGCGCAAGACCTGGCCCGGATCCAGACCTTTGCCCTTGCCCTGGCGCTCACCTACGCCGAGGGCAGCAGCGCCTTCCCCCTGGCCGGTGGGGGTGCCGGCAGCACCAACACCATCACGGCTCCGGTGACGGCCACGGTGAAGGCCGGCACTGTGAAGGGTGGCAATAACGCCACGATCAAGGCCGGCAGCGGGAACGACGATGCCCAGGACCAGGGCAGCCGTAGCCGTGAATTGATCGCCCGCCTCGGCGCGGGAGCCCTGGCCATCGCCCGCGGACGGTCCGCCAACCCCAGTGGTGCCGCCAGCATCGGTGCTGTGGAGGTGTCGAACACGCTCAGCGGCGCTGTGGCCGCCGAGATGCAGGCCGACACGGTGGATCTGCAGGGGGCGCTCAGCCTTGCCAGCGCCAGCGCCGACCTGGTCGAAACCAGCGTGGCGGCGGCCTCGATGGCGGTCGGGGTGAGCTCCGGCGCGTCCGGTGGGGTGGCGGCCCTCTCCGGAGCAGGCGCCGGTGCCAGCAACACCCTTGATGTGTCCTCCACAGCGGCGGTGGGGCGGCTCTCAAATCAGACCGGCAGTGCCGAGGGCACGCTCCGGCTGAGGGGCAGGTTGAGCCTGACCAGCATCAGCCAGGGCACCATCAACGCCAATGTGGGCAGCGGCTCCCTGGCGGTGTCCTTTGCCGGCGAGGCTGCCGCTGCGTCGTTGGCGCCGTCCGTTGGCGTGTCGGTGGCCAGCAACACCCTCAGCGGGGCCGGCACCGCCTCCCTGCAGGGGTTCACCAGCGTCGAGGTGTCGGGAGATCTGAGCCTCAGCAGCGACAACACCCGCACCATTGATGCCACCTCGGTGGCGGTGGCGATCGGCGCCGCCATCGGCGGCAAGTTCTCCCTGGGGTTGGCCGGAGGCGGTGCCAACGCCATCAACAGCCTCAGCGGTGGCAGCCAGGCTCTGCTGCAGGCCGACACGATCTCGGCCGGGGGCGCGCTGGCCCTCTCAGGGACATCGAACGACACGATCACCGCCGAGGTGCAGGCGATCGCCGGAGCCGGCCAGGGCAAAGCCACCGGTTCGGGTGGGGCCGTGTCGATCGGCGGCTCCGTGGCCCGCAACCGCCTCGGGGTGAACGGCGACGGGCCTGCGGCCAGCGGCGAAGGACTTGCCATCGGGGCGTCCCTGCGCGGTGGCGACGGCCAGGCCGGAGTGCACGCCCTGCGCGCCAGGCAGCTGTCCGTCAGCGCCACCCAGGGGAGCACCCTCGCGGCCACGGTGGGCGCCACGGCGGCGGCCATCGGCTGGACCAGCGCGGGCTCGGTGGGTGTGAGCGCCAGCGGCGGCGGGGCCGAGGCCACCAACACCATCCGCCAGAGCCTGACGGCCGAGGTGGTGGGAGCCGGTGCGGGGGCTGAGCTGACGATCAGCGGCGCCGCGGGCGCCGCAACGGCCGACCAACCCAGCCTGCAGATCAGCGCCAGCGATACCAGCAGCCTGACAACGACCGCCTGGGGGGCAGCCCTGGCGGTGAGTGTGGCGCCCGCCGCCGAACTCTCCGTTGCACCGGCGGTGGGGGTGTCGCTGGCCGACAACACCCTGATCCGCCAGCAGAAGACCGCGCTGCAGGGCTTCCGCCACGACGTCAACGGAACCGGGGGGGTGAGCAGTGCGGGATCCGTCGCCGTCAGCAGCGCGAGCACCGGCACGGTCCAAGCCACGTCGGTGGCGGTGGCGATCAGTGGGGCGGTGGCCAAAGGCCTGGCCGTGGGTTTGGCGGGAGGCGGCGCCCACAGCTTCAACACCATCCTCGGGACCAACCAGGCCCTGATCGAAGGCAGTGATCTCGGCGGGGAAAGCGCGCCGATCGACGGAGCGTTGACCGTGAGGGCCACAGACAGCACCACCATCGACAGCGAAGTGGATGCGATCGCCGCCACCCTGGCCTTTGGTGATGGCAATTCAGCCGCCGCTGCTGCCATCGGCGTGGCCCTGAGCCGCAACTTCATCGGCGAAACCCAGGGCAACGGCGGCGTCAGCGGTGGCGATCCCAAGCCCTATGACAACCCGGTACCGAGCCAGGAGGGCTGGTCTGGAAAGGGCAACCTGCTGCAAGCCAGCATCAGCGGCAGCAACCTGCACCTGGCGGGCGATCTCACGCTCAAGGCCGAACAGAGCAGCACGATCACGGCCTATGTGGACAGCTTTGGGGCTGCTCTTGGCGTCGCCAACCAGGTCGGCATTGCCCTGAGCGGCGCCGGGGCCGAATCCACCAACCGGACCTTGCAGACCCTGCTCGCCAGCCTGGGACAGGAGCAACCAGACGCCACAACCAGCACCATGCTTGAGGCCAGCGCCGTGACAGTGCAGGCCACGGACACCTCCTCGATCGAAGCCACCGCCTGGGGAGCCGCCCTGGGCGCTAGCTACGGCGGTTCCGTCTCTGGCAGCTGTGCAATCGGTGTCTCCCTGGCACGCAACACCCTGAACGATCGGGTGACGAGCCGCGTGCGGGGGATCAGGGGCGGGGCAAAATCCCTAGCCAGCCTGGCGGTAACCGCCGCCAAGAGCAGGCCCAATCCACTGGATCCAGCGGCGTCGATCAAGGCCACCTCCGCCGCGGTTTCGCTGGCGTTGTCGTTCTCCGCAGGACCCGGCATCGCCCTTTCCGGCGGTGGCGCCGATGCGATCAACACCGTCCTCGGAGATGTGCTCATTGACGTTGACGACGTGGATCTGAAAACCACAGGCGCGATCGGCCTCGACGCCTCCAGTGATCAGCAGCTGAAAGCGGGTGTGGGCGCAGGCGTCGGCTCAGGATCCTTCACCCCCAGCGGCGGCAGCGTAGCCGTGGGCGCCGTGAGAACGCAGAACCTAATCGGCGTGGACTCGGTGGACGACTCGGCCGACAAGGCGGAAGTGCGCAACTCCGTGAGCCGCAGCCGCCTCAGCAGCGGTGGCAACTTGAACCTCACCAGCCAGAGCACCACCAGCTACGACGCAATGGCGGTCCCGGTGAGTATCGCCCTCACCACCGGCTTCGTGAGCGGCAGCGTCGCGGGAGCCTTCAATGATTCACGTATCGCCCAGGCCATCGCGGCGAACAGCACGGGCAGCACGCTGATTTCCGGCGGCGATCTGATCATCACCGCCACGGGTGATAGCCAGGTAAGCCGGGCCAAAACCGACGGCGGCGCCCTCAGCGCCACCTTCAACCCCTCGGGGGTCTCCCTGGCGGTGGGCGCCGCCCAGAACAACAACCGCATCGACAACAGCATCACGGTCACGATCAACGATGGTGCCAGTGCTGCCCTCCCCGCCCAGCAGCGATCGGCGCTGCAAGCCCAGCGCCATCTGGTCGCCGGCGCCGTCGATAGGCGGTCGGTCATCGGCAACGTGGAGGCCATTCCGGTGGCGGCGGCCCTGGGGGGCGCCCTCGCCCTCTCGGGCGGTGGCGCCGGTGTCGATTCCGTGGTGAAAAACCAGGTGGCCACCACCCTGCAGGGTGCGGTGGACCTGAGTGCCGGCGTCGCCGCCGGAGCCATACTACTGCAGACGACACCACAGCTAGCCTCGCCCGATGTCACCCAACTGACCGACCTGTTCAGCAGCGACGCACTACGAATCGGCGATCGCGTGACGTTGATCCTGGCCCAGGGCGATCGGAGTGTGGAGGTGAACTGCAGCTTCACCAGCCTGGATGTCGTGGCGCAGATGCAGCAGCTCGCTGACGCGATCAACGGGGTGGCCCGGGCGGCCCTGGGGATCGAGGCCACTGCCCTGTCACCCGATCCACAGAACCCCGAAGCCCGGGTGCGGCTAGAGGGTGCCCAAGGGGTGGGGTTCACCGTGGCGAACATCAACGTGAGCGGCGCTGACCCCACCGCCGGGACCCTGCTGCTGGCCAGCGGCAGCCTCAGCCCCGAGGTGAGCAGCACTGGCGTGGCCAGCGCCAGCGACACCAGGGGCGCCAGTCTCGATGGCCAGATCGTGGCCATCTCCGCCGCCGTAGCGGCCACAGGCGGCATCGCCGTGGGCGCTGCCGTGGTGAAGAACACCATCAGCACCGACAACACCCTGGTGGTGGCAGCCAATGCCAGCGGATCGGTGGACCCGGCCTGCAACCCCTCGCTGCGGGCGAGCGGTGATCTGAAGCTGCTCAGCCAAGGACGCAACCAGGTGGCACGCTCCCAGGCCATCACTGTCACCGCAGCCGGCGGAGCCACGTTCGCGGTGGCGGCAGTGGTCAACACGGCGAAAGCCGTGGTCGATGGCTCCACCCGCACGCTGGTGAACGCCGGGCGCCTGCAGGCCGATCAAGGGGAGCTGCAGGTTCTGGCAAGCGCCACCAACACCCTGGAATCCAGCGCCTACGGAGGGCAAGGAACCGGCTCGGGCACAGCTTCCATCGGCTTCGGCTATTTCCAGGCCCACAGCACCCTGGGCACAGCAACCGGTGATCCCGAACTGGAAGCGCGACTTGGCGATGGTGTGGTGGGACGAGCCCAGCGCATCAGCCTTAGCGCCACCAGCCAGGACACGATCCACGCCGACTCGGTGAGTGCCGGGCTGGGCGTGGGAGCAGGCTTTGCACTCACCATCGCTGGGGCCCAGAGCCAAGCCAACACCCATCAGACCGTGCGCAGTGCGATCGGCGACAACGCCGACCTGGAAGCCACGGAGGCCATCACCATCCAGGCTACCGCCGATCAGAGCAACCGGGACGGGACGAAAGAACAGCAGATCGACAGCCGCGCCGAGGGGATCGCCATCGCCGTGGGCCTGGCCTTCGGCATCGCCGGTGGCGGTGCGGGCACCGAGAACACGATCGCCAGCGAAGGACAGATTCGGGTGGGCCAGAACGCCAATGTGGTGGCCCCCCAGCTCAACCTGGCCGCCGCAAACCGACTCAGCAAGAACAAATGGGGTGCCAGCGACAGCGCGACTGGCCAGACCTTCGGAGGGGATGCCAACACCCGCAGCATCGCGGGCAGCTGGGTGGGTGTGGCCATCAATCCATCCTTCACGAGGATCGGGAATGACAGCGAAACCTTCGGCAGCAGCATCACCATCGATGATCAGGCGCTGCTCAGGGCCACCGGCAACGGTGCCAACAATGGCAGGCTCAATCTGAGTTCCAACAACGACATCTTCGCCAGCGATCTCAACATTCTTGATGCAGTTTCAGGGCTTGGATTCACCTATGGGAATTCCGAACTCACCAACAATGCCAAGGCCAGCATCCAAGCGGAGGAGGGAAGCCGCCTCGTCAACGACAGCGGCGATGTGCTGCTGAGCAGCAGCGGTAACGCCACGATCAGCAGTGCAAGTTCAGCCTTTTCCGGACTTTTCGGATCGGGGAATGCATTCGCTACGGCAACAAACACACCAACGCAGGCAATCATCCTTAACGGCGCCGAGATTGAAGGCAACAACATCCAGCTGTGGTCGGGGCTCAGCTCCACCGGTGTGCCCAACATTCTGCGCACGGTGGCAGATGCCAGAAACAGCGTCCTCCTCACTGGCAATGCCCTGTCCGGGGCAACCGCCAGCACCGCCGACATCAACAACATCACCCTCGCCAAGGACAGCGCCCTGCTGGCACGGGCCAATATTGATCTACGGGCCCAGCCCAAATTCGGAACCCGTGGTCCGGAGGATCGCAGCTCAGCCGTGGCGCAATTCAGCCTTGCCCTGGCCATTCCACTCCCTGGCGTCTCCAGCAGTACCGACACCACCAACAACACGATCACGATCGACAGCACAGCCCAGGTCACCGCTGGCCTGCAACACGATCTGAATCTGTGGACGGTGCCGGCGGACAGCACCCTTGAACAGCAACGTGTCGCCCTCAACGCACCCCTGCCCTCCCTGCTGCAACCCGGCCAGCGACTGGCCAGCGATCAGCTTCTGGCCTTAGGGCTCGATCTGAGCACCCCCTATGTCTACGAGATCCTGGCCTCGCCGGCAGGCACCGACAACTTCTTTGCCAATCTCGTGGGGGTTGTGGTGCCAGAGCGGCTTTGGCAGAACACCCCGCCCGAGCTGGCCTACCTCAATCTAGGCACCACCCTGAATCAGCAATACCGCCAACTTCAGGATTTGATTATCAGCTATGAAGGCGATCCTGCCCAGCAAGCGCTCTACAACAGCCAGCAACAGGAGGTGCTAGCGCAGGCCAAGCGGCTGGGACTGTTGGACGAGGCCACCGGCACCATCAATGAATCACTCGACGCTCTGGCCCTGATGCTGCCCGCGTTGCGCTCAGCACCTGGATCCATCTTCCTGAACGCCCAGGGAGAAGGGGGCAAGATCACGATTAACGGATCAACGGTCTCCACCCCATCTTCCACCGCTCCTGGCAATCTGCTGGCCTTTGCTGAAGCCAACATCAGCGTGCGCAACACCTTGCCCATTGTGATGATGGGCGCCGATATGCTGATCGACGACAGCCGAGTCGCCGCCAGCGTGGACGGCACGTACACCGTATTTGATCCAGGGAAAATATATATCAACAATCAAGCGGCCTACACCGGCGGGGCGGCGGCAACCCCAACGGCAGCCAGCCAGATCATCATCGATCAACTCCCCGATCAGTCAATCACCTTAAACGGACAAGCTGCTCCTGTCCCCGCCGACCTCTATCTCAACGGCCGCGTCATCAACGCCAACGGTGGCGTGGCGATCACCAACAGCAAAGACAGCATCATCATCAGCGGAGAAGTACGTGGCAATCCGGTCAACATCAGTTCGGCCGGCAATTTCACCCTGAACAGCGACACCTGGTTCCATGCTGGCAAGGACCCAGCGCAGTATTTCGACTTCAGCCCGTACCGACAACAGGCGATGCAGAGTCCGGGCACAGCCATCACCCTGTCACAAGCAGACTTGGCACCCGCAATCGATGCACCAACGGCCGCGATTCTCTCGCGCGGGGACATCAGCATCAATGCCCTCTACCTCAACATCAATGGCCTGATCCAAAGTGGAACGCCCGATCTGAAGCTCACCATCGACAAGGACTTCAATCCGGCTTTCTCCCAGGGCATTGTGGGGCAGGCGGGAGAGGGAATCACTGGCGTTCAGTTCGCCACCAGCAACGGCACCAGTGTGCCCCTGGGGGGCTTTGTCAATCTGGACGATCACACGATTCACCTGGATGACATCCAGGTGAAGGGTGGCTCGATTCGCCTGACCGGGCAGATCCTCAGCACGGGCAATGGACGGGTGGTGGCCCTCAACGGCCAGCCCAGCTTCACCATCAACAATGCCAGCGACTGGAACCTGGCCTTGGGGGAGGTGGACCTGGGCCCGGTGAGCGGCAGCGTGAGCATCACAGATACGCCCCGTATCAACCTGGTTCCCACGACGATCGATACGGGCACCTCAACGTTCAATTTTTCCAATCCCACCGGCTTGAGCAACGGCAACAAAGTCAAGCCCGTTTATGACGATGGCATCATCCAGCAGAGCGATGGGACCTACGTCAGCACATCAACCTCGCCAGTCGGCGGTGTTAGCAGGGATTTAATCTATACCGTTCAAGCCCAAAATGAAGGCAAGAAGATTCAGCTCCTTGATGGGAATGGCAGTGTCGTACGCCTCAGCAGTTGGGATCAGAACCGCAACTTCTCGCTGTCTCCGATCACCCTCCCCACGCGTACCACCTATACATTTAGCCCTCAGGATTCCGTCCAACCCACAATCACGATCACGCACGATCTCTTCGATCCAGCCAACGCTGGCAGCACCGATGCCTACGTTCCAGATCCCGAGAGGCCAACCGAAATTGTCTCGCCCTCGCCCCAGCCGAGCCAGGACATTGGCAACCTCTACCTCACATCCTATAAACCCTCGAGCGGTCTCACCTACAGCTGGGCCTTAGGACAAGGCAAAACAACAACCACCGTTGATACCTACGAGCAAAAAACATTCAATCTAATCGGCTGGGACTGGACGTTCGGGATGGATCCAACGACTCCTCCCACCAGCACCTACACCACCTTCACCGACCTGAGTCCACTGCTGCAAGGGCAGTCGTTGCTCCCGGGGCTTCCTCCCCGCTGGACTAGCAGCACCGGCTACGGCGTCACCTATGCCAACCACGTGATCGGTGATCCCAAGACCACCGTCGACAACTGGACCACGGGGGGGGGCTGGCTTCGCAAGAAGACCTACCACACGCAGACCACCAAGATCACCGCCAGCAAGGACGTCTGGACGAATACGCTCAAGGCCGACTATCCCATCGACGTGGGATTCCTCAGCCGGAACTCCAGCGAGGCCGGTTCACTTCACATCACCAGTGGTGGCAGCATCCTGCTCAGTGAAGGTGCGCAGGCCAGCGGCGGTCTCGATCTCAATTCCTTTGGCGGCAATATTCAAGTGCGGCAATTGCTCAACGCACCCGTCACACCCCTGAAGCTGGAGGCAGCCGCCGGTGCCATCGATGTTCAGCTGGGCTCCAGCAGCACCGATGGTCGGCCCCTCACGCTCACGGCGCTCGCTGGCGGCGATCTCAACCTGGAGCTGATCGCCAACCAGGGTTCCACGGCGCCGTTGAAGCCCCTGGCCACCGACTCCGGCACGGCAGCCCTGCAGGCCGGCGGCACCCTCACGATCCGCAGCGCCGGCCGGTTGGATCTGGGTGATCAGTTGAACCTTGCCGCCGACCAGCCACTGCTGAAGGCCAACCGCCTCGAACTGACTCTCGGGGCCGGCAATCTGGGCACCAGCGCCCAGCCCCTGCGCATCGACACAGGCGACAACCTCACCAGCGGCAGCGGCCTGGCCCTGCGGCTAGCCACGGCCGGCCCGGGGGAGGCGAAATCAGCCGCAGCCCTGCGCGAGATCAGGGGTTCCCTCACCCTCGTTGCACCCACCAGCTTTCTGAGCAATCACGCCGTCGAGGTCGATGGCGATCTGCAACTCACGGTGGATCAGGGCGCCTTGCTCGATGCCAGCCAGTCGCTCACCACGGTGGTGGATGAGGCCAACCTCAAGGCGCTGGATAACACCTACAACTTCACCGGCGAAGCCGCCATTCTTGCCGCCAAGGAGGAGTTGCAGCAGCAGGACAACGCCAACTATGTCGACTACTGGATCACCTACCGCAACGCCCGACAGACCTCAAGCGGGCAATGGATTGCTGATCCCGAACCCCCATCACCCTTCCAGTTCACGGCCGAACAGAACGCCCAGCTGGCG
>Ga0114981_10000957_pt1 | contig 19055 bp, 20 predicted proteins | sample S_140806_MF_Meta_FD_87028 | JGI IMG/M metagenome (GOLD analysis project Ga0114981, IMG submission 87028) | Freshwater microbial communities from Lake Simoncouche, Canada to study carbon cycling - S_140806_MF_MetaG | ecosystem: Environmental > Aquatic > Freshwater > Lake | place: Lake...
GGGAGGAAATGACATGATGGCAGCAATTTTAGCAGACACTGCTACAAACACTCTTCCATCTATGCTGGAAAATGATAGAACAAAAGTAACTCCCAGCGTTGGTGGCTCTATAGAAAGAGTTGTTGCTTCTCATGACCCCGAAGAGTTATTCGGAGAAGAGGCTGCTTCAAAGTGGGCCGATCTAGCATTTACGGGTTTGTCTAAGAAATGATGTAAATTTTTTCGTATTTTTTTTTTATCGAAATATTTAGCAATTGTTGCAGGAGAAATTATTATGAAACTTACAAGTAAATTACTCAAGAAGATCATTGAAGAAGAAGTTGCCAAGTTTGGAGACATGAAGGATGTCGAAGACGTCAAGGCTGATGAGGTCGAGGCGGATGAGTTTGGTTCTGACAAGGCTCTTGAGAAGAAGATCGACTACATTAAGGCTCTTAAGATTGAAGAGGCACGTCTTCGTAATCGTCTAAAGAAGATTGCTGAAGCCCGCGACCGCGCTTTACGCAACATTTGAATTTTGTTTTATAATATTTGAAAGGCGATTGTTATGGGAACACCAGGCAGCGGAAGATATACAACTTACTTACCTGTTAAAAGCTCTAAGACCGACAGACTCTTGAAGCTATTTAAGAATGGACTTAGTGCTCTTTACAACGGTAAAGAAACTAACTCCCTTGCCGCGCAAGCGGCAGTCGCCGTCGCTAAGTCTGTTATAGACGGACAAGGCGATGTAGACATGTTTGGCACAGGTGTCGATTTGACATATGGAAAAGCGCCAAATACAGCAGACGTTAAGTGGACAAAATCAGGAGATCCTGCAAATGCATATGCCCCTGATCTATCTTCTCCCGGGCCTGGAAAGACAGACGGCGTCGATAAAGATGTTGATCCAAAGCTTTCTCCAGAAGACATCAAACCTAATTTTGATTCGAAGAATCCAAGCGTCAATGCGACATCTCCTTCTGCGACTTCCCATCGTCTTGGCACAACTTCGTTGGGAGAAAACCTTCAGGGCGGAAAGAGCTCTGTTGAATAACTCCGATCTAGTTAATAGTTAATGAGTATAAGAGAGGTCTGAGAAGGTATGTCTAAGCAATTATATGAAGAGGCTTTAGCCGACGTAAAGAAGCTGAAGGAGATTGCAGAAGATAATGCTAAGAAAGCATTGATCGAAGCTGTTTCTCCTCGTATCAAAGATCTAATTGAGGCTGAGCTTCTTCGTGAAGTTGAAGAATTTGAGAAAGAAGAAGACGGTCTTCTTTTAGATGATGGAATGGAATCACCAGAAGCTGCAGGCTCTATTCCCATGTCTTCTATTGGAGATCCATCTTCTCTTGGAGTACCTACAGATGATGAAAAGGTTACTCTTGATCTAGACAAACTTGCGATTTCTCCTTCTGAAGAAGAATATGAACTCAGCAATCAAACTGATGATGCTGCGACAGACCTCGTCGGCAAGTTAAATTTAAATTTTGCAGAGTCCACAAAAGTTGAATCAAAACTTTTCAGACTTAGCGAATCAGCAGAAACTTTTTCGAAAGTCAGACCAATGATAAAGGCGTTGGACGGTTTTCAAAAAAAGGTCTCAGAAGCAATTTCTGAGGTCGAAAGTTTGTATCAGTACCTGCAGGAATCTGCGGGCAATCTTCAAGGTAAAGGTGCCTATGAAGAAAAGTTAGAAGATCTATACAAGAAACTCAACAAGCTCGTGGAGCAGGATAACATGAAAAAGAACTTAAAGTCACTAACAGAAGCAGAAATCTCTCTTAAACTTACTAACGTACCAGATGAACTTGAAGACGCACTTGACCAACTACAGGTCGAACTCTCTCCTGGAGAAGGTTCAGACGAAGATGAAGAAGATCTTGACCTTGGTGGTGAAGGCGAAGAAGGCGAAGAAGGCGAAGAAGGCGAAGAGGAAGTTGATCTCGATCTTGGCGACGAAGACGAAGACGAGGCCGAAGATGAAGAAGTTGAAGAAGAAGGAGCAATGCCAATGGAGTCTCTTTCCTTAACAGATAATGTTGTTGTCGAAATTGACGAGAACATGCTTCGTCAAGAAATCGGTCGTATGCGCGCTCTTCGTGAAGCTTCTGAGTCCGCAGACGTTCAGTCATGGGGTCATGATGCCGGCGAGGTTGCAGACGGATTTGAGGATGAAGACATGGGAGACCCATTCGTCGACGTTGAGCTCACAACAGAGGGCGATGCCGATGCTGAAGAAGTCGAAGAACTCGATGAGCTTGATCAGGCGATGTATCAGGGGGTCGACCGTGCCGCGGGTGGTCGTCGTTCAGCAGGTCAGTCACCATCCGCAGGACCAGGAGCTGGTTCCTCCAAACGTGGTAGATCACCTGGCTCTGATGTTGAAGAAGCTCAAAAAGATGAAAAAGAGATGGAAGAAGATGAACAAGTACAAGAGGTTCGTCATCGCTTAACTCGAGAATTTAGAATTCAGACTGAAGCCAAGAAAAAGGCTCAGACTGCCAAAAAGCAGCAAAAAGAAGCGCAGAAGAAGTCTCAGCAAAAGCAGCTTGAGGCTCAGCAAAAGGCTAAACAAAAGAAGCAGCAAGAGGCTCAGAAAGCAAAACTAGAGTCTCAGAAGCAAGCTAAGCAAGCCAAGAAGATGCAGGAGGCATATGCCTACTACGCAAATATTTTCAACGAATCAGTGCGTCGCACTGCCAAGTTGCAATCGGTTCTCATTGAGAGCCGTAAAGAGGTGAACCTAAATGGCACTTCAACAAAGTCCGCGGTAGAGACTAATAATCTCCGTAAGAAGTTGGCGGAAACGAATCTGTTCAACATGAAACTTCTCTATAGCAATAAACTACTTCAGAACGAGTCCCTTACTAAACGCCAAAAAGCCGAGGTTATTGAACGTCTTGATGAAGCATCTAGTGAAAGAGAAGTTAAACTTGTGTATGAAAGCCTTGTCAAGGCATTAGCAGGAACTTCTCGCCCAATTGCCGAGAACGCTAGCCGAGTTATTGGCTCTTCTTCACAAGCAACTCGTCCCGCGTCCACTGTCATAGCCGAGGGCTACGAGGCAGATCGTTGGGCGAAGCTTGCAGGTATCAAATGATTCGTTAACCAACAAACAAAGATTTAGGAGAAAACTATGAAACAGTTCACATTAGAACATTTAGCACAGGGCATCAAGGACAAGCACGTCGGTGCTGAACGCGCCCGTTTAACAGAGAAGTGGAGCCGTACAGGTCTCCTCCGCGGACTCGACGGAACACGTCGCGAGACGATGTCTCAGCTCCTCGAGAACCAGGCAGCACAGGTCCTCAAGGAGAGCAATGCTCTCTCTGCAGGCGGCGGCGGTCTCGTTGGTTCTGGACAGATCCAGGGCTTCAGCAACATCGCATTTCCAATCGTCCGTCGCGTGTTCGGTGGCCTCGTCGCCAACGAGCTCGTCTCTATACAACCAATGAGCCTCCCATCGGGACTCATCTTCTATCTTGACTATACCTACGGTTCTACCCAGGGTACACCAGCCGGTGGCTCAGGTTCTACATACACACGTGGAGATTCTCTCTACAACAATCCAAAAGGCAAAGGCGTCCAGAGCGGATCTCTCGCAACTGGTGGTATGTATGATCTTGTCAACACCGGATACTCTCGTGTCACTGGATCTGCAACAGGTCTCACTGTTACAGCATTCGGCTCATGGGGTGGTTTGAACGGAACATCGTGGCAGGATGGTCTCGTCATCACAAGCGATACAATGTTCTCTGGAACAAACGCTCGCTTCGCGGACTTCGACGCTCAGGTCGAGACAGACCTCAACCTCGGCAACGTCGACGCAGCGTTCGCAGTCATTCCTCTTGCTTCTCTCAGCAACATGGACAAGACAGCGGTCAGCCAGCTCGCAGTCTTCCCAGGAACATTCGCAAACTGCACCGCATGGGGCGAAAGCTACCAGGGTGGAACAGGCGTCCTCAATCTCCGTCGCCTCAACAAGCGCGGTAACTGGTCTGCAGGCGTCTTCACACCAGATCCTCTAAACGGTTCGCACGTCCTCACACTCGTGAAGGGTGCAAACGCTGCAGCAATCTCCGGTACAGTTGCTAGCGTTGCTTACTCAATCTCGACATCTCTTTCTGTTGATTCATCCTCTGGTGGATCCGTCACAGTCCCTTCCTTCGAGTCTGATTTCGGTGCAACACCAGCTCCCGCAATCCCAGAGATCGATATCAAGATCGAGTCTATCGCAATCACAGCAGAGACCCGTAAACTCCGCGCAAAGTGGAGCCCTGAGCTCGCTCAGGACCTCAACGCCTATCACTCGATGGACGCTGAGGTGGAACTCACATCGATTCTTTCTGAGCAGATCGCTCTTGAGATCGACCGTGAGATCCTCAACGATCTCGTGACATCTGCAAACGGTGCAAACTACTACTGGTCCCGTGCACCAGGCAAGTTTGTCAACAAGACAACAGGCGCCGCAGTGCAACTCGCATCGTCCCTCTCTATCGGACCAGCCTTCACCGGTACAGTCCGCGAGTGGTACGAGACACTCATCGAGACAATCATTGACGTAGCAAACACCATCCACCGCAAGACACTCCGCGGCTCCGCAAACTTCATGGTTTGTGGCCCAGACGTTGCAACCATCCTCGAGTCCTCAGTGCTTTATAAGCCAAAGTTCTCTATGGACGGCGAAGGTCAGGTCGGCAGCCCATTCACAATCGGTGCCGAAGCGATCGGTACTCTCAGCAACCGCTTCACAGTCTACAAGAATCCTTACTTCTCTCGTAACAAGATCCTCGTCGGCTATAAGGGTGGTTCCTACCTTGAGACCGGTTACGTCTACGCACCATACGTGCCACTCATCGTGACACCAACAATCTTCGCACCAGAGGATTTTACACCACGCAAGGGTGTGATGACTCGCTACGGTAAGAAGGTCGTTCGTAGCGATTTCTACGGAACGGTCACCGTTTTAGACATGAATATCATATGACATGAACGTCATCTGAGTTCATAGCTTGAACAGCTGCAAAAGCCACCTTTTGGGTGGCTTTTGCAGTTTTTGCTGTCTGTTTTATTACAACTTTAGATTTATCGATACTATGTAGTCCATAGAAGGGTGTGATGATATGGACTGCAAGTTGTGCGAATTTAAACATGGCGATCTAAAGAAGCTGACCAATCACATCAGATCCGAACATAAATTGTCTTCTGAGGGCTACACGGTAAAGGTTTATCATGACGGAATAAAGCCTACCTGTAGGGAATGTCAAGCTCCTGTCAGGTATGTTTCTTTCTCTTTCAAGGCTTTCTGTAAAGATCATTCGCATCTTGCCATGAAAGAAGGCGGATCTCGCGGCGGAAAAGCCGAGGCTTGGAACCGCGGTAAGACCAAACAGACTGACGATAGGATCAAACAACAATCAGAAAAGATGATTGGTACAGGTAATCCTTTTTACGGTCGACACCACACTCAGGACGCCCTACAAAAAATCAGTTTAAGCAAGCTGTTAGTAACCTCGACGTTAAATGAAAGATTATCTACAAGACAATCTGAGTTCACCCTGATAACATCTGTAGAGCAATATGTCTCTAGACAAGAACAATACTTAACGTTCCAGTGCACCAAGTGTGGAGAGCTACAGCCAAAGACTCTTCAGGCATTTGAGAGAGGTAGTAGGTGTTATCGCTGTCATCCGGTTGGTAAATCCAATTGGGAATTAGAAGTATTTTCTTACGTTCAGTCTATAGCTCTAGATGCCGTATCAGGAGACAAGAAGATCATCATGCCAAAGGAGATAGACGTTTATGTCCCATCCAAAAAGCTTGGAATTGAATGTCATGGATTGTATTGGCACAGCGATGGAGCCAAGCAAGATGAGATATTCAACAAGAATAAGCATCTAGAAAAATCCGTCTTGGCTACTGAAAAGGGAATAAAGTTGCTACAGATATTTGAGGATGAGTGGAGGGACAAGAGAGGGATATGCGAGTCTATGATCCTCCATCGTCTTGGGTTAGATGCTCACCGGTGTAAGACTTGGTCTACCAAGGTTGTGGAGTTGAATTCAAAAGAGCAGAGAGAGTTCTTTGATTCTACCCACATCTCCGGGTATGTTCCTTCAAAGATCACCTGGGGGTTGAGGGACAGAAGCAATAACATCGTAGCTGCATTATCGTTAAGGATCCCTCGTCACGGAAAGAAGTACGAAGGATGTCTAGAGATAGCCAGGTTCAGTACAGCGATAGGAACATCTGTTCCAGGGGGATTGTCCAAGTTATTGAAAACAGCAAAGTCTTGGTGCAAGTCAAATGGATATTCAAGAATCATGACCTATGTCGATAGAAGGGTTGGAGAAGGTAATGGATATAGGTCTGCTGGGTTCAACATGACTGGCACAACTCCTGTCGATTACTGGTACACAGACAACCATCTTCGTTACGATCGTTTTAGGTTTAGAGCCCGAGATGGCAAGTCAGAACGACAGATTGTCAATGAAGCCAACGTTTCAAGAATCTATGGCTGCGGATCTTTAGTGTTTGTTCATGATATCAGTTCGATCGATTAGGTCTCTGTGGAATCTTGTTTGGTACCGTGTGTCTTAAAGAAGTTTAGTAACACGTAACGTTTCAACCAGTTCCAATTGATTGACATATGTATACTTACAACAACATGAAAAGAAGCATACACCACATCGTCGAAGGCACACTTAGAACCTACATTCGTAGCGTTCTCTTAGAGTATCCACAGGACGTATGTCCGAAGTGTGGTGCGGACAGATCGAAAGCATCAACAAAGAAGTTCTGTGGTAAGTGTGGCGCTAAGATGGGACTGTGTCCTAAGTGCGAGGAACCGCTCGGGGACAAACCCAAGCAGAAGTTCTGTACCAAGTGCGGTGAGAAGTTAGCCTCTCCGGACTCGGGAAAGACGGGTGATGAACCAAATCCAGCTGCTGCCGTCAAGAAAGAACTCGAAAAGACTCTCACGGAGGCTGAGAAGCTTCTGAGAGAGCTTGAGGACGCTGTCTCTAAGGCACCTGAGACTTCTTCCAAGGAAGAGAAACGTCTGTATGATGAGATCATGGGTCCATATTTCAAAGAGCAAGACAGAATGCTAGAAGTAGAACCAGAGACTCCGCAAGAAGCTAGAGAACATGTGAGGAAGGTCGGAGACCACATAAGAAAGTTTAGACCAACCATGATAAAGTTGTACAAAGCAGTCAAAGATGAAGGAAAAGTTTTGTCAAAGCCCGTGCTCGAGTTGTTGATCACGTCCATGAAAAAAGAAGTAGAATTTGAGAAGGAGATGGCGTCTCAGGCTGCTGCAAACAAGAAGAAGGAAGATGGACGCGTTGAATGATGAAATCTACAAGAAGAACCCGCATCAGAAGATGATTGACGACGCGATAAGTTCATCAAAAAAGTAGATCTTACTTGATAATGATCAATATTTATCGGCAGGCCCGGACCAGTGATCAGCCGACCTCGCCGGCGGTTCGGAATCTTGCGAACAAAAAGGAGATCACACGTTATGCCAAAAGTTACAATCAATGATTCACAAGGTTTGGTCCAAAGCACAGGTTCTGGCGTAGAAATTTCAAGTACGCTGTCTACAACGGGAAACACCACGATTACAAATGACCTGTCTGTCGGAGGAAACACCACGCTCAGCGGTACCTACCTCACGATGGCCGGCGTCACTCAGACAGGCGGCCGCGCAGCGATCATCTCAACCGGTGTCGTACTCACTTCAGCAGAGAGCGGAGCCATTCTCATCCCTGGAGGGGCTGCTCAGACGTTCACGCTTCCTGCCCCCGCTCAAGGACTTCGCTTCAAGATGTATGCTGCCAACGCTGCAGCCCATAAGATCCAGGTTCCCGCCGGGTCCGCAAAGATCTACGGCAATGCCATCAACACCAACAACGCGGCCGCCGCGGCGGCCGAGGGCCAACAGGTCGCTGCTGCAATATCCGTTGCTTTCGGTGTAGCCCTTCAAGCAGGAGATTTCATGGAAGTCGTCTGCAACGGTAGCCACTGGTTCCTCCATGCGGTGACCAACGATCCGCTCACGATTGCAACGTGATTTTTGTGACGGTGGTAAAAACAGAAGTATAATATCGTATGTGAAACGCCGCAGTAGAGGTCAACCCAAGCTCTTAAAAGACCGATGTGAGGTCTGTGGATTTGATCGGACTGCGGCGTTGAACTTTCATCATATCATTCCGAGGTGTGATCCTCGGTGTACCAATGACAATCACAATCTAGCTGTGGTGTGTCACTCTTGTCATGACTTGATTCATGCCGGTGAAATCATCATCATAGGTGTTTATCCATCGACGGGTGGAAGGAAGCTCATGTGGTTCCGTGAAGGTGAACAACCACCATTGCCCAAGGAGTTCTGGAAGGTACAGGATAATGTTTTGGTATTAAGGCATAATAACAAGTAAAACAAGTAAGATACTTTTATCTTTTTTTTAGTGACGTTGTATTATGGTTATATGCCTATGAATAGCTCTTTGAAGAACATTATACTTTTATTTTCATTGTCTGGACTGGTAGCGTATGGATGCGAGAGACCCAACCCTAACAAGATTGCTGGTGATACATCGGCCGTACTTAACGACTGTCCGACTCCGTCCATAGCAAGCGGTCCTGAAGTTAAACCTTCATCAGGACCAACCGTCGGCGTGACGTCAGGGGGGAATCAAACCTCCAATGTGAGCACATCTTCTTCTGTCTCTACGGGAGCCTCTACTGGTTCTGGTAATCAACCCCAAGTTGAAAAGACGGAACTTGATGAACGAGAGCTAGACTATTCTGAAGCCTTGCGTACAGCGAGCATTTTGATTGTTGGTGACGCGCCTACTGTTTCGCAGCTATACGAGCTAGGAGATCTTCCTAAGGAGCAGCAGAAAGCAAAGTATGAAGAGATGATCGACAAGATGTTATCAGACCAACGGTTTGCTGACGCATTAGTAGAATTCTACAAATATACCTTTAAGATGGGTGGAGCAGCAACGACTCCCGGTGAGCCGACAAGGGACACGGCTCCTACCCTCGCGGCAAAGATCGTGTATGAAGGTGACGATTGGAGAGGTATTCTTACCCAGGAATCAGGCACTTGTCCGAGCTTCAATTCCACGAATCATACATTTTCTCCAGCAAATTGTAACAATCTTCCTCTTGGGATGAAGTCTTCAGGCATTCTTACAGATCCTGGTGTTCAAAGCTTGTTCTTTGGAAACCTGTCATTTCGTAGGAATCGTTTCTATCATGAGACTTTTTTGTGTCGATCAGGAAATGAACAGGCTGGCGGTGAACCAACCGATATGCCTCCGCAAGATCCACCATGCAACGGGGGTGCTGCGATTCCTGGATATCAAAACAAGTGGCCTGTCAATGAGATCGCAGGTGCTTGTAACGGAGGTCGAGTAGACTTTCATGCGTACAATGCTGGCAATGTGTGTTCAAACTGTCATTCAACGTGGAATCATAGAGCCCCGTTGTTCTCACAGTTTGATTCTAAAGGTGTCTATCAACCGTTGACTGGACTTGGAGAATACGCCGTTTTCGTTCCAGTCTCTGGATCTCCAAAAGCAAAGTTGTCCGACTGGTTGTGCATCAACCCGGCCACCTGCCCGAATGCAGGCCAGAATAAGACGGCGTGGAAGAAGATCATGAAGGTCGACGGCGTCGAGCAAGCGGCCCCCGCTGCAAATCTTGCCGAACTTGGTCAACAAATGGCCAAGGATGACGAGGTCATTGAATGTGCAGTGAAGAGAACGTGGAATTATATGATGGGTCGAGCTGACATAACTGAGATCGGGGGTCGCAGCTGGGTCAACCTTCCTGACCGTAAAGATCAAAATCAACAACTATTAACGACATCAAAGCTCGTTTCTTTGTTTAAGTCTAATAACTATAATTTGAAGAAGGTTTTCAGAGAGATACTCGTTTCTGATGATTTCACGAGGTTCTAAACAAATGAATAAAAATAGCGGTAGGATTGGATTGGGATTTCCCATAATTGCGCTAATGACTTTTTATATGATGTCCGTGTCATGCGGAACGGTAGCTCCGGACATCGGAGATAATGAATGTCCAGAACCTGAAGATCCCACAATTGTTGCAACTGTTTCAGCAGTTACCTCTGGCGTAGGAGGAACATCGAGCGTTTCAACAGCATCTTCTGTTTCCTCTGTAGTAACATCAACTGGGAGTGGAATGGAAGTTGAGGTATATGATGTTCCCATGGCTGATGAAGTTGCTTCAAGGCTTCATAGTTGCCATAAGTTGACATATTCACAGCTTGGTAATTTCTTACGTAATAGAGGTGTATCTGTACCTCCTGGTGGAGTTTCTGACTTGAAAAACTCCATGGTAACATTGTTTGGATCTACACAGTCTTTGGGAAGCATTTTTGGAGGAAGTAATAACGTTTGTGAAATGGCAGACACTGCGGCAAACGGTTCTGGACAGGGTAATGATCCATTGTGTCCTGCTGGCGAGGTTTGTTTCTGTAACCAAGACGATAAAGTAAACGAAATTAATCGTGGTTGTTTGGACGTAGGAAATAATTCACCTGATGCCAAGGACGGATATTGTGTTTCCAAGCCTTCGACTGCTGGGTACTTGTACTTTTCTGGTAAGGATGCCCTTGGCGTTCCAAAGCTTGATTCTCGTCTTTCTGAGAAGGATGAACATTCAACTGCTTCTGCGATGAGATTAATGGATATTTTCGTTCAATCAGCTCCGCAGATCATTATGAATATTGGTAATTCATTAAAGGCTCCTGCATGCACCTTGAATGGAAAGAATAGACCGATGTTCGATCTTAGCGACGGAAGTTGCGTCGAGGAAAGTGTAAGTTGTCTCATAGGACAACCGGCTACAGAGGATCACATGTTGCTTTGCAATTTAATTGTTCAAAAAGCAAATCCAGGTGATCAGACGGATTTAACAAAAAAGCGTAACATCGCTGTCGCCGTGTTGTTGAGTGCTGCTCATTCTTGTCAATAAGGAAGATATAAAATGGCTAATTGGAAATTAAAAGATCTTCGTAGCGAACGACGTAGGAATTTTCTTAAGATGTGCACTGCAACCGCAGCTGCAATAGGGGTTTCAAGGACTGACTTGTTAAACTTCCTGGCAGACGAAGGTGGATATGGTTTAGCAGAAGCCGCAGGGTCTACCTACGGAAGATCTCTTATTATTCCATCCCCAAATGGAGTCTATGCCTGGTTCCAAGAATTATGGCCAGTTGCCGACGTTGCCTTGAAGGCTTGCCAGAATGCAAATGTTCCTGGGCAATCTTCACAGTTTGGTGGATTCTCTTCCTACCTCTATACCTCTCAGTACGGTTACAATCCTGGTAATGGATATCGTGGAACATATACGTGGGGTAAGGGAAATGTCATGCCGTCTCTTCCAAATGGGGTTAAGGGATGGAATGGTGGAGATAGGTCTTTCTTCTATGGTCCTCATGCTCCTTGTTTTGATCATGTCAACGGAATTCCAAAGTATCCTGTGGCTGCATTGATGTCAGGCAAAGATGAGACTCATACTGAGTTTCCGACCTCTGCAACTGTTCTTTCTGGAAATTCCTCAATGCAGGCGGCCTTGGCATCTCTAGGTGCCGCAAGTTCTGGTGCGATCGTTCCTGTATTAGGAATAGATCCAGTCAAGTATGGTAGAGCCCCAGGCGCTCCTGAAGTTGCCACTGTTCCTAGTGCCAACGGCATGATCGACTTGTTTAATTCAGCTGCGAGTCAGTTCACGTTAGCGTCCAAGGTAGACCAGGACATCTTTGAAGTTTATTACAAGGCCCTTGTCGGGCTGAGGAAGTCTTCTTCAAGATCGACTTGGTTACCTCAAATGTCAATCACCAAGAATGCTGCACGGATCATCGGATTGAACTTTGCAACTCAATTGACTCCGACGAGCCAAGACCTAATCGACTTTGGAATTCAGGAGATGATAGATGGTCTCAATTCTAGTTCTTCTTACATGACCGTTGCTCAGAGGAACGGAATAGAAGAGTTTGGTAGAGTTCTCATTGTGGTTGCAAAGGCCTTCGCTCTGGGTCTCAGCAAGACAGCCATCGTTGCTTTATCTCCAGGACCAACCAGCGACACGACCTTTACAGACCCTCACGTGACATTTGATTCAATAACCTTGATGAACCAAGGTAGGAATACTACGAAGCATTTAGGGAAGGCCCTGGATGGCTTCTATGGCTATTTGTCTTTTCTGTCTGATGATGCGAGTCCCACCGAGAAGTTAGATCAGAGCACAGTGCTTGTTGCCTACGGTGACACACCTCACACACCCCTGCAAGGAAATGCCTGGCCTGACGCGACCCCAGATTCCTGTAACTGGTCATATGTGATGGACCCTAAGGGACACATTAAGAATGGTTGGTTTGGTCATTGCTATTCGAACAAGGTAAATAATCGTAATGGAATTGGATATAATCCGGTGACAGGAATGGACGATCCTAGCAAGACTTCTGAGCAGATGTCATCATTTTCTTCCACTGCAGCAGTTTATGCCACTGCCCGTGGAGACTCTAACAAGACCGCAGAGTTTGGAAATTCTCCAAACATCATTCCTGGTTTGATCAATTCAAAATAAATTCTCTCTATATACTTAAGTTGATGAAATACAGTCTAATAAAAGAGTACGTTTCTCTTGTTCTAGAAAAAGTTAGAACCACAAAAAAAAGTTCTTCTTTTGGAAGCAAATTTGACATTCGTAAGTTTAAGTCTTTAAAAGACATCAAAGAGATGAACGCATACGCAAATTCATTTCTCCAAAAGCTTGGTCAAGGTTCCTCCCGTGCCGCGTACATATTTTCTTCTAGTAAAGTTCTTAAAATAGCTATCAATAAAAAAGGAATCGCACAAAACAAGACTGAAATGGACGTTTTTACCAATCCAAAGACAAAGCCCATGATCTCAAAAGTTGTAGATTATGAACCTGAGTACACGTGGTTGTTGGCAGATTCAGTGAGAGAATTTAAGTCCGAAAGAGACTTTGAAATTGCAGCTGGGATCAGCTTTGATGATTTTATTTACGATGTAAAAGACGTTAAAGCAGGAAGGTTAGAGACAGATAATCCGCTGGTCATGAACACTGTCAACACGATGAATTCTACAGATCTGTTGATAGGAGACATCGCGATAGTTGAACACTGGGGCAAATCCGCGGATGGTCGAGTGGTTCTCTTAGATTACGGTTTCACAAAAGAAGTTTGGGAAAAGTATTACCAGCCTGGATTAGAGCCTACTAAAGACAACAAACCTGACTTAAAGGCTATTAAAAAAATTGTACCAAATGATGAAGTTGAAACAAGAAGAGCCACTCTAAAAACGTTAAAGCACAAACGTCCTAACTCTTCCTATAAGACTGTTTTTGATACAGACTCTGATACAGATAACACCTTAATTCCTTAAATTTGCCTTTTATCGTAAATACTTATAGATGAGGGGCATGTTGACCGGACCAGTGTTAAAACCGACGGACGTGGGTGCATATCTTTTTCGAGTTAAAGGTGAACTTGAAAACATGCTGAGATCCGTAAAGACTTGGAGAATATCAGGCGTAGACGGGAATGGTGTAGTCCCAATTTCAGTTTTGTCGTTAGAGTCAAAATTGGAGTCTTCTATCACTGAAGTTGATAAAATGATTAATCTTGTGTCTCAAATCAAATCGACTCGTAAGAAAAAATAACTTTTTATTCTGTAATATAATTAGAAGTATGAAGATCACAGAGTCACAATTACGTAAGATCATTAGGGAAGAATTAGAGAGCCAAGTAGTCGAAGCAGAAAAAGATCCCGCGGCAGTCTCTTCAGAAGACAGCGCGAGTAGTCTTACAGATCAGCAAAAAAAACAACTAAATGATTTATCTAAGAATTCGCCTACTTCTTTGGCTGGGTTTTCAAAGAATTTGAAAACCCTTGCAGGAATTATTGACGATATTGACTCAAAAGCAGCCAACATAAATTCAAGTCAATTGGGACAGTACTGGCCACAGATTATGTCTGTTGTTTCTAAGATGATGAGCGAAGAAAAAACTTCGTCTACAGAGACCGGAAAAGTAGCAAAAGCTTTAGGCTGATCAATTTTAAAAATTGTTGTTTGTACACTACGTCATTTTTAGAATATTGTTATTCCATAATAACGGAAGCTTAATAAAAATGCTTTCGTAAAATGGAGGTTATTTTATGAAGACACGTAAGAATCGTAAGCATATTCCACAGAATCGTAACGCATCTATTCGTACTCGTCTTGATCGTACTGGTAAGCTTCGTACAGAGACGACTCGTCGTGACGAGTCAACTTTTACAGCTGCAGTGAGTACAAACACAAGGACTGATTCAACGAGTCTATTCATCGATTTTCCTGACAACCAAGTTGTTCAATTTGATGGTCGAGAAGCCCGCACACTTTATCGTCTACTTCAAAAGCATTATCGTCAGATTGATAAGTCTTGGTGATATAAAAAAAGCTTTATGGCCAAAACTTTTTAAGGGTTTTGGCCATAAGCAATTAAGGAGAAAGTATGAAGCTGAATTATTCTGAAATAACATTTTTGCTGCAGGTTCTTTTTCACTTAAAAGCTTCTGGTGGAATTGGAACGGATTTGGATTTAAACGAGCGTTTAAATTCTCTTTATCAGAAAGTTTGTCTTCATGTTTTTCCAGACTTAGATGGTTATGACTCTTTTGTCATTTCTCATTCTGAAGAAAGTCTTGAAGAAGATTGTTCGTGGAAAGAAGAAGAAGAAAAGCAATCAGAGAATTGTCTTAGTTCAAAAGACTTATTAGACTTAGACCCTGTCAGGGTAGAATACCAAGAAGATAAAAGAACGTTGAAGTTTACTCATGGCGTCACTTTTGGTGTTGATATCGAACTTGATGATGGATATGAAATCTTTTCTGATGTGACGCAAGTCGTAAGAAAAGGAAAATCAATTAGTATAGATTGCGCTGATGGACGTGTAGAGTTCGCTGTTCAAAAATTTCCTAAGAAGTGGACGAATTTGATCGCTCTTGATCAAACGTATGAAGTAGAGGTTGAAACATGAACGTGCAATTGAACCCAGAACAATTTTTAGCTGTGTATAACAGCATAACTTCAATAGCTTCTATCGAAGCTAAAGAAGTAAAAATCAAGATGGAGTCTGTTATCCTTGAAGCTTTGACAATCATAGATGATTCAAGCAATCAATCGAAATTTTCTCATTGGATGAAAAAAGAAAAAGAAAAGTTAAACGCTCTAGAAGATCAACTTAAGCTGATCAAAGAGCCAATAAACGATGGTCTATACCCAACGCCTACTTCTTTGAAGGACGAAAAATAAAATATGTCAGCAACCACAGAAGAATTATTGTTTCAAATTGTTAATTTAGAAATGACGATTGAAGAGTGCTGTTCTCAAGGTCGAGATGTTTCAAGCCTTCAAGAACAATTAACCATACTTCGTGAAAAATTTCATTCTTTGAATGAAACCCTAAAAACAAATTCAAACCTTTTGAAAGGATGATGATGCAAAAAGTAGATTTATATCAACCAATTATTCAAGATCGTCCTGCCCTTCCTCCTCTTACGTTAAGAGTTGGAGTTCATATGATTGAAGGATTTGTCGAAGGAGGAACCCCTTCTTCTTATCTTAAGCCAGAAATTTATGTTTTGCTTTCTGCTCTTCCGAAAGATCTTCAAGAAAGAGTAGCGACTGCAGTTCAAGCTATTATCTCTGGAATGTGATTGATACTTAACTGCATGAACCAATTTGGATATCGTCCTCCAAGCGCTGGAAGATCATTAATCAGAAATTCTCAGCAAAAAGACGATGAAGAAGATAAGATAGAAGATAAGATAGAGGAAGAAGAAATAGAAGAAAACTTATTAATTTTAAAAAAATTAATACGTGAGATTTTAATCAGCCAAGCCTCAAAAAAAGGCTGATCTATTTTCAATTCAAATTTAGATAAATTCGTCTAGGATTATATCCTAGATTAAGAATACTTATCTGCTAGAGGAGCGGACATGCCCAGCTTCAATAGCACTATTAATCCGACACCATTTGGCTTTTTTGATTCTGATTCAATTTTTCAGGCAGAAGCCGACGCAATGGTCACATTTGTTAAACGAAAGCTTGGAGACGATGTTCTGTCTGTCGAGCTAACTAGAAAAGAAATTTGGGCATGCTTTGAAGAAGCATGCTGCGAATACAGTCGTTTAATCCATGAAACAAAGATAACTTCTGAATTGACCAATGTTCTTGGTCTTCCGACTGGATCAAACGATTTTACGAACAAGTACGCAAGACAATCTCTTGAGTTTCTTCTTCGTAAAGCAGAACCTTACGCGGCAGAGGCTTTTATAGGGGGCTCTAATAACGCAACTCTTGGGTATTTTGATCTTGAAATGGGTCGTCAAGACTACAACATCTATTCAGAGTTAAAAGATGTAAAAAACAGCAACGTAGTGTATAATTCCCTTCCTTCTGGATCTAAAGGAAAGCTAAAAATTGTAGAAGTTTTTCATTTTGAACCGTTAGCAGCTCAGCATTTTTTGTTGAACGCTTCGAACGTAACAAACTTTTTAGCTACAAACTTTAATTACGAGTCTTACGTAAACTCGACGATCTTTTATGTTTTGCCAATATTCGAAGATGTCCTCCGCCGCGGAATGCTCGAATCGGCGTTTAGAGTGCGTCGTTCAAATTACAGCTATGAAGTACTAGGGTCAAATTTAAAGATTTATCCTGTACCATCTACAGACCTGCAGACAGGTAGACTATATGTTAACGTTATGCCTCCAACGAACCCGCTGAACCCAAGCGCGTATTCAGACGATTCGATTTACGGTATTTCTGGACCGAATTCTTTTCCATTAGGAAACATACCGTATACGACGATAAACCAGCCAGGTCGTCAATGGATACGTCAATATGCTTTAGCTTTGGCTAGAGAATTGCTTGGATTAATCAGGTCAAAGTTTCAAAGCATACCGATTCCAAATGCAGACTTACAGCTAAATGGCGAAAGCTTAGTAAGCACTGGACGTGATGACAAAGAAAAGCTAATAACGCAGATGAAAGAATTTTTAGCCAGTCTTACTCACGCTAAACTTCTTGAGCAGGATGCTCTCGCTGCAGAGAATCTTAACAAGCAACTGCGGTATATTCCGATGCCTCTTGGTAAATCTATTACAATTGGATGATAAATTATGGCGCGCTTATTCATAACACCAAGAGAGATCAACTTTATTAGTGACATTACAAAAGAGATTATTAAAGATGTAATTGGTCAAAAAATCATCTATTACCCTATCTCTGAAATCAAGACAAAAACTCACGAAGTGTATAATGAAGCATTAAAGAAAGTCTTTGACAATCCTATCATCATTGATGCTTTGGTTGACAATAATTTTCAAACAGAAACAAAGATCGATAAGTTTGGTGTCGATGCTCAATATAAGATAGAAGTCTATATTCAACATAGAGACCTTGTGGAAAAAAACATCAACGTTAACATTGGTGACTTTTTTTCTTTCGGTGACAATTTTTATGAAATCACTGATCGTACTTTCATGAGAAATATCTACGGTATGCCTGAGCATAAGGATGGCGTAAAAATAGTTGGAATCAAGTCTCGTCAAGGATTGTTTGACACGTCATTGGTCGGTCCAACCGACATTCGATATACAGACCCAGACGCTGTTCAAGACACTTTTGTTCAACAACGTGGTGAACAAAAAGACGTAAATGGAGACCCAACAGGAGACGTTAGAGATCTTGTTAAGAATGGCGTTCTAGACCCTCCTTTGACTGGACCTAAAGAAGTTTCTCATGAAGGAGATTCTACTGGCGTGGGTCCTGCTTTTTATGATGAGGATTGACCATAATGACAACAAGGTTTAATGCTAAAGACGACGTAAATTATGGAGTTCATGGCGTAAAATCAGGATATGATGGATTACGTTCTGACCTTTCTATTCCTTCTTGCGGAATAGAAGACGTAGATGTCGCTCTTTTTAATCTGTTTGATAAAGAAATCAAACCGATGGTTGCAGGGCAGGATTCTGCAGACGTAAAAAAAGTTCCTGTAATATTCGCTGCAGGAGAAAAATGGGCGATGTTAAAGAAGGGTCGTCCGATTCGTGACAAGACGAACACTTTAATTTTACCTCTTGTTACAATCATGAGAGAAAGTGTTTCTCAAGCTCTTGATGACATTTCAAAAAGAGGTATAAATCAGCAGACTGGAGAGATCGTAGTAAGAAGGAGGTTAGATTCATCTGATAGAAATTATCAGAACTTAATAAACCGTCTTTTTATTTTAAACCAAACAAATGTTGCTGTTGAAGAATCAAACGCTGTCGATGGTTCAATAGTGACAGCTAGAAGCACTGGAGATTTAGGAAATTCTTCGGTTTCTAGAAATGATGCTTTTTTACTTTCGAACAAAAGAAACAACATATTTGAAACAATAGTCGTACCTTCTCCGCAGTTTTATACAGCATCTTATCAGATAACTGTTTGGACGCAGTACACGCAGCATATGAATCAGATCATAGAGAAGTTTATGTCTTCTTTTCTTCCGCAAGCTCAATCATGGAAATTGATAACGGAAAAAGGATATTGGTTTATTGCAACTGTTGACGGTGGAAATTTTGCAATTGAAACTAACTTTGACGATATGTCTGCGTCTGAAAGGTACATAAAGTGTACGATCACTCTAAAAGTGCCAGCTTATATTTGGGCTTCTGCATCTCCAGGAGTCCCAATCCCAGTAAAACGCTATGTGTCTTCTCCAATAATAGACTTTTCAATTTCTCCAGTGTCTGTCACAGAAGTTGCTGGATCCGAAGAAGTTTCCAACAACTACGTTCTTGGAAGTGATGATCCTACTCTGCCATTAGATGAAAAAGAAAATGTTAAAGATGATCAAAGAAGACCAGGTTGGAGGCAGCAGGTAATACAACCTTCAAATGCAAAAGAGAATGTTGATCAAAATGACCCTGCTCTAACAGGATACCCTAGAGGTATTAATCCGAGTGTTTATA
>Ga0114981_10000959_pt1 | contig 19028 bp, 26 predicted proteins | sample S_140806_MF_Meta_FD_87028 | JGI IMG/M metagenome (GOLD analysis project Ga0114981, IMG submission 87028) | Freshwater microbial communities from Lake Simoncouche, Canada to study carbon cycling - S_140806_MF_MetaG | ecosystem: Environmental > Aquatic > Freshwater > Lake | place: Lake...
AACCCTTGGAACCCTTGAGGACCTTGAAATCCAGTGAATCCCTGAACACCTTGAAATCCTTGATTTCCTTGGAACCCTTGATTGCCTTGATTTCCTTGAGGACCTTGAAATCCAGTGAAACCTTGAACGCCTTGAAATCCTTGGAACCCTTGATTGCCTTGATTTCCTTGATTTCCTTGAGGACCTTGGAATCCAGTGAATCCCTGAACACCTTGGAACCCTTGATTGCCTTGAAACCCTTGGAACCCTTGAGGACCTTGAAATCCAGTGAAACCCTGAACGCCTTGAAATCCCTGATTTCCTTGAGGTCCCTGAACACCTTGATTTCCTTGAGGACCCTGGAATCCAGTGAAACCCTGAACGCCTTGAAATCCCTGAACACCTTGAAACCCTCGAGGTCCTTGAAATCCAGTGGAACCCTGATATCCTGTAGGTCCTGTAACACCTTGGAGTCCTTGAGCACCTGTTGGACCCATCATTCCTCCATAAGGCAAAGAATTCCAGGCAGTTCCAGCTGCATTGCCTACTTTGAATTGAAATGTATCGGTTTCAAGACCAACTTCACCAGGATATAGAACTGGATTTGATGCAATCCATTCAGCACGGGTTCCTCTCCTCAATTGAATGTGGATTGGCATCTATTATTCTATCACAACGTTTCATTACAGTACACCTCCCGCGTCAATCACTCCTGGTAAATCTCCATAGGAACTTGAAGGAGTTCCACCATCAAACGCATCCATTCCTCCAGAGGTCACACCTACATATGGTAAACTACTCCAAACAGTGACACCATCGCCAATTTTCATTTGTCCGGTATCGCTCACAACACTCGGTTCGCCATTTGCAAGAATCAAACTTCCTCCAAGAGCTGTCCAACGAGCCAATGTATCACGTCGTAATTGAAACTTGATTGGAGTCGTTCCACAAGGAGTTGCCATTGTCTTTCCTTAACAAACTTCTGTATCCGCATTGCCACCATCGGCAACCAATCCAGCTCCATCTCCACCATCCCATACTTGACAGTACTCAGCCATCGCATCTCCACCATCCAATACAGCAGCGCATACCGCAGCAGCACGCTGGCAGACACGCACACATACGTCGGTTAATTCGTAGACTTCAACAACTCCAGTTGTGAATCCACTTGTATGAGTGGTCTCCTTCATGACTCGTCCTGAAGCCCAGAATCCATCAATGGTAGACTTTCTGCGAACATATTGGGTATACATAGACGCATCACGATTGCCACTTGAAGTGACTCGCTCTTTTCCAGTTGAAATAGGAACTAAAAAACCAGGAACATCTGGAACTTGATCAAGCACAGGAAGTTTAGAATGTTGATAGGATGTGTAGAAGAGAAATGTTAAAAAGAAGGTCGTAAACAGATGAGTAATTCCAAATGTCATTATTTCATTGTGCGATTAGATAGCATCTACATTCACCTCATCATCCTCGAAGATGACCTCATCTTTCTTATCCTCTTCGACTGTTGCGTCCTTGATGAACAGACGAGCATCTGCATCAGGCTTAGCTTTGCGATACCTCACAACTTGCTCTTGTGACATAACTGCAATAATCTCATGTGTTTTTCCACTTAATTCTGTTTCTGCAACCATGACCAAACTTCCAATGTCTACCCAAACCGACTTCTTACCTTTTCCACGCATTCCACCTCGTAGTGGAGCTTGCAAAAGGAATGCTTCTCCTTTATCGTTGAAATATGCGATTTCCATTCGTCCACATCCTAGACGACGTGTGACTTTACCCACTACAATGCCTTCTGTTGAGACTTCATCTAGAATATCTTCAATGAGCGCATCTCCCTTGAGACGATTATTACGTGCTTTATTTCCTTCTGAATTCTTTTGAGACTTGTGACCGGAACCACCTTGAGTATTTCTTGGCATTTTGTACTTAACTGATACTATAGAAATAGTTAAGAGAATCTAATCCATTTTGAATGTCCACCGATCGTCTAAAATGGATCTTAGTCTTTCTAATCAAACCAAGTTAGGTCAGTAAAGTAAGAATGTCGTCAATTATCATCAACAGTTTCTATCGCGCGTTAACAAGTATCGAAGAGAATGAAGGAATCAAGAATCTCACAGTCAAGCAGTTGACTACACTCCTAGTAGATCAGCTCTATCCGGAAGACGGAGTTCTCACATGGGAGGACGAGAAAACCCTCAAGATCAAGTTCAATGGCAAGGTGCCAGTTCAAGAGGAGACTCACTCAGTTGAGATCACTATTCCTGTAGCTGAGCCAGTTCCGGCTGCTCCAGAGGTCAAGGAAATCAAGGTCAAGGAGGTCAAGCCTAAGCTTACCAAGGAAGAGAAGGAGGCTGAGAAAGCAGCCAAAGCAGCCGCAGCCAAAGCTGAGCCAAAGAAGCCTAAGGCAAAGGCAGTTAAAGCCAAGTTTGTTGGAAACTTGGAGAAGTTGAATGCAACACAAGAGAAGTTGTGGAAGAAAGTCGCAGCCGAAGCCAAAGTCGAGCTGACCGACGATCACAAGAAGCAGTTTCTAGCTCACATCAACGAGTTGGACAACACCGAGTACAACACCAAGAAGTTGGAAACGTGGATGACTGAGTTCTTCGCACCCAAAGAGGAGCCGAAGACCGCAGAGGTAGAGATGTTTGCAGTGCCTTACAAAGGCAAGGAGTATGGAGTGGATAAGAATGGAGATGTCTACGAGACTGTTCCAGGAACGGATGTAGACAAGAAGGTTGGAAAGGTTGGATTGGCATACTTCAAGGACATGGAGATGCCGACGGAATAAAGTGTTCACATCATTGTGTGACACGTAGGACATGGTTTTTTACATAATTTGAGTATGCAGTCATTTGGAGTCACGACATCTGGAGCACGTGGAGCCATGAGTGGTCCTGCAAGAGGATCTACTTGAGGAAATGTTCGATTATCACGAGCATTTTGAGCTGCATTTGCTTCTACATCATTGCGTAATATAGCAGTGTAGGCTCCTGCTCCCATTTGAGGGTTCACAAAGAAAGGTGTAATGGTTCGTAATGTAATTGAAGTTGAAACAGGATATCCACCAGCAGTTTTTGCATAGACTACAATACCTTGATTTGCAATTGTAGGTGAAATTCCAGAGAGTGTTGCAGTGAGTCCACTACTATCTTTCAAAAATTCAAATCCTAATGGAATTGCGGATGTAAAATAATAAATAAAACTTGCAGATCCAATTGCTTGAATTGGAATTGAATAACGTACATATTCGAATAACGTAAATATAGTTTGAGTAGGTTGACTAAAAGTTAATGTACTAAGTTCAGTTGGTATAGTAATTGTTCCAGATCCAGAACTTGTAAAGACTATATAGATAGGTGTAGTTGCTGTAACTCCTCCAAATATCGCTGTTAGAGTTGCTGAATAGGTTGTATTTAAGGTTGCAGTTGTAAAATTACCTGAAACTAATCCCCCCGAAGTTACAGCAATTGTAGCTGTAGTAGCTGGACTTAGAGCTCCAATTGAAAAGGTAGCATCGACAAATGAGTCAGATGAATATTGAATTGCACGATATTGAATTTCCGAAAAGACTTGCGAAATTATGTCTTTTCCATTAGATTGAATAATCATTAACTGATCTGCGATCATTGAATATGAATAGACTTGATTTGTAATTGAATATCCAGTAGTTGCTGTAATTGTAAAACTACCAGAAGATGTTGTAGTAGGAGTTCCTGAAAGAAGTCCACCTGCACTAATCACTAATCCTGCAGGTAAATTTATAGATGAATACGATTGTATAAGACGTTCACTAAGAGTAGAGGTTGCTAAAAATTGAAAGGGTGTAATAGCTCTATTTTGAAAAAAGGTAGGAGTATACGTTGACCAGGTAAATGTATCGGCTAGAATTGAAAGCTGTATTGTAGTAGTTCCGATAGTTCCAAGAGAATCAGTGGCAGTAATCGTAACAGTTGTAGATGAAAGTGAAGTAGTTGGAATACCGGTTAATGTTCCAGATGTAGAATTTAATGTTAATCCATAGTCTGAAAAGTTGATAGACGATGTGTAAATAATAGGTGTAGCATTTGCAGTGGACGTAGCTGAAAATATAATAGGAGTAGTGTAATATCCAGTTTTTTCACTAGTTAATGGTCTTGAAACAATAAATTGAATGACAGATCCATTAATAGGTGTAGAACCTCCAAAGGCCACGATATTTGGATTAATTGGAATAGTTACTGTAACAGATCGTGAAGTTCCGTTTGTATTCGTTGCAGTAAACGTATAGGAACCTGAAAGATTTACTTCGGTTGGTGTTCCTGATAATCGATAGACATTAGGTCCTGAATAAAGTACCAATGATAGACCTGGTGGTAATGGATTTGCAATAACACTTGAGATTGTAGCGGATGAAAAGAAACTTCCAGCTGTAATCAAAACATCGGTTGTTCCAAGAGGCTTAGATCTATATAATGTTACTGAATTGGATACACTAATCAATACCGTTTCGGCCATTGAAAAATTGAACAAAGAGGATCCTGTAATTTGTTTTCCAGTTTGATCAGTTCGGGTTCCTGTAAGACGTGTTTGATATAGATTTGAAGGAGATGTAGATAAGTATGTTGCAAATGCAAGGCTTGGAGCTCCAGCAAGTATAATTGTAAGTGAAGGGTCATTTGACGGAGTAAAAGGTTGAGAGACATTGCTTCCTAAACTATTTTGAAATGTGAATCCATCTGGAAGTCCGTTCCATGTGTAGTTGAAGGTTGTATAATAAATTGTTGGAGGTTGAAGTGCAGTTAAAGTAATCGGTGTAATTGTAGTATCCACTATCAAACCTGAAAGAGTTGAATTGTTTGGAGTGATTACAACCTGTTGTGGATTAACGCGTATAGATATAATACTGGTCACAATCTTACCATTTGAACTATTACTTCCAATAATTTGATAATTGCTTTGATTGACTTCTAGAGTTGGTGTTCCTTGAAGAAACCATGTATTACAAGAACCACCAAATGTAAGACCTGTTGGAAGAGATGGAATGCTTACAACACTTGTAATAGGAAGACCTGTTAAGAAAGAAGGATTTGAACCAAATGTATTACTTATGTTTTCAAATCTATATAATTGAAAATTTTGATTTGCACTTGGAGGAAAGAAACGTCCTTGACCTACAGTCATAAGAATTGTTCGTGTATCAACAACCGTAGTTCCATACATGAGATCTACAATTAAACTCAAAGTGGATGTATATCCAATTGAAAATGTTCCTCCAAATGTAACATTTTGAAGATCCTCGGAGATTGTCGTAAATGGTATAACTTCTGGTGATGATCGACTAACTCGAAATGATAGACCAATTGCATATGAATTAGTAATTGTAAAAAGATATCCAAATGGTTCAAACTTGAATAGACTTAAACTTCCTGTAGGAATTGCTGGAGTGATTGTAATAAGACTTGCAGTTGTAATAAGACTTGCTACATTACTGAAAAGAATAGTATTTCCATTTAATTCGGCATCAATTCTAATTGTTGTAGTCCCTGCTGAACTCAGACCTAATGTTGATCCAAATGTTAGACTATATTGACTTTCTCCATTTGTAATGAATGGAACTAAAGAAGTTGAAGTAACATTAGAGTTATATTTAAGAGCTACATTCACAAGATTAGTAGGTATAGAATACGTATAAACTCCAAAGGGCTGATAGGTTACAAGAGATAATGGACTTATAAGTGGAGGGTCTACAGAAATTGTAAACGGATCAACTGTAATGTAAAAATTACTAGATGCTTTTTGAACTCCAAGAATCGATTGAAGAATTTTTAATTTAAGTGGTTGTGTTTGAGTAGGCATACTCTGAAATCCACCTGCAGTTCCAAATGTAATAAGGTCAGATCCACTACCAGAAAGAAGGGGAAGTAATTCATTACTTGTTTCACCTGAAACAGTCAATGTAGGAAAAATAGCAGGATAAAACACTATTTTATCAGGAGAAGCCAATGTAAATGTAGTGGCAGGATTAGCAGGTGTAGCAGTAGGTATCCAATATACATTATCATTTACATTTCCCGGTATGTTGTTTGAATTGTATTGTGTTATAGATTGATACACTCCTGAATTATAGATGACACGATCCGTTTCCAAATAGGTAATTGAAGAACTCCATGCAGAATAGTTTGTATCTGAAAGTTCCCAGTAAATTGGGTCATCTACTGTATGACCGTAATTTATATCAATTAGAGATTTGTAAACAAATATACCACTATTTGTCAAAGCATTAACACGTTCACCGATAGTGTAACTAGTAAATGGATCCCAAAGTGGAAGATCCGTACTAACTGGCCACCAATACTGAAAATTAAATATACCAACCGGTGAATTACAATCGCCGTAGAATCCAGAACTACTGATAGATTCATAGGATAACCCATTAGGCTCATATAAAACTTTCGTACCAGTGGTGTAATTGGAAGATGTTTTTACCCATGTTTGATAATTCGGAGTGTTCCAATAAAAATCTGCATTAAATGTTAGTCCTGAATCATTAAATAGAATCTCTGAAATAAAAATATATCCTGTTTGTCCTGTTATACTTGTAGTTCCAGCACCCGCTAAATTGACTGTAAACGAATCACTAGTAGGTATTGATGCAACTTGTTTAGAAATAACATTTGCAGCAGGATAACCCACTAAATCAGTAATAGTTACAGTTTGACCTACGAATAGAGTATGATTTACAGATGTACTATATGTAATATAGGTCGAAGACCCAACAGCACTAAATATTGTTGGACTATAAAGTTTATAAGGAGTTGGATAATTAATAAGAAAATTTCCCTGACTTCGTTTTGTAATAGAAATTGTACTACCTTGTCCATACACAGATCCATCTATGTAACGAACACGAGCATCATCTACAATAGCATCGGAAAAAGTAAACGTTTTTCCTAAAGTAATACTTCCAAATGGAGGTGTTGGTGTGTAAGGTATTTGAAATGTAAATACAGAACTAGTTGCAATGTCTGTTGTATAATAGGTTTGACCAGTAAAATTAATATATAAATTTGGAGGAGTACTCGTTACCAATGTATTATTAGGACTATACGATCCAGTATTTGAAAATGTGATTAGAGAAGTTGGATATGCTTGATATGCAGGAGGAATTAAGTTAGATCCAGGAGGAGTTACACCTGAATTTGAAAAAGTGTATGAAAATTCGGTAGCTATTTGAATATGTGTAGAACTATTTGAATCCATACTCACTGAAGGACTTGATACAATGGTAGGGAAGCTCATTAATTACTTACTTAGATTTAGGAAGTGCTACTTTAACTGTCTTTTTCTTAGTTTTTGGTTTTTCTGAAGGTTCCTTAGGTTCCTTAGGTTCCTCGACTTCAATCCCTGGAAGCACGGGATGTGTAATCTCCGTAAACGCTTGAGAAGCCATCTCCTCCGATAGATTCCGGTAGACCATGTCCAATTTGAGCTTCACGAGGTTGGAGTTGCCGTCCATACTCTTCCATGCGAACATTTCGCGTTGCAGACAACCATGGAACTGGTTCAAATGGAATATGTTTGGGTTGTTCAGTAGTCGAGGTTGTCTGATATTGACTATACAAAAACACCCCAAAACCACAAATAGTAATCGCAAGAATCACGAGGTTCATAAGCCACGATGATGCTTGGACAAGTTCATGTTTACGTTCAATTAAATTACTTTCAATTCGTCTCATGTCGAACGTGTCGATGAGGGTTGAGGAGCCTGTGACGCCTGAGGAGCCTGTGACGCCTGAGGAGCTTGCGACGTACATTGTTCTGTAGCAGGACACCATTGTGCGCCAAGAAACGAGAGAGTCTCTTTAGCCCATGGGTTAGTCAAGCAAGAGCATACTTGTATTTTAGAAGGATAGATAAACACATATCGTTCTAGATCATAAATTTGACGACGTGTCCAGTTTTTAGTACATACTTTATGGATTCCTTCATTATAGCGAAGAAGATTGTAATCCATTATGCTACAGACTGTAGACTCTTTGTATATGGATTGCTCTTAAAAGCGTCTAATAAACCGGGCTGTTCATTTCGGTTCGTGTAGACATCTTGCTTAAGGGGTTCAACGTATCGTTGTGAACCCATCTGGGCTGCTGAAGGTGCCTGACCTCCGAATGTCATAAGTGGTGCTTCAAATCCACGAGTGTTGTTGTGGAGTGACTCATCGCGGTGAGTTTGAACGTTATAGGATTGAGGACCTGCTTGAACTGCCATACCTCCAACGGGTCCTGCAGGAGGCGCACGACCTTCGACCGTCAACTTCATGAACTCCTGAAAGGGTTCTGTGAATGCGCGAATATAGGACATACCACCAGCAGCAGCGGTACTGGCAGGATTGGCTTGAAGCATTGTCATGGATTCACGATTTTGAAGCTTCATCAACTGTTCTGGATACAATGAGTTTGCGACCTGCTGACCGGCTGTAGTATTGACGTGATCCAATGAACCATTCTCGCCTGTGAGCACTTGGAATCGGTCAGGGCGGTTCTTCTTGACAGGTGCTTGCAAGCCCATTTCAGTAATGTAGAACTTACCCGGCGTTGGGTCTGAAGTGTATGTAACCTTGGCCTTATTTGCAACACGAAGTTCATCTGTGGTCTTAGGCAATGCGTATTCTCGCATAGAGTCTTGGTTGTAACCACCTGAAGGCAAGTTAGTGTATCCATCATTCACACCTGGACCAACTTGAATTTGGTTGATTGGAAAGGTGTTCTTCATTGCAAGTGAAGTGACTTGACGTTCCTGTTCCCATTCAGTTTCAACTGGAGCCTTCCAAGGACGTCCAGTTCCGGCTTCAGGTTTGAAGAATGCAGGTGCTTCTTCTTTATGATGAAAGGTATGTTGTCCTGATCCAGTATAGAGATCCAAGACTCCATCGGTAGCACCTGAATACATTGACTGAGTCTGCTTACCTCCAAAGAATGGAACCATGTTTCCATGTCCTGTAGGTGCCTGGAGAACAGAAATAGTATCGGTTGCTTGTTCTTCAGGATTTATAAAGGTCTCTAAGGGACTTATCTTACGTTCTCCTTCAGCATACGCAGTTTTAGACGGCTGAGTTGAAAGAGCATAACCGAGGGCGGCTAAGCCGACTAACATTGCGACTTCCATTTGTGTATCACTCAAGACAAAATGGATCTAGGCTAAACATTGAGATGAAGATTCATACACAATGTCTGGAATTCCCTTTATTATCACTGCTGATTCTCGTGATGGAAAGAAATGGTTACAAAGTGAAGAACGTGAGTTTATTCGTATGTGCCGTCATGAAGATTTAACAGTGGATGAGATGTCAGCTCGTATGCGTCGTAGTCCTGATGCAATTATTCATCGTTTAACTAAGATTATGTTAGAACATCTAGATGGTCGCACGGATGAAGCATCTATCAAGGAAGTCTCAAATTGGATTCTTCCTAATGATTCCAAGTTCCTAAGCGAGTCGTATTCGCAAGCCGCGATTGTTCGTTCGTAGGAAATGGTACCACCGCATGCGACTGGGGCTTATATAATAACCAGTGGAATGCATGACTTGTTTCTTTGCCCGACTTTTCTACAGCCACTTCAGTCGCAGTCTTCATTTTTTGCCTATCAAATTTAAGAGTAGGGACAATCGTTGCTTGAAGCCTTGGATCCATTAAAATATGACGTCAAAATAATGTTGTGGTTCCTGCTTGTAATCATCCTTATTTTAGTAGGAATTGTCTATTTCCCTCGTGAACACTTTGAAGTATTTGGAAGAGAAGTTATGAATATTTCACTTCCTCCATTTAGTGAGGACACTTGCAAACCTGGTCATGAAAATGATGCAGGATTATGTTATCCAAAATGTCGTGCAGGATACAGAGGTGTAGGACCTGTATGTTGGGCTATTTCTGAAAACGTTGGTATTGGAACTGTCATTGGTCTTGAAAATTGTCCCGATGGCTGGTTTACTGAAGGATTGATTTGTCGTGAACCCATTACGGGTGGATGCACGACACATTGTGATGGAAATTGGAGTTGGAGCGATGGTGGATTTTGCCATACTCGTTGCGAACCCCTTCGTGGAGGTCGTTTGAAAGGGCGATTAGATGGTGGAGGTGTATGTCCAGGACCTCAAGGAGGTGATTACCACGATCGTGTAGATGGAATGTGCTACAAAAGATGTCCTGAAAAACTCCCTAAACATATGCCAGGTATGCCTTATTTATGTTATGTAGGTGGTGAACTTGCGTATGGAAGAGGTGTTGGAAAAGTTCCCAAACTTGTTCGAATTGCAGGAAAGTATCCGTTAATTGGTCCTGATTAACTACCACCAACTCCAGTTTTGTATTGTTGCATTTGCTCCATTCCTTCCATTATGTCCCCATATCCAAGGATGTCCATTTCCATCTTGCATTAGTCCTATAAAACTGCCTTGTTCGCCATAGAAATGCATACCAGAATTGTTTCCATCATTATAGTATCCCATCTTACTATCAACATACCATGGAACATTAGCTGCACTTCCAGCAGGTCCTTGAGGTCCTTGATCTCCCTTAGCTCCAGGGGCTCCAGCAGCTCCAGCCAATCCTCTTTGTCCTGCAGGTCCTTGAGCACCTTCAAGTCCTCTTTCACCAGGATCTCCCTTATCTCCTTTGTCTCCCTTAGGACCTACAACTCCAACCGTGGATCCAGCTGTTCCAGGAACTCCCTGTTCACCTCGATCTCCTTTATCACCTTTATCTCCCTTGTCTCCCTTGATACCTTGAATACCTTGCTCACCTTTGGGTCCAACACCTCCAATAGGTCCAGCGGGTCCGACCTCTCCACGAGTTCCTAAAGGTCCAGCAGGTCCAGCGGGTCCTACAGGTCCAACAACTGTACTAGCGGCTCCAACGGGTCCAGGCGGACCACGATCTCCTTTATCACCTTTAAGACCATAAGGCGCTGCACTTCCAGCTGAACTTGTAGTTGGGGCTTCAGAGACAGATGTATCTCCTCCTGTAAAGTTTTCAACTCCAGACTGCTTGAACTGTTCACCGTATTTGGCTATTTTTGCAGCAGCCGTAGAATCATAACCAGACCATTCTGTTCGTGAATAGGGAACTAAATTGAAAGAACTAAGCATTGATCTAAATTTTGCTACAGCAGCCTTGAATGCTTTGTCATCTGTGCCTGGAGGTGGTAGAGGTAGTTCTGCCTTTCCAGTAGGTTTGAATCCAAAGCAGTTGACACCATATTTGGTATTAGGATCAAAGTAACCACCGTTTACACCTGGACGACCACATGCAGTTCGCTTCACAGTATCAGGTTCAGCTTGAAGTGCCTGCCATGTAGCTCGTTGAGTAGGGTAGAGGGCAAATCCACCCGCAGACCAACCATAGCTACACCATTCTGCACCATGATTGTATGCATCAATGACTTGCTCAAGAGTCGCAAGTTCAGCTCCATACGCAGCACAGACAGCTGGAGCATCTGCATAGGTAAATTGAGATTCATTAATATGAAAGACTTCACTACCTACTTTAGGTGATGTTTTTGTCTCAACAGGCGCAGGTTCTGGAGCAGACTTAGGTTTTGGCGGAGGGGCGGCTACGGTATTGTAGTCACTCAAGTCAATGAACCCATAGTACCAAAGTACTAGAACGATTAATGCAATTACAAGCCAAAGTGCCAGGACAGCAATTGCAGATCCAGTGTAAAAAAGGACGAACAATGTAAGGATTCCAGAGAACCCTGCTGAAATCGCAAGGATAACTTCAATTGATACCATGTCTTATTACTAGTTAAGGCGATAATACATTAGCAACCGCATCGTATCTGCCATTGGAAATTGTTGTGGTCCGTGACTTGCTACATGATCATCATTATAGCAAACCCAAGTCTTACCTGGAGGCATATCGCGACCAAATGTCCACCAGTGTCCACCATCAAAACATACGACGGCAAAGAGTGCATAATCAATTTTATTCAAGGTCAGTATACTTGAATAGGTAACTGTTGATTTTAAAGAGGTCACGTGAAAGGTAAGGATTTGAGGGAATGTTGCAAGAAGAAACTGTTTAGTACATCCTTTATTTCCACATTTCTCACACTTCCAGTCAGGAACTTTGTAGGGTTGAGCAGCACTAACAATTGCTTCAGAAACAGACTCCTTAGGTTTTGAAGGTACTATTGGAAATTCAATCATCGATTCTCGTTTTGCATCTGTATACTCGCAATTTTGACATTTGAGTCGGTTTTCAACTTTGAACCGAAAGAGTTTATCGAGCATCGGCACTTTATCGCAAAGAAACTCCAGTAGTTCATGAGAGTCTCCAATGCCTTCACCTGCAGGCATAAGGGTTGTATTCACACACGTGTAGAAGTCCTTGAGACCCATTGCTCCACTGGAAGACCAGATGGTATAGAGACAAACTTCTACAGGGTTGGTTGTGTCGTGCTTTCCATCTTGAAAGCGCTGTTGTAGGTCAGGAATACGATAAATAGCCTGTAGAGCCGCATTTACCCAGCAAGATCCACGCTGGTTACGGAGGCCGAATGATTTCATTATTAGAGGTGTAGAGTCCATGTTTACTTTAAGAACGCTGAGAAGTCAGATAAGTATGGAACTGGTTCCGTTTTAGACGAACCTGAACTGGGTGTAAATTCTTGATAAGGATTTGGGAATAAATCTTTATCTCCTGGAGATCTTGAAGCGCCACCTGCGCCACCTGCGCCACCGTCTTTTGCAGGGGTTCTGGATGTTCCAAAAAACTGACTATTTGGATCGGATCCGGTTGACTTAGGATCTGGAAGAACGCCTGATTTTACAAGACTTTCACTTTGAGATACTGGAGCAATTGCACCTGATTCAACCATTTTAGATAAATTAGGTTTAGGTCCAAGTAGAATTGGATAGATACGATCACCTAGTCCTAGCCCAGACCCAGAATCGTCTCCTAATCCAGTCCAAGCAGGACCCCAAATGTTCCCCTTTTGCATGTTATTTGAAATTCCTGCTACTTCTGGATTATTGTTAGCAGTCATTTGGCTTTGTGCTCCTGATTGGGCTCCAGTTCCTTGAACGCACTTTGATGTAGCCGTATTGAATGTATATCCTGTAGAACATGTTGGTCTTTGTTTTTGTCTGTCTTCACATGTTTTTTCGGTAGATGGATTATATGTATAGCCTGTTGGACAGGTAATCGTAGGCATTTTAAAATACTTATTCTCATCTATATTGTGCTGAAATCCTAATGCAATCTTTTCTGAATGTGAAATTTGATCAGATGCAGCGCATCCAAAAGGAGGTGTGTATGTTGAACTCTGAGGACATGTAATAGTCGCATCTACATCAGGTTTTCCACACCATCCATAGATTAAGGTTAATCCAGCTGGACAGATAGGTTGTGATGGGTCTCCAGAAGTAGAAGTTTGACCTAACCCTGCAAGCATATCAGCATAGCCCGAATTAGCAGCTCGTGAAGCAGATGCAGTTTGAGCTGCAGTAAGATTTGCGTTTGGAGCTCCAGCAGTTTGCGTTACGAAATAAGCTACCAAAAGTTTCTTGATTTCAGCCTTATTGTCTAAGAGAAATCCAGAAGTTGCTTTACTATTCAAGAATGTATCTACATTTGCTTCAGTCAAAGGAACAGTTGCAGGGTTGTACACAGTTGTGTGGAAATCTCCCATTAAACTAGAAATTGTACCATCCACTATCTTTCGCTGACCTTCAAGTGTAGTTTTATCAGGTTTACCTTGTCCTGAATTCTCAGCCGAGTATTTATCCCGTAACTTATCTACCAAAGTTGTACTCATTAGATTCACAATGATCGGATAATCTGAGTCGCCATAAGGAGGTCCTTTTAGTGTAGCAGTATCTTGAAAATTCTCACGAACAGACCATAAAAATAGAATCACACCCACGCCGAGTGCGAGTAGAATCCAAGTCCACTTCTTCATTACACTCTTGACGGGAGTAAAAATACGATTAATGCCACTAAAATTGAAAATCCAGCAAGTCCGATGGCAGCAATCGTAATTAACCGTTGAGTCATATCTGTTTTAGCAGGTTCGGTTTTGGTTTCTTTTTTAGTCTCCTTCTTAGTTTCCTTAGGCTTAGATGCTGCCGCTGCAGCAGTGGCTCCCAATACAGAGTTCAAAATATCTCCATATCCTGATTGTTGAGCACCATTTTGACCTTGAATGAAATATCGTGTAAGAAACTCACGTAGATCAGCTGTATTTGCATCCACCCAAGAATCATCTTGATTATTCAAAAAGGTATTGACTTGAGCTAGAGTGATTGTAGATGTAGAAGTCTTGTAGACTTGCCAATAAAAGTTACTCATGACTTGAGAGATTGGACTAGTACTGATTGCGTCTCCATGAACGAGTCGTATTTTCTCTCCATCGGTCAATGTCGTGGATGTAACGCCCATTTTAATTTTAAGACTTTTAAGGAGTTCTGGTGTCATCATGTTAATAATAGTTTGAGCTGAACCACTAGTCTTTCCATAAGGAGGACCTTGAATTTGTGCTGTATCTTCAAATCCTTCACGAGTCCATATGAACAGGAGTGTGCCGACTAAAATTAATGGTAAAATTAATGGTTTAATTGACTTCATTACATTCTCATAAGACGTTTTCTTCACATCCCTCTCTTTTTGATTCGGAACAAACATCGTAAAAGAGTGCTCCAGTCTTACCTACAGTTTCATAATTTGCTTCTCCTAATCTACGAGGTCTTCCTTGTTGTTTCAATGGTGCATAATGTCCTTCAGGAACAGGTCCATCAGCTCTCGGATCGGCAGGATTATAGTCTAATTCAGTTCTATCATAGACTTCATCACGTCCCATGGAAGGTTGAAGATTTTTGGTTGGAGTGAATTTAGTTTGTCGTTTTTCTCGTGCAGCAGCAGTTTCACTTGGTTGAATATGAAATCCATCTGCAATGATCATACGAAGAGCATTTGTATCGATTGGAAGTCCAGCTACATCTGGACTCTTTAAAAAAGATTCAATATTTGCAGTAGTAGGTTTAGTTGGAGAAGGGTCATAGACTTTATCGTAAAAAGCCCGAATTGCCTTGATATAATCATCATCATTGGCTCCAATGGGAACTTGAGAATCTACTTTACTTTTCCACATTGCATATGCAGGAGATCCAGTATCTTCTGGAGGACGTTGAACGGATGTAGATACACCTACACCAGACGACTTAAATTCGGTATCTACAAAGGTTTCTCGGAATGACCATAGTATTAAAAGTATAATCAAGGAGAGTGCGATCCACTCAATCATTATTTATTGGACAACACAAAACCCTTCTTCCTTCTTTGGAGGAGATGCTGGAGGCAAGATTGGAGTTTGTTTAGGACGTACACTTCGGTCATCGGAAGCATAGTCTAGTTTGTAAAGACCTGCTGCAATAGCTTTATCAGAGGATTCAACACCTTGCCACGTAGACTGCATTGCATCATATTTTGCCTGTGTTTCAGGATCACGAGGCGCAAACTGTTTGAATCCTGATGCAGGCGTATGAATTGCAAGTGCAGTAGTATAGTCTGCATATTGAGGTAAGGCCTTTGCGTCAGTCGGTTTTACAAGATCTGCCTTATTTAACTCAGCAACGGATGTCATTTTCTAGTTCTCTATATAAATGCCTACAGTAGTTCTACGTGGTGGTGACAAAAAAGAGGCTGCCAGGAAGCTTCTTAAAAAGCAACCTCTTTTAGTGTTATTTTTTATGGATGGATGTTCGCATTGTGAAGCCAATAAACCCGCTTGGGAAGAAGCCAAAAAGAAAGCCAATGTACCAACAGCAGAAATTGAAGCTTCGGCTACACCCGAGGAAGAAGCTACTGGATTTCCAACAATGAAATATGGAAAAAAGGCGATTTCAGGTCAGAAGGAATCAGGTGACGAAATCTTAGATGAACTCAAGGTCCCTAAGAAATCATCGGGTGGCCGTCGTAACCGCTTGAGAACCGGAAGGCGTATCAATCGATTGAGAGGTGGGAAGTCCAGGCACCGTACCCTTCGCAGCTACGTATCCTTCTGAAAGAAGCTTATCCGTTCTCTGTCCTTTTCCTAAAAATTTAAGCAATCCAGCATGATCATCTGTTACAACTGTATGGAAATTGCGCTGAGCCTGAATAAGCTGAAAAACATCTGTAGTATCCATGTAGATATTAGAGGTCTTTGTAAATGCAGCATTGACTTCATCACGAATATCTTTACGAGTCACATCTGCAGCAGGAGGCATATTAGGATTATCCAAAATATCTGTCAAATGAGGATTCATAAATGGATTATCATTAGATGGGCGGGTCTCCATATCTCCAACATATCCAGACACTACAAGACCATTGCCGAAAGACTCAACAATCTTCCTTGCACGAGGGAACATCATGTTGAGAGCAATTGTAACACCCATCACAAGTGGAATGATCAAAAGATATACTGGTCTCATACTTGAAAGAAATAACAAGGTGGCGAGATAGACCGAGAAACGGACGACTGCATTCAGAGCCGTAGATACGGGCATATCAGCTGTAGGAACAAATTTAAACCATGTATCCGCCGTGAACAAGATGTTGGGTTCATAATACCAAAAGGTTTCGCTTGACATCTCTCTTATCTTCACTTGCGAGACTTTTCACCAAGCTTCCTCTGTAGACGTGCCAACATTCTAGCACGACGAGCCTCTGGACTATTTGAAAGGATCTGTCGTGATGTATTTCCAGTATGAGGCTGATCGCGTGGTCCAACTACCATCTCATTCATGTACTTTCCAAAGGTAGAGGTCATTTTTGCACGGAGCATTTCAATTTCGCGAATAAGTTCTTGTTGATTGATTTTACCAGTTTCAATACGATCTCTCAAAACTTCCTGGGCACGGCTCATAATCTCCTTGAGTGCCTCGCTGTCTTGAGGATTTTGCATAAGGCGAATCATTTCATCTGGATCTTCCAAATTAATATCCAGATCCTCAAACTTGATAGACTGAACTAAATCACCAATCAGGGATGCAAGGCGAGTATTCATGACAAGATCTAGCATCTCCTTCAAAGAGTTTTGGGTTTCCTCATCTTCCAAAATCTTCATGACTTCATCTTGACGGGATCCAGGTAAGGCTCCTTTGAGTTGCTCAAAGATGGCTCCAAACTTTTCCTTTGGGTTTCCGTTCAAAACTGCATACAACAATGCCATACGAAGTTTGTGCCATGCTTCATCCGATCCATCCCACTTGACCTGAATATCAGGGAACAACTGAGGAGCAGTGTCTGTGTCCGTGAAAAGTGTATTGTCTTTTTGAACAATTTTCATCAAATGGGGAAGGAATTCCTTCTCAATGTGAGTGAACAAATCATCGGATGCTCTTGGAAACTTAGTCTCCGGCATCTTTTCCTTAAAATGATTAATTAGATTCCTCAAGTGCTCCATTTATACATTTACTAGAGTACACTTGTAAGCGGATTATAACTCATAATTTGATACACAATAGAAAACGAAACAAGAGTCACTGCAAAAGTTAAACAATATAAATGGGTTGTAAAGTCTAGATCTTCTAGTTCTTTTTCTAGATCAAAAATCATTAATTAGTTGATGTAAATACTCTTTAAACAGCACGATTTCCACCACGAGATCCAAACATAGCTTTTTGTTCAGAGGTCAAACACACACATCCTAGATCACCTGAGAATGGTGAGGGACAACAATCTGCGCTTTGCTTGTTATTTGAGAATCCATACAAAGGTGTGTCATCCGTTTGATCATATGGGTGTTCAGGAGTAGGAAGAGGTTCTGCTCCAAGAAGAGGCGACATACCTGAAAATCCTTGAACTGGACCGGTTTCAACTGGCATTCCCTTCTCTTTCTGCATGAACTGCTCCTTAACCGCAGGAGAAGATGTAAGAAGTGTTGAATTAACAAAAAAACCTGCTAGGAGGGCGGCAACAAAAAATGCAAGGACAGCTGTGGTTCGTTTCATCTTATGTTTGAGCTTGGAAAAAGTTTGTCCTCCGAACGTCCAAAATGGATCTAGAAATACCAATCTGAAAGACAGTACCTACAATGGAGCCAAATTATTCAAAAATGTATCTTTCAGAACTCAAACTTATCGCTAAGACCCGTCGTATCAAAATGTATTATGTCAAATCGAAAGATGAGCTAATTGAACTTCTCACAATGAAAGAACTTCCACTTGAAATGAGAATTGAGAAAATGACTAATAAACAACTTCAAGTTGAAGCAAAGAGCCGTGGTATTACAGGTGTTACTGGTCTTCGACGCCCTGCACTTATTAATATACTATTTCCGAAGACTGAGGATGTCAGCAATACTGCCACGGACCAGAATCAGGAGGATCAAAGCAAGACAGACGAACATCATCAACCAGAGGAGCATGACCCCGAAGAGATACGGGTATAGAATGCTTAAAATACGAGAAATCATTGGCCGAAGCACTTGATCCTCAAGAGAAGCTTGAATATCAGGCGACCTCAATTTTTCTAATACATCTTGAATGAGTGGGTCTAGAAACTTTGTCATCGCCAAATTTGTCTTTCCTTCAGTATAAACATAGAATGAAGCTCACGCAACCGAAACTCATTCGTCTAGGCATGGTCCTCGCTGGAGTCGTTGTACTCTATACTCTTTTTACATCTTATGGCGGATCTAAGGGCTCTTTGCTCGATCGCGCCGAGGAGCTTGGTGGTTCTGGACCCACTGCACCTATGTCTGAGTCAGGTCCTTCTATGGGCCTTCCCTTTAGCATGGGCGGTAACGCAGCCTCCGCCGAGGGACTCCAAGGACGCACTCCTGCATCTCAACAGACATACCAGGAAACTACTTTGGATTCCTCAGAGCTCCTTCCTAAGGGAAAGATGGGAGCATCGTGGGCTGCTGTTAACCCCGCAAGTGGCGAGGATTTGAAGGGACAGAACTTCCTTCAATCAGGCTACCACTCTAACATCAATGTCATTGGTATTGCTCAGACCAGCTGAAACCCGACATATGATATTCGATCAGAGGTACCTAACCCCCAAGGCAAG
>Ga0114981_10000960_pt1:0-5000 | contig 19019 bp, 18 predicted proteins | sample S_140806_MF_Meta_FD_87028 | JGI IMG/M metagenome (GOLD analysis project Ga0114981, IMG submission 87028) | Freshwater microbial communities from Lake Simoncouche, Canada to study carbon cycling - S_140806_MF_MetaG | ecosystem: Environmental > Aquatic > Freshwater > Lake | place: Lake...
ACCACCATCATACCCGGCCGCATCGGCACTACCCCAGTCGTCGCTTACACCACCTCCACCACCTCCACCACCTCCACCACCTCCACCACCTCCACCACCACTGTCCTGGTCGTCATCGTTGCCACCATGTTCATTTAGGTTGTAGCTTATGCCCAATGATCGCCGCCCAGCCTCTTCCTGCGGACGAGTACTAGTATGCTGCATGATGTGGCAGTACTTTTTAATAGACAAACTAACAAATAATTGGCTAAACGATTATGCTAACCAAAATCATTCAAACCAACAAAACAATTCAAAACCAACAACCAACAACCAACATAATACGTTTTTTTAAATTATAAAACATATGTTAGTGAACGCTTTTGGACTTTTCTTCCAGGCGCTTTTCCTCGGCGGCTCGGCGCGCCATCATCTCGGCTTCTTCGCGCGCAGTCGCGGTGTCTGTCATGCTGCGGATTGGTCCAGACTCGCGCTCTGCTCTGAGCAGCTGGTCGATGATCTGGCCAGACATGCTTCGCCCAGCCTCGCCCTGCGCGTCGATGCGGTAGCGCTTCTGGTAGGCCGATGCGAACGAGTAGGCGCCTGGCTGGTTGTCGCCGCGCAGCGGGTCGTCGAGCTTTTCGATGCGAGTGTACTGGTTGTCCACTTCGCGGTAGACATGAATCGGCCGACTTGGCTGGCTGGGCTGACCAGGCTGACCAGGCTGACCTGGTTGGTGGTATTGACCTGGCTGGCCAGAACCAGTATGTTGGTTGCGCAGCAGCCGCTCGACATAGGCGACGACTTCGCGCGGCATAAACACCTGCTTGGTGCGCAGACAGATGATGCACGGCGTGTTGTTGATTACATTTGGCGGCACCTTTTGACCAGTTGTCACGTCCTGCACCCAAAACGTGCCCAGCATGCGCGTCTTTTCAACCAGCACGCGGCTGATGGCGCTGCGGTCGACATACAAGATGTGGTCAATCTGGCCAGCCATTTCAAATTGGTTTGAATTGTTTGAATTGTTTAAATTGTTGCAACCTGTGAATTGCTTTGAAACTATGTTTTTTAATGATGCTGCAAGTTTGATGCAAGCATGTTTTGTCAAACGCCAAAATGATTGGCTGGTCAGGTTTGCTGGTCAGCTGGTCAGCTGGTTTGGCCGGTTGGTTTGGTTGTCTAGTCCCAACCAGGCAGTTTGCGCTTTGCAGCAGTTTTGCCAAGCGATTGTTTTGGCTTGGGCAAATCTGGATTGTTGATATCAAAGTTTTTGCTGACTACCGCGCCATAATGCAACTGTGTGGCAGTGTTGGTGTTGGCACTATTGAACCACTTCACGCCTGGCACTGCAGTGTCTTGCAACATTGATGGCTTTCCATCTTTGGTCTCGCGGTTCGCATCGAACTGGCAAGGCAAATAGTACGATGTGTTGTTGCTGGAATCGTAAAAAACATCCACACCAATGCAGTTATTGTTACTGTCTTTGCAAAATCCAGACATTCCTCCCCAGTTTTTGTCTGTAGTGTCTATTTCGCCACTCAAAGCTTGCTGGGCCTTTGTGATGTTGTCCAAGTTGGGAGCTCCACTCACGAACGCATAGTTGTGATAATAGTATGACTCGCCTACTAGGTTCACAGGCACAACGGCGCAAAACGACGATCCTGACATGTAGGAAGTGCCGCGGCATGTGTTTTCGTTATCAATCATCACCCACGTCTGTGGATCGCTTGGATCGTATGTATTGGTTTTGTTTGTGTACGCCTTTGCAGCAGAGCAAGTAAACTTTGTTGGATCCAACGTGCTCCCAGTCGGGCAAACTGTCTGGGCCGGCACAATCGTATTGTTAGTGTTGACCACATTGGTCCCAAGTTTCGGGCAGTTTGCAGTTGGTGCCGAGCAAGTAAACGTTTTAGGATCCAGCTTGCTTCCAGTTGGGCAAACCGTTTGGGCTGGCTCGATTTGGTGCTGCGCGTCAATTGTGAACAACGTAGAGTCAACAAAATCTGGTACAACAGTGTTGGCAACTTTTTTCACGCCTGCCAGCAAGGTTGGGCACGACGTGCCAGGGCCAGTTGCAGTGCAGGTAAATGTTGAGCCATTGTAAGTCGTGCCTGTCCCACATGCTGGACTGGCTGGTACGTAGGTATTTGTTTGGGGGTCGAGTTTGACAGCTGCACCGGGTTGTATGCACGTTGTACCGGGCGTGGTGGCGGTGCAGACATGGTCTGCTCCTTGGCTGGTGCCTGTTCCACATGCGCCTGCACTGGCTACAACCAAGCCTGTAGGATCGATGGTTGCTGTTGCGCCAAGGTTTACAACACATGTGTTGCTGTCAGCGCCAGTGCCCGGTTTAGTGCCATTACCGCAAGTCAACGATCCAGAGTCGCTACACACGCCGTTCAAGTCTTGTTGACCCGGCGCTACACACGATGCGGGAGCTGGCTTTAACTGACCATTGTCGCCAACCACAACATACGCATTGACGTTTGGTGCACACGTTGTGATGTTGTTGGCTGTGGTGCACGTCACGCCGGGCGCTTGTTGGACATTTGAACAAACCGGACCAGTTGATGCAGGTTTGGTGGCCAGCCACACTGTGACTGCGCCGATTGCCAAAATGACAATCACCAACACAATGATGACAATCACCAGCGGGTTCATTGGCCTGGTTTTGGTGTGGTTTGATTCCAGGCCAGACTGTACCGACTGTCCAAACTGGCTGGTTGGGTCAGATTGGCTGATTTGGCTGGCCGACTGGAACGACATGACAGATTTTTAATAGTAAATCACATTGTGCAGCCACAGATAGTGTAATACATATAGATACACTTGTTGTTGCTTGCATGCAAAACATATGACGAAGTAAATATTATGCACAAACTTACAAGTCTGGACAGAAAAACTACCTTGCTAAAAAGCCTGTGAAAGCCATTCAGCAATCCAACAATGTCTGCAACCAAACTAGCCAAACTGACCAAACCAGCCAAACTGGCCAGCACATCTGGACCAGTCAAGCGCCCGCAAAGTTTGACCGACAAGACTAAACAGCAACGCCATGGCCAAGCAGCCAAACTCGCAAAGACCAAGCTTGTAAATCGTGTTGAACCTGCCAAACCAACCAAGCATCAACCGGCTCAACCTGCCAAACAAGCAAAACCAGCAAATCATGCACCAACAAATCATGCACCAGCAAATCATGCCAAGTCTGGCAAGTCTGGCAAGCCTGCCGAGTCTGGTCAGGACAGTTTGGCTGGTTCGGCTGGTTCGGCTGGTTCGGCTGGTTCGGCTGGTTCAAACAATGAACCAACCAAGACGTTCATGGTGCAGTCCTCCAAAATGGTGTGTGCCGACCCGGCGAGCTTTGACCCGCAGATTGTTGCCTGTTTGAACGGAACGTGGCTGGCCAAGATTGCAACCATGACGATAGGTCGACTCGGCGACACCATCGCCAGTTTGGAAGTCTGCCACGCAGACTATGCCGACAAGACGCGCAAGTATGCCAGCATCCAACCGACCAACCAGCCAGATTCTGGCCAGTACTGTTTTTTCGACCAACCAGCCTACCAGCAAACTGTGCGGCACGCCCGCAAAGTGCCCAACCAGGCGTCCGACTGGCTCGGCCAGTGTGCCTACATCACCCAAAAAGCGCCATACTGGTCGACACTGTCGCCCAACGGCGTGGTGTGCGCCAGCACCGGACAGTCTGGTCAATCTGGTCAATCTGGTCAATCTGGTCAAAATGGACCAACTGGTCATGGCTTTCCTATTTTGGTCGACAAAAGAGGCAAGCTAGCCGTGGCGTTCAAAGTAGTGTTTTTGCAGAAACCCAGTTAGTCACAATCAACCACTACGAGCAGGGCAGTACGGCTTTAAACAGGCTTTGCGATGAATTACAATTTACACTGAAAACACATACATGGACGCCAGTGTCAGCAGGTAAAACACGATCATGCTCGCCAGCCACAGACACACGTCTTGCCAGTACTTGTCCAGCACCGGCTGCTTGGTTTTGCAGTAGACAACCAGCAGCGCCAGCAGCAGAGTAATCAAAAACACCAACACGGCATATCCTGAAATGGTTGCTTTCTGAGCAAGTTCTTGCTTTTCTATTTGAGGTTGCGCAAAGTTGGTGTTGGTCGGACTGACCGGGTCATGCAGGTCGTGCTTGGCCATGTTGGTCAAGGTTTTCTACATGCTGCGATAATTTTAAACCAATATAAAGTTTCAAACCGACATTTGGCATGTTGACCATCAGTCATCCAAGACACTGATGATCCAAAACATCCAAACAACCAACAAAACTCTGCATTGCTTGTGTTGCTTGTGTTGCTTGTGTTGCTTGCAAACAAACCATGGCCGAGCAAACCAACCCAGCCAACCAGCCCGGCCGGCCCGACCAAACCGACCAAACCGACCCAGCCAACCAAACCAACCAGGCCAACCCATCCGACATGTCGGACATGTATGACACCCCAGTGCTCGACGGTCTGGACTGCTTTACAACACAGCAACTGCTGGACTGGTCGAATGATCGTAAACACACGCCAAACATGCGGCGCAGTCTTGCCGACATCAAGACCGACTTGGCAGTCGCATGCCAGTTGATGCTGTGCTATGCCGGCCATGGCAAGTACAGCAAGACCACGCCGCACCGCCAAACCGGATGTGTTGTCGGGCATCTGACCGTTTGCCACGAAGTCGTGTCGCGCCTGTTGTCCTGGATCAAAGGCTTGTTTCGCCGAGCCGACACGCGCCAGTTCATGGCTTGCAGCATTGAGATCGACGAGGCGCTGCGTCTGCTTGGTGGCATGGGCGGCATGGGCGACATCGTGCTTGGTAAGTGGCCAAGCGACATGGTCAAGCAGTGCTCAGATTGCCTGGCCTGCCTTCGCAAGCAATGCGGTGTCCAAGTGTTGGCATCCAACTTGCCAGTGATGTCAGCCACGTCGATTCTGGCGACTTTGACTGGTCAAGCAGCTGGTAAAGCAAACACCAAGCGCAAGTTGGAGGAGTGCAGC
>Ga0114981_10000960_pt1:7500-19019 | contig 19019 bp, 18 predicted proteins | sample S_140806_MF_Meta_FD_87028 | JGI IMG/M metagenome (GOLD analysis project Ga0114981, IMG submission 87028) | Freshwater microbial communities from Lake Simoncouche, Canada to study carbon cycling - S_140806_MF_MetaG | ecosystem: Environmental > Aquatic > Freshwater > Lake | place: Lake...
TTTCCAGCTTGCGACTCAAAATAGTCGGCATGGCGTGCAGCAGCCAGCACAACTCGGTCATGTTGGGCCAGTCCAGGCTGACTGGCGCAAAGTCGGACTGGCTCGCCAGTTGGTCGTAGATCCTGACCAAATGATCCGAAACAAACGCCTCGCAGTGACTGGTTTTGCTTGCCACAATACTAGTCTCGACAATCTGGTCGACACATTCTTGCATGTCCAACCAGTTGGCAGCTGCCAGTAGCTGGTCCAAAGCTGCCAGGCCGCTCATCTGGAAGACATAGTTTGCCGAAAAGTAGTTGAACCACATGTCCAGCCATTTGGTCGCCTCCACCACGTAGCCCGGCCAAGCAGTAATGTCAAACACAACTGGCTGGTCTGGCTGGTCTGGCTGGTCTGGCTGGTCATCCCCGATCAGATTGGCCATTATGACGGACTTTTTGGCCTGGTAGCCAGTCAGTTCCAAACTGCCAAACACAAACGTCTGGCACAGCTTTGGCCGCACAGACTCACCCAACACTGCTTGCTGGTCAGATGCTGCTTCCAAGCGCACTCGTTTGCGGGTAGTGTCCATGGTTTCGGCTGTTTGGTTGGCTGATTGGTTGGCTGGTTGGCTGGTAGGTTGGCTGGCCGGCTGGCTGGCAGACTGGCTGGCTGGTTGGCTGGCTGGTTGGCTGGCTGGTTGGCTGGCTGGTTGGCTGGCTGGTTGGCTGGCCGGTTGGCTGATTGGTTGGCTGGTAGATTGGTCGGCTGGCTGGTAGACTGGTAGACTGCTTGGCTGGTTGGCTGGTTGGCTGGCTTGTTGGTTGGTTAAACTGTCCATGGTTGTTTTGGTTTGTTGTTTGTTTGGCTGGTTGTTTGGTTGGCTGGTCTGGTTGGTTTGGTTTGGTTGGTTGGTTTAATTATTGGGTGTTGTAGCTGTTGTAATAAAGCAACTGGCTGGTTTGGCATGCTCGGCCGGCTTGGCATAACATGTCGGTTGAAAAAAAATGGCTGGTCGAAGGCCGTTTTGGAAGCATTATATTAGCATAAAACAAACATGCCAAAGTCTAGCAGATTGCCAAACAAACTCTGCTTACAGGCTTCCACAAACTCTTCATTTGCAGCACCCAGCTCGCCAGACGACACTTTGCCAAACAGCTCTGCATCAGCGTGGTCGCCAACTTCCAGCCTTCCACAAACTCTTCCTTTGCACCACCGACATCGCGACAGACGACACTTTGCCAAAAAGCTGTGCATCAAGGTGTTGGTCAACTTCCAGCGTATTATGGCCATCCCGGAACTCAACGACAAACGAGCGTCCCCGTGAATCGCGCTTATCTGCACACACTACACTGAACGATTCAGCAAAAAAGTGCATTTTGCTGCATGAGGTCTGGCGATTACACACAGTCACCATAGTCTTGCCAGCTATGTGTTTGATGGTGGTGACTGTATACGCTGGCGACTCGGCAGCTGCCGAGCCGAAGACGGCAAACACCGAGCTCGTGTCGGAAATCCGTACAAAGTGCAACACGTTGTTGCCTGGCGGGCGGTATGCCAGTTGGTCGTCGCCCAGCCACCACATGGAACTGGCGTGGCGAGCTAGATCAGGCATCTCGACTGCGCAGTAGGTTTCCAAGCAAATGACCATGTTGACCATGCCGTTGGTGTTGTTGCTGCATCGCCACAGAATGTACTTTTGGCAAGGCGAGACCGCCAAGTAGCCCGACTGACCAGCAAAACTCGCCACGACGTCCACGCCTAGATCTGCAACAACGCCCACTGGGATGTGACGCAGCAGCTGGACGTGCTGCTGGTAGCGAGCAGCATTGGACTTGATGAGGCAGCAGCCGTCCGAGCAACACGCCACGCCGTACCAATCAGCACCAACAATCGCCTCAGTCGGCACATCGCAAAGCACGTTGCCGTCCGAGTCGGTCATTTGCTTGCCGACCAAAAACAGCTCCTTGATGCCAATCATCTTGATAATCCACATCTTCTCCAGCTTGCGACTCAGAATGGTCGGCATGGCATGCAGCAGCCAGCACAGCTCGGCCATGTTGGGCCAGTCCAGGCTGACTGGCGCAAAATCTGCTCGGCCGACCAGTTGGTCGTAGATGTCTGCCATGTATGGACCAGCCAACTCGCAAGCACCTTTGCTGGCAGCACAACTAGCCTTGACGATCTCAACGACACATTCGTGCATGTCCAGCCAGTTGGCAGCTGCCAGCAGCTGGTCCAGAGCTGCCATGCCGTGCATCTTGCAGATGTAGTATGCCGAAAAGCAGTTGAACCACATGTCCAGCCATTTGGTTGCCTCCACCACGTAGCCAGGCCATCCTGCAATGTCAACCACACGTTCTTCTAAACCATCCGACTGGTCAGATGAACCATCCAGTCCAGCCAAGTTTGCCAGCATCTTGGACTTCTTGACCTGCTCGGCAGTCAGCCGCAACGATCCAAACACAAACTGCTTGCTCGCACAAGCTGGCTCGGCTGGCTTAACTGGCTCGGCTGGCTCGGCTGGCTCGGCAGCTTCCACAACTGGGTCTGACATGCAAGATGTTTTGGGTCGGTTGGTTGTTTTGGTTGGGTTGGTTGGTTGGTTGGTTGGTTGGTTGGTTGTTTGGTTAGTTTGGTTTGGACGGTTTGGTTTTGTTTGGTTTCATTGTTGGTCAGACAGGTTCAAACATGTCGGTTTAAAATTACATATTTGTTTCTACACGCCGCATCGCCTTTGCCACCACAACGTCAAACTTTTCAACCTTTTCAGCATCTGCACCACCGAATGATGCACTGACAAACGACTTTACCGACCTCGCCATACGGGCTGCACCCAGTGTGTTCCACGCATCAGTCAAAATGCTAAGTTCATGACCTGCCTGCTTGGCAACGTTTCGCGCCACAGCGAGGCCAAATGCCAAGTTGCCGACACGACTGTCCAATTCTGCCTGACTTACCGGTCCGGCACTTTTTGACAAACTGACCGAACTTGCTAAACTGGCTCGCCATGGGCTACTTTTAACCGAACTTGCTTGGCTGGCCAAACTTGCTTGGCTAGCAGATGAATTCATGTTTCGCAGCACCAGTGCCAGGCTTTCTTTAACCAGCGAGATTTCGGTGCCGTATTGCGATGCCAAGTAGGCAAGCGCAGACAGCGCGCCAACTGCAGCTTGCATGACAACAGGCAACACAGTCTCGTCAATGCCGAACCAGGCAATTAAACGACTGGCGATGCACGACCCAGTCAGCACAGCAGACGCCGCACCGACTATACGCTTGGACATGCTGACAACACTGTTGGACATAGTGGCTAAACTGGTTTGTTGGTCCACATCGTACACATCTCTCAGTTTGTTGGCAAACATGTTCAACTGGTCGGCCGAGTAGGCTAGCTGGGTGACTGGGTTTATCAGCCCGGTCAGGCAAGCAAGTCGGCCTGGCTGGCCCAACTGCTCGGCTTGGCGAGCCAAGTTCAGCAGGTTGAATCCAAACGACATGTTGTGCAACTTGCCTGCATGGTCGACCAAACTGCAGGACATCACAACAACCAGCTGCTGCGGCACCAGTACGTGCCGTACCGGGTGAACCAGCTGAATTGCATCGGGCAGGCCGAGCTGCACCAAGCTCAAACCAGTCAGCACTTTCCAGTTTGTTTTGTTTTGCTTGTGCAGTCCTGCCACACTGGTGGGCTGCCATTCAGTTCGGTACACCATACGATGCTGCAATGCCTGCCAGTCCCAAAACGACTGGAACTTGCAGCTGTTGCCACCTCGCAAACATGCGCGTGTGGCCGACGCGGCACGCTTGGCCTGGTTGACTGTTTTGGCTGGTTTGGCTGGTTTGGTATTTGCACGTGTTGCACGCTTTGCACGCTCTGCACGCTTTGCACGCTTGGCAAGTGTTGCAAGTTTGGTCGGTTTGGACAGTTTGGCAAGTTTAGTTTTAGCTAACGTTTTTGTCATTGGTTTGTTGGGTTTGTGCTTGGCTTTGACCAAGCCGACTCTGCCGACTCTGCCGACTCGGCGCAATAGTTTGGTCATCTTTTCAAATGAATTATACAATTCAAGATAGACGCCGAAAAGCCATTGTCTCTGCTTGGCTGACATGCTTCTCAGTGCCAATGTACTTGCCAAACATCGGACATTTCCAGACGACCGAATAACAAGCCTTGTTCAGCTGATCGGCTGTCAAGTCGATGCTTTCGAGCTCAACCGCATGAATTGTGCCGCCCAGGATTCCTGACACACTAATGCCGAGCCGCCTGTATGTCGAGGCAGTCTGGCCAGATCTGAACTTGCCTCGCACAATAAAGTGCAGACCAGATGCTTTGCTGCGGTCAGCAAACTCTACTTTGAATTCATGGTTGAAGCAAAACCTGCGCGTTGATGTGCCCAGCCGGATGTTGACCATGGTGTGCTTGTTGCAAACTAACGTTGCGACAGTTGCCTTGTAAGTCTGCCTTGCTGCTTCGCCAATATAAATCTGGCTGGTATGTGGTGTATTTGGTGTTCCGAGCTGGGCAACACGAAACACACCTGACCCGGTCGTGGTGTAGGCCAGCTGGCCACGACCGAGCCACCACACCTGGTCGGCCTGCGCCTCGTCGATACCCAGTTGGCAAAGGCGCATAGTTTGGCCAGTTTCCAGGTAGTAGATTGTGAAGCGCCGGCTTGTCGGCTCGTCAATCTGCCACAATATGTACTTTGCGCAACCAGAGATTGTCAGGAACGCAACTGCCGAGTCAGAACACGCAAGGCTGGCCAGCACCAACCCAGCTTGACCAGTTTGACCAGTTTGGCCAGTTTGACCAGTTAAATCGGGTTGACCATTTGGATCGGTTTGACCAGTTTGACCAGTTGAATCGGGTTGACCAGTTTGGGCAGTTTGACCAGTTTGACCAGTTTGGCCACTTGGATCGGGTTGACCAGTTTGGCCAGTTGGATCGGGTTGACTAGTTTGGTCACACCCAGTCTTGTTGGTTTGGTTAGTTTGGCTGGTTTGGTTGGGTTGGCTGGTTTGGCTGGTTTGGCTGGTTTGGTTGGTTGCAGTTGTTTGCACTTGCAGTGCTTGCAGGTCGCGCGCCCAGTACACTGCGTTGGTTTTGAACAAAACGCACATCTTGTTGACCACCACAGTGTCGTACCAGTCACAGCCCCGAATGTTCAGACAAGCAACATCTCGCTGTGTCCTAGAACCAAGCATTTTGCCAGTCACTCGGCATATACGCAACTGATCGATTTCGCCAAACAGCTTTTTGACAAACATGCGTTCCAGATTGCGAGTCACGATGGTCGGCACAGCTAAGCACAACCAGCATAGTTGGCGCACAAAAGGCCAGGCCAGACCCACAGGCGGAAGGTCGGCTTGCTCGACCAGCAACATGTACATCTGTACAAGGTCTGCATTGTTCAGCTTGGCAGTATGCGATTTGATGGCAGCAATGCCGACAACGACGATTTGGTCGACACATTCCGAGATGCCCAACCAATCAGCAGCTGCCAGCAGCTCGTTGAGTGCAGTTAGGCCGTGCAGCTGGTAGATCTGGTGCACCGAGTTGCTTGCAAACCACAGTGTCAACCACTTGGTGTGGACATAGCTAGGCCAGCAAGCAATGTCCACTACAATTTGGTCAGATTGGTCAGATTGGTCAGATTGGACCAAGTTGACGAGCTGGGTCATTAGCTTTGACTTTTCCAGCTGTGTTTGCGTCAACACCAGCTCGCCAAGCCGAAACGTTTTGCGGTTCAGATTTGGGCGCAAACACGCACGCTTTGTAGCCGATTGCTCAGCGTCCAGACCATCTGGCGTTGGTGCATCTAGCATTCCGGCTGTTTGGTTTGTCCTGTTCGTCCTGTTCGTCCGGTTTGTCCGGTTTGGCAGGCTTGCCTGGCTTGGCTGGCTTGGCTGGCTTGGCTGGCTTGAATCATCAGAGTCATTGGACGAATCGTCCGATTCTAGTGAAGTGTGTTGGGAACTATACTCGGAATCAGAGTCGTGGCGAAACATTTTGTCAATTACAACTAGATTCACAACAAAGCTACGTTGCTATGCAACAAACACAAACCATCATATGTTGTGTTGTCAGTTTGTGTCGTTCGTGCTAGTTGGCAACTTTGCAACTTTGCGACCTGACAAAGCTTGCAACTAGTGCACAACACGGGTAACATCATGGCAAGTATGTGGCTTGGTGTTGCAAACAAGTCAAATCCAAACCAAGCAATCGTCACGCTGCAACCATGCGGCTATGCCAACTTTGACAAAGTCAACCAGTACAACGCAAATCCTAAGCTCTACTTGACAGGCCAGACTGTTGTGTGCTTGAAAACCAACAAAAGCATCAGCAGCAGTTTTGACCAAGCAACATTGATCTTGGATCGTGGTAACATCGTGGACCAATAATTAGTAAACATATGTTTGAATAAAAAGCCTGTGCAAACATTATACAAACCTAGCCAGCCAGCCAACCAGCCAACCAGCCAAACCAGCCAACCAGCCAGCCAGCCAGCCAACCAGCAAACCAGCCAACCAGTCAGTAAACACTTGTCCAATCATGACTGACAGTCACCAGGACGTCGAGACGCTGATTAGCCAAGTCAAATGTTGGCTGGATAATTCGCATCCAGCCCAGTCGGCCGAAGTTGATCCAGGCATTGTCTGCCAGCCCATACTCGAAGTGTGCAACGCGCTTGTGCGCCAAACGTGTTTTGTCACTGGAAGGACAAACCGAGTCAAGTGTGGCGAAATTGGCGTCGAGCTCATCATCGAGCTTCTCAGGCGTGGCGCACCAACCAAAGTGCTTGAAGCAGCCTGTAAAGTGCTTGCCAACATCACGATGTTTGGCATCAACGCACAGCGGTGCAACATGGCTGGCGGGCTGGAAGTGATGCTGAGGATCATTGAACAACAATCTTGCACAAATCTGCTCAACTATGCATGCCAAGTCTTGGCAAATGCTTGCCAGGACAGCAACAATGTCGAAAAGTGTTTAATGATTGGCACAGTCGACACGCTGGTACAGCTGCTAATACGCACAACACGCACAACCAGTCAGGTTTGTTTGGCTGGCATTGGTTCGAATGTCCAAACAGACAAGATGCTCAGCACGGCATGTCGAGTGTTGCTTCGCATTACCAGCAACAGTACCAACTTGTGGCTTGTCGGCCAAGCTGTCACCGCGGTTCTGCAAAAACACGACGCATCGCCAAATCTGCTCGACATTGCGTGTCGATTGATGTGCCGCATCGTGCATGCCAGCAATGCCAAGTACCCAACAACTGTCTGGGCTGTTATAGAGTTGGTCCGTCAACACAAAAAGCATCCAGCACATCTAGTCGCACGTACGTGCTGGTTGCTGGGCAGCCTTGCAAAGCACAGCACATACGAGTGTTGTATGGCTGGCGTCGACGCGCTGGTGGATGTGTTGGTATGCCGAGTCGGCCAAGCTGCTGAATTGGTTGGCAATGCTTGCTGGGCACTCGACCGCATCGCCAAGCATGACAAGCATAACATTGCAATGTGTGGAAAAGCTGGCGCGGTGGAAGCACTGCTGAATGCGTTGAAGCACGAACTTGACCATCCAAGCGCCAACCCGTCAAGCCTGCGCCAACTGAGCTGTGAACGCAATAAACGCAATGAACGCAATGAACGCAATACACGTAATACTGCTGGCGTCAACTGTTTTGACAACTATGCAAAGTACAGTCTTGTCAATCAGACCGACCTCATCCGGATGGTCTGCACTGCGCTATGCAACATGATGCGCATTGATGAAAACCAGGCCAGATGTGTCGATGCAGACGGCATCCAGATACTGGTGGATTTGGTCAAAAAGCAGCTTAACCAGCCGGCGGTGCTTCGTCTTGCTTGCAAAGCGCTTCGCAACATCAGCCATCACAAAACCGCGGTCTCAAAGTGCCTAGTCGCGCGCAGCGTCGACGCCATGGTCGAGGTTGTCAAGCACAGCACCAACCAACCAGCTGTGATTAGAGCTGCTTGCCAGGCGCTGATCAACATGACGCGCAATGAGCCAAAACAAGCCAAGTATGGCGCTGGCCACATCGAGGAACTTGCAGAAACCACGCAGCACTAGTCGGTTGTACCAACAACCACACAGTCGTTGTCATTTTCATTATCACTGTCATCACTGTCATCTCTGTCATGTGCGTAACTTGGGAATCCGTATGCATAGCGGCGACACACCCACGTCATGTGGCAACATGTGTACCACGTCTTTAGCGTGTTGTCCCAAAACACACGTTGCAACGTTTTGGCGTGGTCTTTGCAAGCATACTTGATACACAAGTTGACACGCACACATCCAGTATGGTATGTCCGCGCGAGCTTGGCTGCATGCTTGCCTCGGAAGTAATTCATAAACTTGGGTTTGTTGTTTCCGACTATGCGCTCGGTGACCATTCCGGCTTGTTTTGCAAACTTGAACACCTTGCGGTCTGGTTCAACGTACACGCGGTTCATGAAACTGTACTCGAACCAAACCGGATAGTTTTCCGGTCTGGTCGAATGAATCACAACTTGGCGTTCTTCTTTGTCGTAAGGCCACCATGCTTGGTCTTGGAAGGACAAGCCATGTAATGCGTCGACGTACCTCGACTTGGCGTCGTCTTTTTTGTCAAACGGAATGTCCAACTTCATGTTGTCATACTCGTCCAAATAAGGCCAGTCGGTTGTATGTGATATGCCACACGAAACCTCATGCGCGCGCCACTCCTCCCATGCTAGTCTGCGCACACTTGGCTTGGCTAATAGTTTTTTGACATGCAAGTAGACTTTGTAGTCTTGCATCGTCTTGCTGGTCGCAGCTGTACACACAACTTTTCGAGATGGTTCTTGCACAAAGTCGGATTTTCGCTTTTCCGGGCTGGCATCGTTCAGCGGGCTATTTTGGTGATCTGTCAAAGTGTGTTGTTGTTGTTGTTGCAGTAGTTGTTGTTGTTGCTGTTGTTGTAGTTGCTGTTGCTGTTGTTGCTGTTGTTGTAGTAGTAGTTGTTGTTGTTGCTGTTGTTGTAGTTGTAAATGCTGTTGCTGTTGTCGTAGCTGTTGTGCTTGTCGAGCTTGTTCAATACAGTCTGTGCACTTCCACGTCGTTGTGTCGAGCAAACAATCCGACTCTGTGTTTGCTGCCAAGACATCGGCAGCCCGCAGTTCAAACACTGGTGCGACTGTCGACAACAGGTCGTACTTTTCATTTATTGCATGAGTGTGCAGAATCTCAACAATGATAGGTTCTGCCGAATCTGGCGTCTGGCCAGCAACTTCTAAAAACACGTCGACGCGAAAGCACTTTTGGTTTACATAAAATGTTTTTTCAGTCTCAGAGCGCACAACTTGCAAAGTCTTTGCAGCGGCCTGTATGTTGCAGGTTCTGCACTGCTTTACAAGTACCAACTGCTTTGCATCTGCAACACGAAACTTTGCCAGCAAGTGGTCAATGCTTTCACTTTGTCCGAGACGGCCAAGACGCAAAACTTCGCACTCTGAATCACACTCTGAATCACTTGTTGATTTATGCGGTTTGTGCGCAAAGTGAGGCCGGCGCTTTTGACCTTTTCTCAAAACCACGTGTGTGCTGCAACACGGGCATGTGTACTTTTCTGTCTTGACGGCGTGTTGCGGTGTGACGTACACGCCGTTGCATTTGGCAAGTTTGATTGCTAAATCGCGCATAGTTCAAAAACCGACTGGTGGTGCAACCAACTGCGCAACTGCCCAACCAACTGCGCAACTAACTGCGCAACTACCCAACCAACTGCGCAACTGCCCAACCAAACCAACCGACCCACGGTGCAACCAACAACAGGCCAGGTGATTGAACAATATGTTAGCTCTACATATGTTTCGCTGCCAAGCTGTATGTCATGCTGAAACTTGTAGTTGTTTGAAAAACTGGTTGGTTGTATTGGTTGTATTGGTACATCATCATGCTGCACAAAGTTGGTCGGTCAAAGCGTTCAAGCCGGAGCGCCAAGAACAAAACAGTATATCACGCCAAGATTGGCCAGATCGTGTACAAAAAACCTGTTTGGTTTGGTCGAATTGGTCGGATTGGTCAAATTGGTCGGATTGGCAAGTTGGGTTCAGCAAAAAAGCACGCCAACCAGCAATCCACAACCGAGTTTTTGGTAAGCTACGCGCCGACTGGTCGAGCAAAGTGCAAAAAGTGCAAGCAACTCATCAAAGACGGCAGTCTGCGCGTCTCGCGCGAAATACCCAACGACTGGACTGGCGACAAAGGTTCTGCCACCAGCCACTACCACTTGGCGCACGGCATGCAAGCCATTGCAGCGGTGCGCTGCACTTCGCTGCCAACTGGCAGCCTGCCTTTGCTGCGCAAGCATGCCAGCCTGTCTGAAAAAGATGCACAGCAAGTCGACAAGATGTTTGACAAAGCCATGAAGGCCTACCACAAAAAGTGCAACTAGCCGAGATAGGAATTGAAGTATGACTTCCAGATTATGGGCCTGGCACTCTAGACCAACTGAGTTACTCGGCTAACCAGACTTGCCGACTTGTCCTGGCAAGCTGTGTTCTAAACACAGTAGTATATTTTACAAACCAAACCAAACTAAACCAAACCAAACCAAACCAAATCAAACCAAACCAAACCAAACCAAACCAAACCAAATCAAACCAACTGACCATATTACGCATAATCTTTGAAACCGGCTTGCTGCAGCGAAAAGTCTGCCAAATGTGCACCAAGGACCAAAGCTGCGAATCTTGCTGAGCCGTCCACTGCGCATCGACCGGCAACTCGACCAACCATGTAACTGGTCAAGTTGTCGACCAAGTACAAGTTGTGAGCTAAGCTCATCAAAATAGTGCTGATGCCAGCCCCGACATACCAGGCAGGCCCAGTCATCTCGCTCGTAGCGCTGAACCCGATGATGGCAGGCATGAACAGCATCTGATGCCCGAGTCTGCGCCCAAACGATCTGCTTGCATAGTTGCGGCGATACGTTGGCTCGTCAGTCAGAATCAGAAAAGTTGTCGCTATAAACCAACTGGCACTGAATGGCGCTTTGTTGGTGTTTGGACCAACAACTGGACCAACTGGACCAACTGGACCAACTGGACCAACTGGACCAACTGGACCAGGCTCGCTGTTTGCATTGTTGCTTGCATTGTTGCTTGCATGGTTTGGCATGGTTTGCGTCTGTGCGTAATGCATCGCACTGTGAATCGACGAGTTTGGAACAATACGAGCCTGACCAACTCGACAATTTATTGTTGCCATCATATGTTGCGTTTGTTGCGTTTGTTGTATGCTTGACAAGCAATTATCAAGTTGTAGTAAAAACAAACATGTCGACCGATTCAGCCAGTCCAACCAAACCAGCCAATCCAGCCAAACCAGCCAAACCAGCACAACCGGCCCAAACAGACGTCTGGTTGTATGGCTTTCGATTCAATGCCGACACGTACGTAACTGTTGATCAAAAGAAAGTGCAGATTCGTCATTACATGTTTGCTGAGCCACACGACAAGCTGCCAGACAAGTTTAGTTTGTCCAAAGCTGA
>Ga0114981_10000962_pt1 | contig 19008 bp, 15 predicted proteins | sample S_140806_MF_Meta_FD_87028 | JGI IMG/M metagenome (GOLD analysis project Ga0114981, IMG submission 87028) | Freshwater microbial communities from Lake Simoncouche, Canada to study carbon cycling - S_140806_MF_MetaG | ecosystem: Environmental > Aquatic > Freshwater > Lake | place: Lake...
AAGCTTTAGAAATGAAGATAAGCTCAACATTAGAGGCCGAAACTTTAATCGAATCGCCTGAGCGGCCGAATAAGGCTTCGTAGTTTTTGCGGTTCAGTTGATCGATTTCAGCGTCGCGCGTAATCACGAGTTTTGCCTTGGCCAGATCGCCTTCCACAAAACCGTCTAAGGCGAGACGAAGAACTTCAACGGCGATGCGACCTTCTTCGGGTACGTGCAATAAATCTTTAAGCGGACCGCGCTGGGAAATTACTAAAATACGTTTAGCGATGACGGAGGCTTCATCCGCAATGCGTTCTAAGTCATGCGCAATATCGCGGGCAGCGAGTAATAAACGAACATCGCTACCCATGGGACCAAACAGTGTGAGGTAACGCATGATTTCACGATCGACCAGCTTCTCTAAGTCATCAACCGCATCATCCATACCGCGTACTTGGAGTGCCAACTTGTCGTCACCTGTTTCCAATGCTTGCATGACGAGGCGAGTCATATCAATCGAACGCTCACCCATTAGAACTAAATTATCCTGCAGTTGGCGGAGTTCATCGTGGAAGAATCGTTGCATAAGGATAGTTTGTGATAAAAATAATTAGAACTCAACCAAAACGACCAGAAATATAAGCCTCGGTTTGAGCTTGGCTTGGGTTCATGAAAATCTTCTCGGTCGTGTCATATTCGACGAGCTCTCCCAAGTAGAAGAAGGCCGTACGATCCGAGACACGAGCGGCCTGTTGCATCGAGTGAGTCACAATCACGATAGTGAATTGTGTTTTCAGTTCGTGAATCAGCTCCTCAATTTTACCAGTAGCAATCGGGTCGAGTGCTGAGCAAGGCTCATCCATGAGCAGGATTTCAGGGCGATTAGCAATCGCACGGGCGATACAGAGACGTTGCATTTGGCCTCCGGAAAGTCCGAGGGCGTTATCGTTTAAGCGGTCTTTAACCTCGTCCCAAAGCGCCGCTTTACGCAGTGAAGTTTCACAAGCCTCATCAAGAGCAGCACGATTTTTTACACCCATCACTCGAAGTGCGAAAACGACGTTTTCGTAAATAGACTTGGGGAAGGGATTGGATTTCTGGAAAACCATGCCGACGCGACGACGCAGTGAAATGACTTCCAGACCTGGGTCATAAATGGACTGACCTTTAATCGCGATATCCCCTTCATGACGGATACCATCCACCAAATCATTCATACGATTAAGATTACGTAAGAGCGTAGATTTACCACAGCCCGAGGGACCAATAAAGGCAACGACGTGGCGCTCTGGAATGTCGAGCGACATGGACTTGAGGGCCTTTTTTTCGCCGTACCAAAAACCAAAGTTCTTGATGCTGATAAAGTCAGGTCGACCTGTGGTATCGGCGGCGGGACGAGGTTGGATGCGAGCGTTACTCATGGCGTTATAAAATTAGAAGGAAGCGCCCTTAAACCGGGCACGGAGTCGATTACGAATGGTGATGGCACCGAGATTTAAGCAAACGACTAAGATGATTAAGAGAAGCGTTGTCGCAAAAACCATTGGGCGAGCTGCATCGGAGTCAGGCGACTGAAAGCCTAAATCGTAAATATGGAAACCGAGGTGCATGAACTTGCGATCGAGGTGTAAGAAAGGAGCCAAGCCATCAATCGGCAACGTAGGCGCGAGTTTCACCACACCCACAATCATGAGCGGAGCGACCTCCCCTGCCCCACGTGCCATCGCTAAAATCACACCCGTTAAAATACCAGGAGCCGACGCAGGTAATAAAATATCGCGTATGGTTTGCCACTTGGAAGCACCCGCCGCGAGCGACGCTTCGCGCATACCACGAGGTACCGCAGATAAAGCTTCTTCGGTAGCCACAATCACGACCGGCAACGTCATCAAAGCGAGTGTTAGCGAACACCACAATAAACCGCCCGTACCAAAAACAGGGGTGTTGTTATTGTACTTCAACTGATCGGAGAAAAAGAGTTGGTCGATAGTACCACCGAGAACATAGACGAAGAAACCGAGGCCGAAGACGCCGAAGACGATGGAAGGAACACCGGCTAAATTATTAACGCAAATGCGGACGACGCGTAAGACGGTACCATCTTTCGCATATTCTTTTAAATAAATCGCTGCAATCACACCCACGGGCGTAACTAATAAACTCATAAATACCGTCATCACGAGCGTGCCGAAGATGGCAGGCATTAAACCGCCTTCGGTATTAGCCTCGCGCGGGGCATCGAATAAAAATTCACGCATTCGGCTGAACAATAAACCAATGCGATCCATCGTAGTCATCCGATTCGGCTCCCAAGCTCGCACAATACCTGCGAACGGAATCGTCACGGAGCGACCTTTAGCATCAACTCCTTCAAGATGTGCCAGTGCCGTAAGTTTCGAAATTTCGTCAGCCTCTTTTTTTAGTTCGGCGAATTTTGTATCTAAAGCTTTAAGCTTATCCGTCAGTTCAACAGTGGGTTCTTGGCGATCTTCGGCACGACGTAATGAAATTCGTGTCTCTTCCATTTCTGCATTCACGAGGCCGATTTTATTCTGGTTAATATCTAAAACACGCTCGCGAATCTCAGTCGCTTTTTCCACCTCAACATTAATAATAGTAAAAGCATTGGCATCAATCGCGTGCTGTTTGCCCGCGGAGTCGACAATCGTTTTGGGACTAATAAACGCTGGACCGTTTTCCATTCTCTCTAAACCCAGTGTTTCTGTAGTAAATTTTTCGTCGGTGATGTTAAGTTCATCGACCCAAACATAGGAGGTGTTATTTAGTTCACGGAGGCCGATTTGGTATTGGCGTTCGTATTGTGGATCCGATGCAGGTGAGTTGGGACGAATGCGGCGTTGGACAAATTGTCCGACGATTTCTGTACCATCTTTGAGTTTAACGGTTGGCACTTGCGGTGCCCAGAAAACGGAGAAGCCATTAACTAAAACCAACACCAACAAGCCAGCGACCATCGACAGACCAATCAAAAGTCCCACGCTGGTAAACCAAACCCATGGCTCCCCTTTAGGCGTAGCATTATCGGAAGTTGAAGAGGCCATGTTTAGTTCATTTTATAGCGCTCCCTAAGACGCTGACGAAGTGTTTCGGCAAAGGTATTAACGACGAAGGTGAGAGCAAATAAACAACAGGCCCCCAAGAAAAGTGCACGGAAGTGAGTTTCCCCGGCCGCAGCTTCAGGCAGTTCAACCGCGATATTAGCTGAAAGCGTACGCATACCGTTGAATGGATTAGCCTCCATGACAGCCGTGTTTCCAGTGGCCATTACGACGATCATCGTTTCGCCGACGGCACGTCCAAAACCAATCATGATTGCTGAGAGAATTCCAGAAACGGCCGTGGGCACAACAACAGTCCAAACGGTTTGCCAGCGACTTGCACCGAGGGCCAATGAGCCCGAGATTAAAGAGTTGGGCACATTGGATAAGGCGTCTTCTGCAATCGTGAAGACGATAGGGATGACGGCGAAGCCCATCACAAAACCCACGACGAGCGAGTTACGTGCATCGTAACTAAGCCCGGTGCTTTGACGCCACCATTCACGGAAGTCAGCGATGTTTTGTCCTGATGCCAAATCTTTCACTGTAAAGAAAGTCGATTCAATGACGGGGCCCAATTGCCAAGCACCATACGCACACAGCAGAATGAACGGGAACAGGTAGGCAAATTCCCAACCAGCACCGACGCGACGACGAACGGGCTGTGGTAACTTCGACCAAACATAACCGGCAAAAAGAGCACTCGGAGCGAGAATCGCGATCACGCAAAGAATCGGAATTAAATGAGTATCGACGAGTGGAGCGAGCCAGAGGCCAGCGAGGAAGCCCAAGACAACCGATGGCAACGATGCCATGATTTCCATCAACGGCTTAATGAAAAGTTTCCACTCGGGTCGTAAAAAGTGAGAAACATAAACCGCCGCTAAGAGTGCAATGGGAATAGCAAAAAGCAGAGCGTAAAAGGTACCCTTCACGGTGCCGTAGATTAATGGAATCAAAGAGTACTTCGCTTCAAATTCATCTGAGCCAGAGCTCGACTGCCAAGTGTAGGCTGGACCTTCCGCACCTTCGTACCAAATTTTACCGAAGAAGGTATTCCACGATGCTTCGGGGTGGTGATCGGTAATTGCCCAGCGATAAACTTTTCCGTCGTCACAAAGTACGGAGAACCGATTATAATTTCTGGAAAAAACTACTTGTTTAATCGGCGAAGCAGGAGCAGCCCCCTCCCAACGTACTGACTCATTCGTCATATTACGAATTTGCATACGACCACCCGCCACCGAGAGATAACATTTATTACCGGCTGCTGGGAAAATACCCTGCCCTACTCCCGCAAGCGTTTCGCAATCATGAATCTTGCCCCAGCGACGAAGCATTTGTCCATCAACCTGTTTTTGAGGATAGAGAGACCAAACCACTTCTTCGTTTTGATTACCCTGGAAAACGACAGATACATTTCCGAAAATAAAACCAGCCGCAGCGATTTGTGGATTTTTAGCCTCACCGAAAGGTTTAAATGACTGGAGTAGAGAAAAAGTATTTTCGTTGTTCTGATAAACTCTTACTTCGCCCGTTTTGCGAATGACTAAAAGTGAATCGGCCGTGGAAGGAACTAAAACGCGCTCGAGGTCGACGACGTCAGCGGCGATGGAAAAAGGTTCACTGACCGTAACTTTGGCTTTTCCACTCAAGCCCTTACGTTCAAGCAAACGGCGGCCCGTGATGACGTCGTGACCGTCTTTTTGTTGACGACAGAGATAGAGTTTACCCTCAGCACCCTTAACACTCCAAGCTTCTAAAATCGGCCCATTCAATTCGCTGATTTTACCTGCATACTGCAGCTCTACACTCGGCTCGAGTTCACGAGTACCATTTTTTGCGAAGGTAATTTTATAACTAATTTTTAATTCTCTGACACTCCCATCAGCTAATCCCAATAAAACTAAACCATCGCGCGAGTAAGTTTTAACTGCCGTAACCGGGATTGTAACCGCAGGTGTGGTTTGACCCTCAATCGTGGTTGGAGTGGTTTTAAAGTCTGCTGTCCAAGTTTTGACGAGTGATCCATCCTTGGCTTTGCGAAACGAAATATTCCCCTTCGCATCGCAGCTGTATGGCAATTCCCCGTATTCATCTTCGCCCCAAGCGACACTGCTGGCTGACGTGAAATCTACCGGAGCTAGTGGCTCAACCTTGGCCTTCGAGAATAATGGGAAGATTTGAGAAACTAAAAAAATCAGCATTCCAAACACAGCAATCACGACGCTGATTCCACCGAGGCGGATAATTCGCCCCATCCATAAATCAATCAACAGAGTCGACCGACTCACCTGAAATCGAGATTCAGAGAGTTGTTCGGTAGACTTAGATTGATTTTCCTCCATGTAATTTATGCAGAACGATTGACAGGCTTTAAATGAAACATGGCAGAAAAATCCGCCAATCTAAAAGAGGAGGACCCGAGTCCGTACCCATTGCACTTTATTAACCGGCCAAACGGCGTGGTGGCAATGGGACGGATCGAGACCAAATTACTCAGCGCTGTAATACTTCAGAGCGACGCGGCTTTCGGAAGCAACATCAGCAGGAAGTGGGTAGTAACCATCTTTGACCGTGATTTCTTGGCCTTGTTTGGAAACTACGTAAGTGATAAATTCGCTGGTGAGCTTATCCATCTCCTTGTTAGGAGATTTGTTAACATAGACGTAGAGGTAACGAGCTAATGGGTAGGTACCATTGAGGCAGTTTTCGTAGGAAGGCTCAACGAAAGGTCCGCTGTCTTTAACCGCTAAAGCTAAGGCCTTAACGCCCGATGTTTTGTAACCGATACCCGAGTAACCTACAGCGCTGAGGTCAGAAGCAACACCTTGAACCACGGCCGATGAGCCTGCTTGTTCTTTTACTGAACCTTTGTAGTCGCCATTCTGTAAGGCTTTTTCTTTGAAGAAACCGTAAGTACCAGAAGCGGAGTTACGACCGAAGGTTGAAATAGTTTTGCCAGCGAGATCACCTTTCGCACCGACGGCACCCCAGGTGTCAGCAGCTTGCGCACCACGTTTGCGGGTCGAAGAGAAGATGGAGTCTACTTGAGCGAGGCTGAGTCCGTTGATTGAGTTATCTTTGTGTACGAAAACGGCGAGTGCATCAATCGCTACAGCAATCTTAGTAGGCTTGTAACCGAACTTGCCAGCGAAAGCAGCAACTTCACTGGACTTCATTTCGCGGCTCATAGGTCCGAGTTGAGCGGAACCTGAAGTAAGAGCGGTGGGAGCAGTGGATGAACCCTTACCTTCAATTTGAATATTTACGTTAGGATATTTAGCTTTGAAACCTTCAGCCCAGAAGGTCATGAGGTTATTCAATGTGTCGGATCCAACTGAATTTAAATTACCAGAAACACCAGAGCTGACTGCGTAATCAGGAAGCCCAGCATCAAGAGTGGATTTTGATTTCGAAGCATCTTGTGCGGAGAGCACTGAGGTTGCGAAAACGAGAAGAGACAATGAGGTTAATGTTTGTTTCATAAGAGAACCTAAACTATAACATTCTTTTGTGACAAACGAGTGACGAAAATGTACCACTTGGGGGTTAATTTTAAGCTCTAAAGTCCCTTGAAATACTCCTTTAAGTACTCAGTAGAACGCATTTCTGCGGTATCGAGGGATAGTCCCTGATTGACCAAGGGGTGATTAAATCCCGTTTCCGAGAGCCAGGCATTACGAAGTACAACCATACTCTTATAAAGTGGCCTCAATTTGGCACTATCGGAAACCAAGGGAGTATCCTTCAGCCACATCATACCGGGTGCCAATCCACCCCAAACGGAACGAGCAATCAAACTGTGCCCTTTTTCTGTCGGGTGTACTCCGTCATTGGCAAAAATAAATTTCGGATCCGCAAGTTTAGCATTTTTATATTCCAGCAATAAACGTGAATGCACATCAATCACCTGCCAACCTACTTTGCGCTGAGCGACCATCCACGCCGAGTACGCCCGTAGAACTTTTTCGTACTCCTTCTCTTCGGGAAGTTGATCAGCTGCATAGAGTGAAGGTGTTAGTAAAATAATTTTTGCGCCCGACTTGATGCAGTCATCTCTCAAATTGATAATACCCTCTTGGAACGCTTTGAAACGTTTCTCATCCATTGGTAAATAAATGCCATCATTCATCCCGTACTGAGCAATCACCAGCGTTGGTTTGTATTGAGTCAAAACTCGACTCAATCGGTTCTTTAAATGAGGCCGTGTAAAGCTTCCACCCGCATGCCCCGGCTCGGACAAACCTGAAACGGTTTCACTCAACAGTCCCATGTTAACGATACTTGCGCGGGCATACCCTCGTTGCGCACGTATGGCCGACTCCACTTCGACAACCCAGCCACCGTGAAAGGTATTATCATCTCCTAAAAAGAGAATGCGCGGCTCAGACTTATCCGCGTAAAGGGCCGGATGTATCCAAATCAGACAGATAAAAAGTAACCATGGCATGGACTTCACCATGAACGTTTACAAGCGGGAGAGAAAGTGATTTAAATAAAAGTTATTAACGACCAGCCAAAGTCATTAAATACATTCTGGCTGATTTGCGGTTTTTCCTTAAAAAGCTAAATAAATAAGACTTTGAGTTCACCCATCCACATTAAGGGCGCCCGCACCCATAACCTCAAAAACGTCGAACTCATCATCCCGCGACATCAGTTGACGGTGATTACGGGCTTGAGTGGATCCGGTAAATCATCGCTGGCTTTCGACACCTTACATGCTGAGGGCTCGCGACAATACTTGGAATCCCTTTCGGCCAAAGCACGCGGCCTCCTTGAATCTGTCAATCGACCCGATATCGATTTCATCAAAGGCCTCTCCCCTGTCATCGCCATCGCCCAACGCACTCAGGGTAACACCAATCCGCGTTCCACCATCGCGACCCTCACCGAAATCGCCGACCACGCCCGCCCTCTTTGGATTTTAGGCGGTCAGCGTTTCTGTTTAAAAGACGGTGCTCCCATCAAACAGCGTTCACTCGATGATACCCTCCGTAGTTTAGAAAAAATTCCCGCAGGTACTAAAGTCATCATCGTTGCACCAGTTAATCACGATCGACCTTCCGTGCTCCTTGAAAATTGCGCCGATCTCAGTCGACGTGGCTTCACGCGTGTTCGTCTCAATAAACAAATTGTCACCACCGAGGAAGCTGAAGGCATTCTCAAAGGTCGCGAAAATTTAACACTCGAAGTCGTGGTCGACCGTCTCGTCACTGGTGCAGATCAACGTAGTCGCCTCGCCGACTCACTCGAACTTGCCTTCCGCGAAGGCCGTCAAAGAGCTGTCGTTTTAGCTGAGTCCACCGACCAAACTTGGAAGGAATATCCAGTTTCTCTTAACTTATCCTGCGAGAAATGCGGAGAGGTTTACGAACCTTTAGAGCCGCGCGCACTTTCACACAATCATCCCTCGGGCGCCTGTCCTGATTGTGGCGGATTGGGTCGACAGCTTAAATTCCAAGAGGCCCTTTCGATTCCGAACGAAAAACTTTCCATCGATGAGGGTGCCGTAAAACCTTGGAAATGTGCGACGCGCAAAACCTTGATTCGTCGCAATGCGATTACGCGAGCACTGGCCGAACAGTTACCTTTCGACCTCAAAAAACCATGGTCAGAACTTTCTCCTGAAATAAAAAAGATATTATTACACGGAGACCCTCAAAGAATTTTTCTACTCCCACCGAAAAAGGGTCGTAAACTGATTGAATCAAAATGGGAAGGGATGTTTACTGAGTTAGCCGAAGCTTTTCGCACAACTACGGGCGAATCTCTCCGCCAAAGGCTCTTACAGTTCCAATCCGGATCGACTTGCACAACTTGCCACGGACAACGTCTCAATCCTGCCGCCCTCTCACTTAAACTTGCGGGAAAAAACATCGCAGACTTTTTAGCACTCACCATTCCTGAGGCTTTAGGTTTCACGCAAAAACTTTCTGAGTTAGATTCGGTTAGAAGTCTGGAAGAAGCCCGACGTGGACTCGAACAAAGGCTTACCTTTCTGAATGATGCGGGCCTAACCTACCTCACACTTAATCGAGAAATTAATTCACTCTCTGGCGGCGAAGGTCAGCGTGTTCGTCTCGCCACCCAACTCGGTCTCGGACTTGTAGGCGTTACCTATGTACTGGATGAGCCAAGTATCGGACTTCACCCAGCAGATCACAGCCGCCTGATTAAATCACTCCACGGATTGCGTGACCTCGAAAATACTTTGGTGGTCGTGGAACATGACCGCGATATGATGCTGGCTGCCGATCACCTAGTAGAAATGGGCCCGGGAGCTGGTATCGACGGGGGTAAAGTCATCTTTGAAGGAACGCCCGATCAGTGTAAAAAACATGCTACTTCTCGAACCGGGGCCTATCTGTCAGGTAGGGCAAGTTTAGAAAATATTATTAAACGCAAAGCGATTGGTCAGGAATTCATCACCGTCAAAAACGCCAAAGAGAATAATTTAAAAAATCTTACAGTGAAGTTCCCGATTGGAAATATTACCGCTGTCTGTGGCGTTTCTGGTTCAGGAAAAAGCACACTCGCAATTGATATTTTATCTGCTGTCGCCGCACGCAAAATTAATGGCGCGAAACTCATTCCTGGAGTTCACGGCGGAATTGAAGGACTCGAAAAAATAAACGCCTTCACTGCAGTCGACCAAGAACCTATCGGACGCAGCCCACGATCCAATCCAGCAACCTTCACGGGGATTATGGATTTAATGCGTGAACTTTGGTCATCACTTCCACTCGCTAAAGTGCGCGGGTATAATGCTGGACGATTTAGTTTTAATGTTCGTGGTGGACGTTGTGAAACTTGTACGGGCGAAGGCTTCGTTGCCCTGGATATGCAATTCCTTGGAGAAACATTCGTGGAATGTCCAAGCTGTGCGGGTCGCCGATTTAATCGCGAAACCCTCGAAGTACGCTTCAAAGGATTAAATATTTCCGACGCCTTAAAGCTCTCGGTCAAAGAAGCCGTTGAAGTCTTTAAAGCCCAACCCCGCTTGGCCGAAAAGCTTCGCACCCTCGAAGAAGTGGGCCTTGGTTATCTAAAATTAGGCCAAGCTGCGAACACCCTCTCAGGCGGCGAAGCTCAACGATTAAAACTGGCCTCTGAACTCTCCCGACGCGATCACTCGGGACGACTCTACGTGCTCGATGAGCCGACCACGGGACTACATTGGGATGACATCGCCAAACTCTTAAAACTTTTAGGACGACTGCGCGATGCGGGTGCGACACTCATCGTCATCGAACACCAATCCGATGTTATTTTATCCGCAGATTGGGCCATTGAGTTAGGACCCACGGGAGGCAAAGACGGCGGACAAATTATTTTTGAAGGCCCACCGGAGAATCTCAAGAAGACCAAAGATTCACCCACAGGACAGGCCTTAAAAAATTAAAATCCTTTTTGAATAATTTTTCCGATGAGATCGATTCGGGAAATCTCTTCGTCCGAAAACTCATAAGGCTGCATTTTTCCGATTCCCAAAACACCGACGACTTTGTTTTCGGCATTGATTAAAGGAATGGCTAAAGCGCCTTGAACATTAGTTTGTTTAGCTGCTGGTTTAGCTACACCTGTTGCGTCGATTTGCAAATTACACAGTTGCACAGCTTCACGTCTCTCCGCCGCACAACCGGCAATCCCCTTTCCAAAAGGAATTGTCTGAATCTTATCTAAAACAAAGGGCGGAATGCCTTGGTGGGCGGTTAAAACTAAGAGCCCAGTCTGAGAGTCTGTGCGGTGAATGGTTCCTGTGATACACTCAAAATCTTTTAAAACAGTGGATAATACCGTCGTCCAGTCGACGGGTGACTTGATCAAATTATTCCATTTTTCAGACTCAGCACTCATTTATAAATTATTTTTAGATAAATATTCTTTTAACCAAATCAGCCCGGAAGACTCGTCGGTAAATACTCCATCCATTTGTGCTTCATTCGCATCATTGAGAATTTTCGTAAAAAGACCCGAAGGCTTGTAACCCAAAGCGATCAAGTGACGTCCCATCAAGATGGCTTTGGGAGCCGATGCTTCTACGTGCAGTGCCTGTGAACGCTCGAGCAACCATGCGCCTTGTGGAGATGGCACACCGCGAGAAGCGGGACCACGACCCTGACGATCGGCGGAGTCGATACGTATTAATCGATCAATACGATTCACTTTTTTGGCCAAACGACGTACCGAGGCATCGCCTGATTTTGTTTTCCACAGCTCGTACGGTTGACCATGCCAGCGGACCAAAGGTAAAATCGATTCTATTAATTTAGTTTCGCGCGTCATTTGCTCCAAAAACTTTAGTGCCAACGGTTCACTTTCAGCTTCATGACCATAAGCATGAATACGTCCATCGGCTTCAACTTTAGTCGTCACTGCTTTACCTAAATCATGAAGTAATACGGACAATCCGACGATGAGGTCTTCATCGCGATCATTGAGTCTTTCAGCAGCAAAAACATCCATACACTCAAGCGTGTGGACCCAGACATCTCCCTCGGGATGCCATTGCGCATCCTGCTCCACACCAATCATAGCGTTCAATTCTGGGAAAAATTTCGTCCACCCACATTCACGTAAGAAATTCAATCCTAAGGAAGGCTTCACACCACGAAGAATTAATTTACTCCACTCTTCAAATAATCTCTCGGGTGGAAGATCATAAGGATTAAGTGAGGCACAAAGTTTTACGGTTTCAGGCGCGACGGTGAATTGTAAACGCGCGGCAAACTGCATTGCACGAAGAACGCGTAGTGGATCTTCGCTAAATTTTAAAGAAACGTGACGCAGCACTTTTGCTTTAAGGTCAGCCAGGCCATTGTACGGATCAACAATTTCTCCCGTGGATGGATTCCAAGAAATGGCGTTGATAGTGAAGTCGCGACGTTCGGCGGCGTCTTTCGGCGTCATCGTCGGATCCGCCTGCACTTCAAAATCGTGGTGGCGGGCTCCCGTGCGATTTTCACGACGAGGTACCGAGACATCGATGGGCAGATCTTTTAGTTTGGTAACACCAAAAGCGGCGCCGACATTGATGATTCCAAATCTTTTACGCAGAGCATTTTCGATCTCGCGCGTACCAATGCCAAAAACTTCGATATCTAAATCTTTTATCGGCAGGCCTAACAGAGCATCACGCACGCAACCACCGACAATAAATGGCGTACCCCCGGCCTTCCGCAAAAGTTCTAAGACTTCGACGGTGTCGGCGTGTTCGCCCGTGAAGGCGATGAGATTGGGTCTGACGTCAGGCACAGTGATGATTTAAACCTCTCACCTAAATGTGGCGAGTGGTTTTAGTAATTAAAGATTTGTAGTATAGCCCTGCTTCACGAGCCAAGCTTTCGCGGTTTCGCGTCGATCACCCTGCAATACAATTTCACGGGCCTCCAATGTGCCTCCCGTGCCTAGAGCCTTTTTTAATTCTTTCAGTAAAGCATCACGAACGCGCATTTCTTGAGATTCAATCCAGAGACCTTTAATAAGGGTGACCTCTTTTCCGCCACGGCCTGCACGCTCATACTGTAAAATAAGTTTTCCGCGTTTTGGTTTCGCGGGCTCAACGGGTGCAACGGGTTTTGCGGGTGGACCCGGGGGCAGACCTTCCGAAGGCAAAGAATCAAAAGGGTTGTCGCTCATGAGCCGCGACCACAGGTACCCGCGCCAGGTTTACCGCCTTGGAGATAAATAAGTGCCTTTTCGTAGGATCGACGGCGCAGATAGTGGTCGAGGTCGGCTGGCAGACCCGAGTCAGCCGAACTGATTTCAGCGTCTAATGACTTAAGAGCCTGTAAAATATCGTCTTTAACGGCCTGGGGGGAGGTTAAAGATTCGAGGGCTAAAATGATACGCTTTGTGCGTTCTGGGTCCATTATTTGGAGGTTAGTAGTTAATTTAGGATGGGGCAAGCCTAGCAGGTAGTTTTCATTGTGGACAAAAGGCGGGAGATTTCCCTATACCAAACCTTCCTCTGGATGGATAGCTCAGTTGGTTAGAGCGCCTGCTTTACACGCAGGATGTCGTGGGTTCGAGTCCCTCTCCGTCCACCATTTTAATACACACCTATGTCTGAAGCCAAGAAGAAGCACACCCTCTCCGCCCTCGTTGAAAACAAGTTCGGTGTCTTGGCACGTGTGGCTGGAATGCTTTCGGGTCGCGGTTTCAATATCGAAACGTTGAACGTAGGTCCAACGCACGACCCCGCTTACTCACGCATCACCGCTGTGGTGGTTGCTGATGATGCCGCTTTGGATCGTTGCGTTAAAGCCCTCGATAAACTGATTAACGTTATCACGGTAAAAGATTTTTCTCGCGAAGAAGTCGATCACGTCGCGCGTGAACTCATTTTGTGCAAAGTGAAGTGTGATAAAAAAACACGCACTGAAATTTTAGAAATCGCCGGATTATTCCGTGCGAAAGTAGTCGACGTTTCCCATGACTCCCTGGTGATTGAATTCACCGGTAACGTGACCAAAATCACTGCTTTCCTTGATTTGATTCAACCTTTCGGAATTTTAGAAACTGCTCGCACAGGTGCTGTTGCCCTCTCGCGTGGTTCTAAAAAGAAGGTTTCTTAATTTTTTCTATACCTACCATGCCTGCAAAAGTGTACACCGATAAGGATGCCGACCTTGGTTTCCTAAAAAACAAAACCCTCGCCGTTCTTGGCTTTGGCTCACAAGGCCACTCCCATGCGATGAATCTTCGCGATAGCGGACTCAACGTGATTGTCGGTCTCTATAAGGGATCTAAATCCGCTGCCGCTGCGAAGAAAAAAGGCTTCAAAGTCTATGAGACTGCTGAAGCTGTTCGTCGTGCTGACGTCATGCTCGTCGGTATTCCTGACATGAAACAGGCTTCTGTCTGGGAAAAAGATATCGCTCCTAATTTAGGCAAAGGCGGTAAGACTGTTCTCTTCATCCACGGCCTCTCCATTCACTACAAACTCATCAAGCCTGCGAAGAATGTAGATATCGCGATGGTCGCTCCGAAAGGTCCTGGCCACGTGGTTCGCGCTCAGTACGTCGAAGGTAAAGGCGTTCCTGCTCTCATCGCAGTCGAACAAGACATTTCAGGAAAAGCTACCAAGACCGCGCTCGCTTGGGCTAAAGGTATTGGTTCAACCCGCGCTGGTGTAATCAAAACTTCCTTCAAAGAAGAAACCGAAACCGACTTGTTCGGCGAACAAGCCGTTCTTTGCGGTGGTGCTTCTGAACTCGTTAAAGTGGGCTACGAAACTCTCGTTAAAGCAGGTTACCAACCAGAGATGGCTTACTTCGAATGCTTACACGAATTGAAACTCATCGTGGATCTCATGGTTGAATCCGGTATCTCCGGCATGCGCTTCTCGATCTCCGAAACCGCTAAGTATGGTGACATCACCCGCGGTCCTCGCGTGATTAACAAAGCCTCCCGCAAGGCGATGGAAGATATTCTCAAAGAAATCCAAGATGGTACTTTCACCAAGCAATGGGTGAAGGAATACAAGGGTGGCTTAAAGAATTACAACAAGCTCCTCAAACAGGGTGAAAATCATGGTATCGAGAAGACCGGACAACGTCTCCGTGCTCTCATGCCTTGGGTACAAAAGCGCAACATCCGTGGCGCTCAAGCCGAGTATACTACCAAATAATATTGGTTTTATTACCTCAAAAGGGCCGACGATGTCGGCCCTTTTTATTTTGTAGTTTTACAATGGGCGAAAAATGATTGTTCTAACAGCACCCCACTATGAGCTCCGATCCTATACACACGGACGGCTTTTTGGCTCGTTTAATGCGAGACCAATTAAAGTTGTCGATTACCTGTGCCCTATTTTTCGTCACTGCGTTAATCGCCCTTCCCCTGTTAAATTATTATCAGCCCGAGTGGATGGCGCAACGCTTCGCGGGATTCACTCTAACATGGTTGATTCTCGGTGTTTTGTTTTTCCCTTTCGTTTGGATTATTTCTTTTTTCTTCATCAAAAAATCAATCGCTTTAGAAAATGCTGAAGCTGCGGCTGCGAAGGAGAGCCAAAAGAAATAAGTCATGATCCTCGCCGAAGTTTCACAAGTGGATCCGTGGATTGCCATCTGCTCACTCATCACCGTCGCCATCACCGTCGCCATGGGTTTTTGGTCCGCTGGTAAATCCAAAAGCGCGGGGGACTTCTTTGTTGCGGGTCGCTCCGTCTCGGTCGGTTGGAATGCGTCAGCCATTTCAGGCGAATACCTTTCGGCTGCCTCCTTTATGGGCGTCGCTGGCATGGTTATGGCCACGGGCTATGACGCCTTGTGGTATCCGGTGTGCTATGCCTGCGGTTACTTATTTTTATTATTATTTATCGCGGGTCCGCTTCGTCGCTTTGGTGCTTACACGATTCCTGACTTCGCCGAGGGTCGTTACGATTCACCGCTCTTCCGTAAAATCGCGGTCTGCTTCGTTCTCTTCATTGGTTTCTTCTACACGATGCCTCAGATGAAGGGTGCGGGTACGACTCTCGCTTATATTTTCCCGGGTCTTCCTTACTGGGTCGGGGTCGCCGTCGTGGGTGCAGTCATCACGCTCAATGTTTCCCTTGGTGGCATGAAAGGAATTACTTTAGTCCAAGCGTTCCAGTATTGGCTCAAAGTTTTCGCCATCACTCTGCCGATATTTATTTTAGCTTCGATTGTCGGACATTACGAACATCACCTTGAAGCAAATAAAACGGCTTTCGAAACTACCGCACCTAATACTTCGCAAATAGAACGAAAAGTTTTACCAGCGAAAGCGCCGAAAGACGAACAGTGGATTGCACCGTTTGGTAAACTCACCACTAAGGCCGTTGATGCATCCATCGCAGCGGCTCCAACCCCCGAAGCGAAAGCCACCATCGAAGCCAACAAGAAGCCCTACTCTCTTCTTTATACCTATTCGTTAATCATCGCTTTGGTCTGTGGTACCGCAGGTCTGCCTCACATCTTAGTTCGCTTCTATACTAATCCCGATGGCGTAGCGGCAAAACGCACCACCATGTGGGTCATGATTCTGATCGGTGTCTTCTACGTTTTCCCTCCTGTTTACGGGGTGATTGGACGTTCACTAACGCCTGAACTTTACGATGCGGTCGGAGCTAAAGGTACCGATAAAGTAGTGCTCGAATTACCTACGCTGCTTGCTGGAAAAAATTATCCGCTTCTAGGTTCCATTCTTTCAGGCATCACCTGTGCCGGTGCCTTCGCCGCTTTCATGTCCACTTTCTCCGGACTCCTTGTGTCGATGACCAGTGCACTCGCGCACGATGTTTACGGTCGAATGCTGAAACCCGACTCCACACCCGAGCAACGCCTCACCGCTTTTAAGTGGGCGGCTGTTATCATTGGTGCCGTGGCCATCGGACTCGGCACACAAGTCGAAGCTCTCGAAATTAATTTCATGGTTGGGCAAGCCTTCGCCATCGCCGCCGCCAGTTACTTCCCACTTTTATTCATGAGTGTGTGGTGGCGCGGTATGACCATGAAAGGTGCGGCCACTGGAATGCTAGTGGGTGGACTTTCTGCGCTCGTTGCAATTTCGCTGACTTCCATTTCTGATGTCGCCAATGCTGCCGCAAAGAAATTACCAACGGCCGACGTGGCTGCCTATTGGGCCGATCATTGGATCTCAAAAAGCATTGCCGATTATTGGGTCGCTCACCCCCTCGCCCGTATTCTCTGCGAGCAACCCGCAATCTGGGCCGTACCTCTTTCGATTACACTCATGATTGTGGTATCGAAATTAACCGCGCGTCAGATTCCCGGCGACATTCGTATGAAAATGCTTGTTCTACATGCCCCCGAAGCACTGGGACTGAAACAAGAATACATTAAGGAACAAGAAGGCCTGGGCCATTAATTAGGGAAGTAAAGACGTTTAAGCCCCTTAAAATCGTCGGGAACTGAAGTTGAAACTTGGAAGTCTCAACCGGAGCGACTTGGATAGTTGCGTGGATAAACAAACCGAAGAAGAAATTCCTGGCCATCGCCTAATCCAATCATTCGCCATTTTTATGGCTGCAGTCGCTTTGGTCTCATCGGTCATGATGACCTACAAAGGTGGTCGCGTTTATCTAGGAATCGAAAGTGATCCCTTTGGTCGTGATTTAATCGTCGGAACCTGGATTGGTATTCCCACCGCAATCGCAGGCGCCATCTGTGCATACATGGCACTTTACGGACGGGGTTGGAATTCTCTCCGAGTAGCGAGCATTGTTTTAATAGCATCCAATTTACTTGTGCCGCTGAGCTGGATTGTAATGTCATTAACTAAATCTGTTTAATTAAGAATGCCCTCGCCTCTTATCATTGTCACTCGAGGTAGTCCACTGGCCCTACAACAAGCCAAGGATGCGGCACAACATTTAGAAAAATCCCTGCAGGTAAAAACAGAAATCAAAATTCTCACCACTACCGGTGATCGCCAAGCGGCATGGTCATTAGAAAAACAAGGCGGCAAAGGTCTCTTTACAGCTGAATTGGAACAGGCCTTACAAAAAGGTGAAGCGGATGTCGCGATTCACAGCGCCAAAGACTTGCCCACCGAGATGCCTGCGGGATTAACCATCGCATCCTGCTTACCTCGTCGCGATCCGCGTGATGTCCTCGTACGCCAAACACACATTCAATCACCGCAAAAAATTGCCACAGGCAGCCCACGCCGTCGCGCCCAAGGTGCTCATATTTTTCCACACGCCACTTGGACTGAACTCAGAGGCAATGTAGACACACGACTTAAGAAAATCGTTCAAGGCGAAGCTGAAGCCACTTACTTGGCAGCTGCCGGACTTAGTCGTCTGGGTATAGAACATTGGGATGGTTTAGTTTTTGAACCTGTAGACATTATAAAAATGGTGCCAGCAGCCGGACAAGGTGCGGTGGCGATTCAATGTCGCCTCAGCGATGCCGCTCGCTACCAAACCGTAGGCTGCGCTTCCACAAGTTTCTCTGTGGCGATTGAGCGACTCTTTCTCAGTAAACTTGGAGAAGGCTGTCATACCGCCTTTGCTTGTCATCACCACGCCGATAAAATTTACCTCTTTAGAGCTGATTTCGGTTATCGCGCTTATCCATTTGTGGTTAGCGATTTGACGATGGCATCATCACAAGCAGATTTAATTTTATCACAATTACTGAATCGTTAATCATGTCCAAACTCCCTTTAAGAGATCGTCATATCGTTCTGACACGCCCAGAAGGACGCGGCGCTGACTGGAAAGAATTGCTCATGGAATCAGGTGCTTCCGTGGCCGAACTTCCATTAATCGAAATATCCTTCGAGCCCGATGCGATGATCCTCACCGAAGTCTTAGATGGCATGGGTGAATATGATTGGCTTGTTTTTACCAGTCCTAATGGCGTCCGCGGCTTCTTTAATCGCTTCTTCGAACGCTTCGCTGACATTCGCTCTATCGGTGGAGTAAAAATTGCCTGTGTCGGACCCGCTACGGAAAAAGCCGTGCGCGCTTTGCATTTAGAGCCCGACATCACCTCAACACAGGCGGATGGACTTTCTTTAGGCCGGAAGATGATGGATTCGCATGATATGGAAAATCAGAAAATTTTAATGGCGACGGGAAATCTGAGTTCGCCCGAACTAGCTTCCCTGCTCCTCGACCAGGCGATGGCTATTGTCGACGTACTCAAAGTCTATGCGACAGAAGAAAGACCTGTCACCGAGTCACCTGAAGCCGCAGAGTTTCGTCGTCGCGGTGCCGACATCATTGTTTTCGCCAGCCCCTCGGCCGTGGAGTCCTTTATTCACCAAGCAGCTTCGCTACGTCCGGAATCAGGAGCCAAACAACCCAAAGCCGTCGCCATTGGGCCCACGACGGCCGACGCAATGAAGCGTTCAGGCATTCCTCTGGCTGCGGTAGCCACTGCACCTACCGCCAAAGCGATTCGTGATGCGGTCATTTCCGCACTCCAAGAATGATTGGTTCTCAAAAAATAAAAGTTTGTGG
>Ga0114981_10000964_pt1 | contig 18990 bp, 18 predicted proteins | sample S_140806_MF_Meta_FD_87028 | JGI IMG/M metagenome (GOLD analysis project Ga0114981, IMG submission 87028) | Freshwater microbial communities from Lake Simoncouche, Canada to study carbon cycling - S_140806_MF_MetaG | ecosystem: Environmental > Aquatic > Freshwater > Lake | place: Lake...
CTAATAAGGACTTTCCTGAAAAGAAAAAGATTTATAAAAAATATTCTTTAGTTTCAATTACTAATGACTTAAATGAAATTTCTGATTGGAATTATATTGAAATTGAAAAACGGCAAAAGAAATTACTTACAATTGCGAAGAAAGTTTGGAGTATGTAATTTGCTACACATAACAGTAACATAAAGAAATTGGCGGTTCAGTGGTTAAATGAAGTTTTGTGCTTCGTATCAAGTTCAATGGTGGCAGACAGTTTTCGTCACCGAAATCGCCAACTTCTTGTAGCTGCAAACCGTTATGCCTCATTGTAGGACGACACAACAAACAGACAAAATTAAGAATGAAAAAAGCTATAATAATTGGGGCGACATCTGGAATAGGTAAAGGACTTGCAAAACTTTTAGCTGACAACAATTATAAAATTGGCCTGACAGGAAGACGTGTTGAATTACTAAATGAATTAAAAAACGAGAATCCAAATTTTTATATAAAATCATTTGACATCAATGACACAAATGTTGTTGGACAGAAATTAGATGAACTTACGACAGAACTTGGCGGACTTGATTTATTAATTATTAGTTCGGGCATTGGCGACATAAATGAAAGCTTAGATTTTGAAATAGAAAAGCGGACAATAGACACGAATGTATTAGGTTTTACTTGTGTTACAGATTGGACTTTTAACTATTTTGAAAAACAAAAATCAGGACATTTAGTTGCAATAAGTTCTATTGGCGGACTACGTGGTAGCAGACAAGCACCTGCATACAATGCGACAAAAGCCTATCAAATAAATTATCTTGAAGGGTTAAGACAAAAGGCTAAAAAACTTAATACATCAATTTTTGTGACAGATATTAGGCCTGGACTTGTTGACACAGAAATGGCGAAAGGAGAAGGATTATTTTGGGTAATGCCTGTTGAAAAAGCAGTTAGACAAATTTTCCAAGCTATAATCGACAAAAAAAAGGTGGCATATGTAACAAGACGCTGGGGACTTATTGCGACAATATTAAAACAAATTCCAAGACCGATTTATGACCGAATGTAACAACATAAAAGAACAACGAAGGCATAACACGGGTTTGGCAAAAGTGGCGGTTCAGTGCTCCGCAGACACATTTGTGGTTAATCAAAGTTTAGTTCTCCGCATCAACATTTGTGGTGAAAATCGCCACCTTCGCCAAGCCCGAAAACGTTAGCGTCAACTTTTTTGAATGCTTAGTTCTAGAATTGATAAACTTAAATTATGAAAATATGAGCAAAAGGCTTAAGGACATCTTGGAAGTTAATAATATGACAGGTATTGAATTCAAACAAACCAAAAGAATTTTTAAGTAGTAAAGCAGCCGCTAACAACAAATTTGTCCAATAGCGGCGATGTGCAAGTGTTGAACATTATTTCTTTAATGATCTTTTGATTCTACATTGAAGCGAAGTACCTTTGAATCCGCTACTGTACAAATTCGCAACCGTTAGCTGCAACCTTAGAAAAAAATAGCAGAATATGAATAAAATAATAGTGCTTACATTTTTTCTAGGTTTAACCATTTCGGCTTTTTCTCAGTCGAATGAGGCAAAATATTTTCATAGAAGCAATGGTAATATTATAGATCCAAATGGTAATCGTTTCATCATTAAAGCTACAAATGTCAGTTGCTGGCTTTACCAAGAGAATTACATTTTTGGGGGTGCACAAAATGTACATAAAATTACAGCGGAAAATTTGAATGAAATTCTCGGTACGAATGCTTACGGCAATTTTTCGAAACAGATGATGGAGCATTTCATAACTGAAGAAGATATTCGTCTAATGAAAAAAATGGGGGTTAATTCTGTAAGAGTTGGCTTTTCAGCGGAGTCATTTGACAACGACTCTGTAACAAAAGTACTATTTTCTACTTTAGATAATCTTTTACCCACTTTTAAAGAAAACAATGTAGCCATTATACTTTCAATGATTCATGCAGCTAAGCCTCAAAATACTTTATGGGTTTCAAATTATACGAAAGGAGCAACAGTTTTGTGGGACTCTGAAGAAGCAAAGATAAAGACAGCTGCTATATGGTCAGAAATAGCTCAACATTACAAAGACGAACAAATCATTTTAGGGTACGATTTAATTAATGAGCCAAACATCAATCGGAAACGAGAAAAGGAATTAATTGATTTATATCAAAAAATAACCACCTCAATAAGAAAATACGACACTAATCATATGATTATTTATGAAGGGAATAGCTATGCGACAAAACTGGATGTTCTTTCAAAATATGATAGCCTTTTGGATTCTAATGCTTGTTACCAATTTCATTTTTACAGTTGGTTTGGGAATAAAATTGAGAAGCAACTACCAAAACACTTAGGAAGAGCAGAAACAACACAACGTCCAATATTCTGCGGAGAATTTGGAATCAACCGTTTATCGGAAATTAAGCAACAAGTTGATTTAATGAACAACGCAAGAGAAATGGATGGTTGGGCAATGTACACCTGGAAATCTATTGAACTTTCAACTACAAAAGAAGAAAAGAAAAGACCGCCCTACTATGGAAGATGGATTTTTATTCCATTTGAGGATTTACACATGTCGGTTCTACAGTTTCACATGGACAACGAAATGCGTGATGTAATGGACTGGTTAACGAACGTGAAAGGCTCTAAAAAGCCAAGTGCCGAAACGACAGTAAATGTCATAGAGAAAATTCTTAATGCTGTAGAAGTGAAAAATTGTAAAATAGACAAGATACAAATAGAAGCACTCGGACTTAAATTTAATTAAAGACTATGGACGATAGGAAGGCAGCAGCTAACAGGCGTTTGGCAAGATTGCGAATTTTTAGTAAATACACGTTTACATTTCGCAAGAAATTTTATCTTTGATAGAAAATAATCAGTTCCGAAGTTCGCAACCTCGCCAAGCGACGGAACGTTATCTTGACACTATACAAGGGCTATAAAAGAATATTATTTCTGGTTCAGGAATTCCAAAGCGCGCAATTTTGCATTTATCCGAATATCCTCCCAAAATAAATTAACATCTCCTGAGTGATAATCATCCATAGTAAAGGCTAAGGCACGAAATGGAAAATGAGGAAGAGAAATCCAAACAGCGCCATCAATCACATGGCTTGAAAAGGACTGTTTGTAAAGTTTATGGTTTGAATATAAAAACCCTTTGTGCTCTTTTCGTTCTCCATCACTAGTGGTCCATGTTACTGGATTTATGACAGCCTTGCCTTTGTGCCACTTATTGTAAACTTTTTTATTTATTTTCTTTCTATGTGTATTCCAAGTTGTAAATCCTCCAATTTCAGTTGGATTTGTTGCTAATTTTATCGTATTAAATTCATCTTTTTTAATCCCAATTCCGGGTAAGTAGGCAACAATGAGTTGTTTTTGAAGGTCTTTTCCATCAAAGAAATCTTTTAATAATAAATTTAAAATTGTAGATCCTTGGCTGTGTCCAGCGAGAATAATTGGTTTACCGTTATTGTAGTTTTCTAAATAAAATTCAAATGCAGCTTTTACGTCAGTGTAGGCCAAGAGCAGAGCATCACGACCCAAACCGTCTAAATGATCATAAGCACGAATGTGTGCTTGTCTATAGAAGGGAACAAACACTCTTCCTGCGTCAACCCAAGCAGAAGCTTGAAAACGCACAGCTAAATCGATAATTTTTCGCTTTTGATCTATATCATCTATTGGGATATTCCAGCGTTTATCTTTTTTACTTAAAAAAACTGTAGGATAAATATAAAAAACGTCAACTTCAGAAAAGAGCGATGAGTCTTTGTGGTATTCTCTTAATCCGCTGGGATATAAACCAGGCAACACTGCCCAATTTTCTGTTTTTTCATAATTTGGAACTTGAGAAAATCCAAAGGAAAATTGGATTAATAATAAGAAAGCTAGGATGTGTTTTATAAAAAATACCACTGTTTAGTGCTTAGAGAATCAGTTAAACCAAACATTTTTTATCATTTCTTTCTCTGCAAATTGATTGATTCTTTCAATAATTATTTGCTTTCCGTTTAACAACTCTTCACGCATTACAGAGGAATCAATTGAAAGGTATAAAACTTGATTTTTAATATAAATTTCCTTCGTTCGGTGTGCAACTGCAGGCCCCATTAATTCAGACCAAGCAGCAATGACATCCATTTCCTTCATCTTTTCATCCAAAGAATGGGCCTTCAAAAACTTAGCAATAATTTCCTTAATTGGTTGTTCTTTTGATGATCTTAACGATTCTTCGCGCATGCTATAAATTTAGTCAATTATAACTTCTATTTCGCCATTTTCTAATTGAAATAATTTTTTTTCAATGGGAAGTGATTTAAATAGCTCAAGCATTCTCCTTGGATCAGTATCAGTCACTAAGACTTGACCGAAATAATCTGCAGTAACCAATTCGATTAATTTTCCTACTCGTTGATTGTCTAATTTATCAAAAATATCATCTAATAGGAGAATTGGCTTAAGTTCCTTGTGTTGTTTTAACCAATCATATTGCGCTAATCTAAGCGCTATTATAAATGATTTTTGTTGACCTTGTGAGCCAAATTTTTTAACGGGATAACCTTTAATTGTAAAAATGAGGTCGTCTTTATGAATTCCACAATTCGTATATTGTGTAATGGCATCTTTTTTTTCTGAGCCTGCAATTAACGAAGCAAAAGAAGCATCATTTAATTGGGAGCGATATTCTAGTCCAACAAGCTCTGATTCGCTTCCAATTTCTTTGTAAAATTTTTGGAAAACAGGAATAAATTCTTCAAGAAATATTTTTCTTCGTTGATGAATTCGCTCACCGACTTCAATTAATTGAACATCCCAAATATCAATTGAGTCTCTATCAAATAAACGGTGTTCGAACATGTTTTTGAGTAAAGCATTCCGCTGCTCTAAAATTTTTGAATATCTAACAATGTCTTCAAGATAATTTTTATCCAATTGGACAAGAATACCATCCATCCATTTACGGCGCATTTCACTTCCTTCGGCAATTAAATCTCCATCATATGGAGAAATGAAAACAAGTGGAAAACGTCCAATGTGCTCAGAGATTTTTTCGTATTCTTTTTTATTTAGCTTAATAACTTTCTTTGCACCAATTTTAAATGCACAATGCACATTTGTCAATTTTTGAGAAATATTCCAATTTCCAGAAATAGAAAAAAAAGATTGATCAAAGCGAATATTTTGCCGATCATTTGAATTTAAATACGATTTACACATGCTGAGGTAATAGACAGCATCTAAAATATTAGTTTTTCCACAGCCGTTATTCCCTACAAAACCGTTTAATCCGGGAGATAATTCCAGGTTTAGGGATTCGTAATTTTTAAAATTAGTTAGTTGAAGAGTTTGTAAATACATTGACGGACAAAGTTAGATTATTTTCTTCGTTTCTTTGGGCATTTTATTTGCCCGTCTTTTTTCTAATCTGGAATACCATAAAAAAAAGTAGCGCTGAGAAGAATGCAAATAGGATTAATGAATTATTGTTTATTTCTTTTTTTTCAATGAAATTCCCAGAAATTAATTCGCCACTCAGTTTGTCTCTTTCCTTTTTATTGTTGTTTTCAAGTTCTCTAATTTTAAGTTCTAGTTTAGCCTTAGCCTCTTTGAACTCCATAAGTTTCAATTCATCAATTTTAAATTCTATGGCCTCTAACTCTAATCCAAGAAGACCTTGCTTTTTGGCAAATTGAAGACAGGAGTCGCTGTATTTTTGAGATAGTCTTTTGTCATAATCCACAAAATAACCAGCTAGATTAAAATAGGCTTCAAAAATTTTATGGGTAATATTTTCTGTCTTTCTGTCTCTTAGAATTTCTTGGAATAATTCTAATGCTAGCTTTTTCTCATTACTCAAAAAATAGATTAGTGCTTTATTGGTGAGTGCATTTAAATAAAAATAGCTTTTCATTGTTTTATTTGAGTAAAAAAAACTTTTTTCACAATAAAATTTTGCTAATCCATAATTTTTTTGCTCTAAGGCTAAATCTGCAAATACAGCATAAGCATTTGCGACAGCTTCCCAATTCTCATTTTTTGTTGCTAAAAAAATATACCGTTCTAATTCTTCTTTAGCTGCACTCAATTTCTTTTCAAGTATGTGAATTCTTGCTAAGTTTACTAAAGCTAAAAACGCATCTGTTTCATTTGGAGAATCCTCACCAATATCTAATGAAGTTTTGTAATAGAATTCTGCTGTTTTAAAATCCCCTTTCAAGAAATAGGCATTCCCTAATTCATTCATATCACTTGTTAAAAGTTCTAAATCTTGCATGGAAAGCGAATAATTTTTAGCAGATTTAAGTAAGACAATACCATTGTTAAAATCTCCTTTTCTGACTTCATAAATTCCTAGAATACGACAACTAATAGCCCTTGTGAATGCGTTTTTATTACTGGATTTTTTCAATTCTTCCGAAAGGATTTTTAATGAGTCTATATTGTATCGGACATACTCCTGGCTTAATTCTAAAGCCATTTTAGCTTTTCTTAAGTGATTTTTTTCGTTTTTAAATGCCGAGAAAGTAAACTTGTTCTGTCCAAATGAAATAGAATTCCATAAAATAACAAAGCAGGATAAGGCCAAAACTACTTTTTTTACAAGGGAAGATCTCTTTATTAACATTGAAACCAATTGAATTCATTGCAAGGATAGTTAACAATCGTTACTTTTGCAACAAAACAATTTGTTATGTCAAATGCATTTTACAATGTTCCAGTTGCTATAAATGAACCCGTTAAGTCTTATGCCCCCGGTTCACCAGAAAAAATAGCTTTAATTGAAAAGTACCAAGAAATGTACACCCAAGAACCAATCGATGTTCCGATGTATATTGGTTCAAAGGAAGTTCGCACACAAACAAAAAAAGCATTGACAAGTCCTCAAGACCACAAAAAAGTCTTGGGATATTTTAATCTTGGAGAGGCAAAACATGTTGAAGATGCTATTAACGCTGCATTGGAGGCACGAATAAAATGGTCAAATATGCCTTGGGAGCAACGAGCGGCAATCTTTTTAAAAGCTGCAGATCTTTTGGCAGGACCTTTTCGCTATAAAATGAATGCTGCTACTATGCTGGGGCAATCTAAAAACGTTTTTCAAGCAGAAATAGATGCATCTTGTGAGCTAATAGATTTTTTGCGTTTCAACGTGCAGTATATGACTCAAATTTACAAGGAACAACCTGAGTCATCTCCTGGAATATGGAATCGATTAGAATACCGTCCTTTAGAAGGATTTGTATTTGCAATAACGCCTTTTAATTTTACAGCAATTGCAGCAAATTTATGCGCTGCTCCTGCAATGATGGGAAATGTGGTTGTTTGGAAACCCGCAGATTCCCAAATTTATTCTGCACAAGTAATTATGGAACTTTTTAAAGCTGCAGGTCTTCCTGACGGAGTTGTGAACATGATAACTGTTGATGGTCCAGTTGCAGGAGATGTAATATTTAAACATAAAGCTTTTGCAGGCCTTCATTTTACAGGATCTACCGGTGTATTCCGACATTTATGGAAAGAAATCGGAACGAATTTAGAAAAGTATAAATCGTATCCTCGAATTGTCGGGGAAACAGGAGGGAAAGACTTTATCATTGGGCATAAATCTGCAAATCCTGCAGAACTTGCAACAGCAATGTCAAGAGGAGCTTTTGAATACCAAGGTCAAAAATGTTCGGCTGCTTCAAGAGCTTATATTCCTAGTAATTTATGGCCAGAAGTTAAAGCTATTTATGTTAAGCAAGTAAATTCTTTTAAAATGGGAACTCCTGCTGATACTGGAAATTTTATGAATGCAGTTATTGATGAAAGGTCATTTGACAAAATTGCAGGATACATTGATTATTGTAAGCAGCAAGCTGATGCTGAAATCATAACTGGTGGAACTTACGATAAATCCATAGGGTATTTTGTTTCTGCAACAACTGTTGTAACAACAAATCCAAAATTCAGAACCATGTGTGAAGAGATTTTTGGACCGGTTCTTACAATTTATGTCTACGACGCAGAAAAATTTGAGGAAACACTGTCGCTTATCGATGAAACTTCTGAATATGCGTTGACAGGTTCTATTGTATCTCAAGATCGTTATGCAATTGCATTAGCAACAAAGAAATTGGAAAATGCAGCAGGAAACTTGTATATTAATGATAAGCCAACAGGAGCAGTTGTTGGACAGCAACCTTTTGGTGGAGCAAGAGGATCAGGAACAAATGACAAAGCGGGTGCAAAGATGAATTTATTGCGCTGGGTTTCTGCCCGAACAATCAAAGAAACTTTCGTTCCTCCAACTGATTATCGCTATCCATTTTTAGGATAAAGCAACTCCCCGATATGAAAAATAATTGAAAACAATATCCAAAAAAAAAGCAGCCAATAAGACTGCTTTTTTTAGTGTTATTTTATAATTATTAATTGCAGCCCATGGTGCCGGAACCAGGGTAAGCATTAATTGTTACTCCTTGTGTAATAGCCGTCATCCAATCTTCCCATCCCCAATATTCTCCGGAAAAAGTCATATCCCCCCCGTTTACGGTTATTTGTCCTTCTTTAGAAAAATAAAAGTTTCCTTGATTACAATTATCATAACTGAAAACAAAAGCATATCCATTCTGAGAAGTAAAATAAGTAGTAAAATCAAAATTAGGATCAATCCAATCAACAGTGTTATAAGAGCCAGTTGCAGGGGATTCAAAAACCTCATAGAAAGCAACTCCATGAATGAAATCGGAAAAACACATAGTATTTGCATTATTAAGCATACTGAAATCTGCATCTAAGCCCATAACCAAAGATATTCCATCTATTGGGAATGACTGGCCTGAAGAAAATAAATTTGAAAACCCAGCCATTGCTAAGCACATTGTTTGAACTTGTAAAGTTGTACTTCCAGCAGTAATAGTTTGGGTACCAGCACCCATTCCCCAACCTGGATTTGAGTCAGAAACATAAATAACAAATCCATTTGCTGTAGAATATACAGTATTCGGCGTAGGATTTGCAAAAGACCAGCTCTTCAGTATGGAAATAGTTTTGTTTCGAATATCAAAATCTACAAATCTATTGTTTTTCTCATCTCTTACCCGAATAATTGTAGGTAACTCATCCAACATTTTTTTCAAGTTTGAAACCGTTTTTTCCGAAATTTCTTCCTGCGCGTTAGGTGCTGCTATTTTACTAGGGTTTTTAGTACAAGAACTTGAAATCAAGATTGCAGACAAAAATAATAGTTTTATTATATGTTTCATGACTTTAAAGTATTAGTTTAAGATTTTTTTTTACTTAATGCAAAAACCCAAACGGATTGTGGCTTGGTAATTTGGGCCCCAATTTAATGTGGTACTATTGCCTACCACATCATCCGGTTCGTTTACACCTGCAGGATAATTATCATACTTAACTTTTGTTTTTCCTCTGCCATCTCTTGTAAACCCGAAACCTAATTCAACTCCTAGATAAACTTTATCCGTAAAGTAATAATCCCCTCCAGCAAGAATATTCAATCCTAAAGTGCTTTTGGCAAATTTTGTAGTTGTTGTTTGTACTTCATTACCTATGGCTCCTTGATAGGAATTGTTTGTAGTCGATAAAGCATAATAAACTTCAGTGCCTAAATATGGTGATAATTTATCAGTTCCCTCAAAATGATATTCATAACCTGGGCGAAATACAAAGTCAAAAGTCTTGTCTTTGTTAATTAAAGTGGGCTGTCCTTCTTCTTCTTCTTTAGTTGGTGTGTATTTTCCACCCATATACAAAGATAAACGAAAAGCCTGTATATCATCAATAAAGTACCTACCTCTCAAGCTGCTGATTTTTAGAGGCGATGCTCCTAATGGAGCAAACTCAAGTTCTAGTGTTACATTTTCTTGTTCTTGTTTTTGTCCAAAAAGATTAGTAGCAATCATAATTGCAGAAAGCAAAATAATTTTTCTCATAGTTTATATTTTAAATTAAATATTTTTAGTAAATGTAATACTTTTTTTTAATATTTTAAAATTATTTGCTCAACTTGCTCTAAAAGAGGTGTTTGTTCATCGTTTAGAATTCGAAATTCAGTAAGCCGGTATTTCTCTTCATCTGAAAATTGTGAATTCATTCTTTTTAGCACTTCATTTTCAGAACAATTATCCCTTTTCATTATTCTTTTAATTCGTAATTCTTTAGGAGCATATACTAAGATAATTGCGTCAAAATTTTTAAAAGAACCTGTTTCAAATAGAATAGCCGATTCATTAAAAACAAGGGAGTTATTTTGCGCCAAGGCCCAGAGATTAAAATCTTCACGAACGATTGGATGAATTAAGGCATTCACTTTTTCACGCAAGGTTTCATCAGAAAAAATAGCTTGAGCTAAAGCGAATTTATTTAGTGTATCATTTTGATAGATTTCTTCCCCAAATAAATGAATCAGTCCTGCTTTAATTTTTGGGTTGCTGTCCGTTAATTCTTTGGCGCGTTCATCAGAATTGTAAACCGGATAACCCATTGCTTTAATAATTTCTGCAACAAGACTTTTTCCAGCGCCAATTCCACCTGTTATGCCAATTCTTTTCATTTGAGAACGAATATAATCTTTTCTTGAAAACTATTGTAATTTTGTAGCATGCAGAAAGAATGGTTTGCTGAATGGTTTAACACAGAATATTACCACATTTTGTATAAAGATCGAGATGAAGACGAAGCAAAGCGCTTTATTTCAAATTTAATTTCTTTTTTAAACATTCCGAAAAATTCTAAACTTCTTGATTTAGCTTGTGGTAAAGGTCGTCATTCAAAAATCTTGAACAGTTTTTCATACGATGTTTTGGGTGTTGATTTATCCGAAAACAGCATTTTAGAAGCTAAAAAAGAGACAACTGCAATACTTCGTTTTGAAACGCATGATATGAGAAAGGTCATTCCAAAGCTAAAATTTGCTGCGGTATTCAACCTTTTTACGAGTTTCGGTTATTTTGATTCCCCTGAAGAAAATAAGAAAGTGTGTTCTTCTGTTTCAGAAATGTTAAAATCTAAAGGAAAATTTGTTATCGATTTCATGAATGCAGAAAAAGTGATCCGGAATTTGGTGCATTCTGAAGAAAAAACAATTGATGGAATTACATTTAAGTTAGCAAGACGATTTGATGGTAAGCATATCTTTAAAGAAATTCATTTTTCAGATAAAGGTCAAAACTTTCATTTCACAGAACGTGTTCAAGCATTAAATTTACAAGACTTTCAAGCTTTGTTATCTGCGAATTTTAGGATTCTAGAAACTTTCGGTTCTTTTGATTTAGCACCTTTTTCAGCTGTTAATTCAGATCGTTTGATTATTATTGCAGAATTAAAATCATGAACTTAACACTCGTTTTTCTTGGATTATTTCTATCTGTAATAGCAGGTGGTTTGATCGTGAGTTATTTTAATGCAACGAATAAAAGTCATATTATAAAATTGGCACTTTCCTTCAGCGGAGGATTTCTTTTAGCAATTATTTTCCAGCATTTATTGCCTGATTTGTATCATGAAGGTGCAGAAAAAATCGGGATTTGGATTTTACTTGGCTTTTTAGTTCAATTGGTATTGGAGTATTTTTCTGGGGGCATCGAGCATGGGCACGTGCATGTTCATAAAGGACAAGCATTTCCTCTTGTCTTATTCCTTGCCTTGTCTGTTCATTCTATTATAGAAGGAATACCTCTTGGAAATCAATATGCAGGTATTATCTCTGAGCACCAGCATGCAAATGGTTCGCTCTTTTGGGGAATTATCTTCCACCAAATACCTGTGTCTATTGCATTAATGACCTTGTTAATTAGCACGAAATTATCTACTATTTATTCGTGGCTTGTGCTATTGGCTTTTGCAGCCATGACACCAATCGGAGTTTTATTTGGATTTTATATAAGTCCTTCACAAATTGGGCTTGATGTTCCAATTATTTTGGCTGTAGTTGTAGGAATGTTTTTACATATTTCAACAACCATTATTTTTGAAACAAGCGAGAATCACAAGTTTAATTTTATAAAATTAATCAGTATTCTTCTTGGCTGTAGCCTTGCAATAATAATGTATTGACCGAAATTAGAACGGCAAATCGTCTGATTCCTCTGTACTTTCAGAACTCGCATTATTTGACGCGCTCATAGATGCTACAGGTTCAGAGCCAAGTGACATGGGAGATGGTCCGTCTGAAGGAATAGCAGATCCTTGACCAGCTTTTTCAATTCTCCACGCCTCCAATGAGTTGAAGTATTTTACTTCTCCCGTTGGACTTGTCCATTCTCTACCTCGCAGATTGAATGAAACTTCAATTTGATCCTGCACTTTAACACTGTCTAATAGCGAGCATTTATCTTGTGTTGCTTGAAATAATATATCTTGAGGATACATAGAGCTAGTTTCTGAAATCACAAATTCTCTTTTAGAAAATTTTTCAGAAATTTGTTGTGTTTCATTGATTAGTTTTACTGTTCCGGTTAGTTTAAACATTTTGTTTTTGTTTTATTGTTATTATTAATTATTAAAGGAAAGCAAGGTGAGCCATGCCTCTTCCAATTTGTTTTCATCCAACAAGCTTTGTGCTCGTTTATGCAATTCTTGCTCTAAAGCAAGAGGATTGTCTTCTAAAGATACAAATAAATCACTTAATTCAAGTAATTTATATTCATTTACATTTGTTTCATCAGGAATTTTTTCAATTCCCGCCAAATGCCCCAAATTATTTCCGCTTAAAATTTTTGAAGATTTAATATCTATAGGTAAGGCATCAAATCCAATCCCACATGTCGATATAGGCTTGGTTATTTCAAACATAGATTCAGCATTAGCATGACTATACCAATCTCCTCCCATTCGAGCTACAAGATCAATTTTTTGTTGGTCAATCATTCCATTAGAATCTAAAACCTCATCGTGAATATGAATTTTCACAACTTCACAAATAATCAAATTCCCTGCGCCACCTTCTGTTCCTAATTCTATTACTTCATTCACCTTACATTCAAATTGTACAGGAGATTCTGCAACTCGAAAGGGCTTCACATTATCTGATTTTAGTGCAGTAAATCCAGCTTTTTCAAATTCATTTACTCCAGGAGCATAAGGCGAACTCGCCAAACTCATTTGATGTACAATGTCGTAATTAACAACATTGATAACAACTTCAGGAACAATTTTTACATTGTTATAAGTATCTTTTGTAGTATTTGTTCTTCCAGAACGAGCGGGCGAAAAAATTAATATTGGTGGGTTTGCACTAAAGACATTAAAGAAACTAAAAGGCGCTAAATTTGGTTTCCCCTCCGCATCAACAGTCGAAGCAAAAGCTATTGGTCTAGGTCCAATAGCACCTAGTAAGTACTGATGTAATTTTTGAACAGGAAGATCTTTTGGGTCTATTGAAACCATTTTAATTTTCTTAGGTCAAATTTAAGGACAATTCATTTTATTTACACTCCTTTTTTTAGGAGTTATTCACACCTTTTGATATGACTTTTATATCTTTACTTATAATTCTTAAAAGTATGATTAAACCTCTTCTTTTTCTTTTATTTTCTTTGAGCTTATTTTGTTTTACAATAAACGGACAAAATCTAAAAGATAAGCAAGGTAAACGAACAGGGAAATGGATTATTTTTAATTCTAAAGATTTAAAAATGGAAGAAGGGGGTTTTGTAAATGGAAGAAAAGAAGGGCAGTGGGTCAAGTATTTTGAAGATGGAAAAGCTCCAAAATTAAAAGGATCGTATTCTAATAATAGGCCAGATGGCGAATTTATTCGCTATTATAAAAATGGAAAAATCAAAGAAAAAGGATCATTTTCAAAATCTAAATTAAAAGGAGAATATATTCGCTATCATTCTAATGGAAATATAGAATATATCGGGAGTTACAATAACTTAGGGGAAGAGTCAGGAGTGATTCAGTATTTTTATAAAAATGGGAACCTAGCGTTGGAATACACCATGAAAAATGCACACTTGAACGGAAAATTAACCCGCTATTTTGAAGATGGATCTTTTAAAACAAGTATTTTATTTTCCGAAGATGGAAATATAATAGAATCCAAAATATCAGAAAAAAAACTACCTGAAAAGCAAATTGTAACTACAGTAGATAATTCAGATAATCCACCTAACTTAAAAAATCCAAAAACAAAGGGCATTAAATTTAATGCTTTTGGGTATAATAAAGTTTACAATGATAATGATGAAATATGGATGGATGGTTTTTTTAAAAATGGACAACTTTTGGATGGAAAAGTTTATAGGTATGATAGAGATGGGATTTTACAGAGAGTATTAGTTTATAAAAACGGAAAGTACAATTCAGATGGACAATTGTAAGTCCATTAAAATTTCTAATTTGACCAAATGATTTTTATCTTTGCTAGACTTTAAAAAAATACGAATGAAAGCATATGTTTTTCCTGGTCAAGGAGCACAATTTAGTGGAATGGGTAAAGAACTTTACGAAAATTCTTCTTTAGCGAAAGAATTATTTCACCAAGCAAATACTATTTTAGGATTTGACATTCAAAAGATAATGTTTGAAGGAACTGATGAGGAACTAAAACAAACAAATGTTACGCAACCCGCAATTTTTTTGCATTCAACAATTTTAACTTCTTGTATTGGAAAAACATTTCATCCCGATATGGTCGCAGGACATTCTCTCGGTGAGTTTTCGGCACTTGTAGCAAATAAAACCCTTTCATTTGAAGACGGATTAAAATTGGTTTATAAACGTGCAATAGCAATGCAAAAAGCATGTGAAATTCAAGCATCAACCATGGCGGCAATTCTAGGTTTAGAAGATGAGCTTGTAGAAAAAATCTGTTCTAAAATTAATGGAATTGTCGTTCCTGCCAATTATAATTGCCCCGGTCAATTGGTTATTTCTGGCGCAATTCCTGCTGTGGAAGAGGCCTGCCTCAAGCTTACAGAAGCTGGAGCGAAAAGAGCGCTAATTTTGCAAGTCGGTGGAGCTTTTCATTCTCCATTGATGGAGCCAGCTCGTGAGGAACTTGCTGCTGCAATTGAAGGAAGCAATTTTTCAAATCCCATTTGCCCAGTGTATCAAAATGTGTCTGCCCAGGCTGTTTCTTCTCCTGAGGAAATCAAGAAAAATCTTATTTTGCAATTAACAGCACCAGTAAAATGGACTCAAATAATGGAAAATATGCTTAAAGATGGTTGCTCAGAGGTAATAGAAGTTGGTCCAGGAAAAGTACTACAAGGATTATTTAAAAAAGTCAATAGGGATATTCCTACTCAGAGCGCAGAGTTCATTTAGCCTTTTTAAATCAAATCTAACTTTTCTGAATAAGTCACTATTTATTTTTCTTTAGAACAAATTTATTAATCAAGATTATAAGTGCTGCTTGCGCAACAAAAATTAAGGTTATAGGAGGCATAAAATAGGGCCAATTAGTTGGAATAAACCATCCTTTTGCTCCAATTGAAGTTACATGAAGGATATTTAAATAGATTCCAAAGCGACCAAAGCGATATAAATGCTGCAGGGTTTCTCTTTTTTGGAGGGAAGCGTAAAGTGGTAAGCTAAATAAAAGCAGCGAGCTAATCCCAAGAAAAATTGTTGTGTATCCGTCATAATTTAATTCTGAATTACTGTAAAATTTTGGGTATAAATCAGGATTTAAAATCAGTAAAATCAACAAAATATGTATAAGAGCAAAACAATATCCTGTAGTACCAAGTTGTCTCCTTTTTAGGTTAAATTTATCAAGCTGATATTGCGGAAACAGTGTTAGTAAAAATAAAGATCCGGCTGTCCAGGCAAGTGCCTTGTTTAAAACAAAAAAAGTTTCTGTAAATCCAATTAATTCTTTACCGAAGTGGTACCTAATAATTGCATAGCCATAGAAACTAAAAAATAAACCTATTATTAATTTCTTCATTTTAGTATAAAATCTCCCATAAAAACAAGCCATGTGCTGGAACAGAAACTGCTGCCTCTTGTCTGTTTTTTGCAGAAAGAATAGTTTGAATTTCTTCTGGATGAATTTTTCCAGCGCCAACTTCTAAAAGCGTTCCAACTATTGCGCGCACCATATTTCTTAAAAATCGATTAGCGCTAATTTCAAAATAAAGCCCATTTGCATCAGTGTGCCATTTTGCAGAATAAACAGAACAGATTGTGGTTTTTACATCCGTATGAACTTTCGCAAACGAACAAAAATCTTTTTCTCCAAGCAAGAAATTTGCTGCTTTGTTCATCTGATCAACATCAATTTTTTGTGGAAAATACCAGCTCAACTCTTCTTTAAAAGGATCTTTTTGAGGATGTATAAAATAGCGGTACGTCCTCTTTTTTGCGGCAAATCTAGCATGTAAGTCACTTTCAACTGACTTCATTTCTTTAATAAAAATACTTTCTGGAAGCATTCTATTGAGTTTGAAAACAAATACTATGGTGTCTTCACTGTTTTCTAAATCGACATGAAAAAAGTATTGTTTTGCATGCACGCCAGCATCTGTTCTTCCGCAACCTATAATACCAATGTCTTTATTTGAATAAAGTTTTGAAAAGCAGCTTTCTATTGTTTCTTGAACGCTCACAGAATTAGCTTGGCGTTGCCATCCATGGTAGTTTTTGCCCTTGTAAGATATTTCAAAAAAATAACGTGTCATAAAGAGACTGCCAAATTACGAAAGTTTCTTTTTAAGGATCAAATTTTAGCCTTCAATCTTTTAAAAATGGGAAATCTAATCCGTTTAAATCAACTTGGAAAATATCATAATTAAATATTCCCTCATTTTCGTTTATTCGCGCTATTACTGCTTTATTTAACCGAGGGTATACTTGAAAATGAGTATCGTCATTTACGGAATTGAAAGTTGCTCCAAGATTTACAGGATTTCCCCAAACGCCATTTACATTTTCACTATAATAAACATCATATCCTCCCATTCCAGGAAGAGCATCCGAACTAAAAAATAAAAATCTTCCAGATGCTGTAATGAATGGTGTAGTTTCACGACCATCAGTATTAATCGTTTTAAGCAGCGGTTTCATTTCCATCCAAACGCCATTTTTTTTCTCAATACAGTAGATATCTGTCATCGATTCTTCTGCCTTTCTATCACTAACAAAGTATAAAAATTGTGAAAAATCGCCATTATCGCTAAAAATTGTGTCCGAAATTGTGGCAGATCCATCAAAATAGGATGTATTAATATTTTTGTTTTTAAGAACTTCAACTTTTTCAAAGAAGAATGCTTCATCAGAAGAAACCTCAAAAATATCAGAACTTTTAGTTGTTTTTTCTTTTGATGCTGCTGTATTTATAGTCCCCAAAGCATATTTTCCGTCTTTTGAAATATAGTTGAGCGCATCAAATCCTTCGGTGTTTATCCCTTCTATTGCTCGAGCTGACAAAATCCAATCATTCTTCTCAGCATCCCATTCGTAATGAACGATATCCTCAAAAAATCGTTGATCTCCAACGTTTTCATTATTTCCTGTCGATTCAGGAGTTCGTGCTGTAAAAAATAGATGTAAGCCATCACTAGATAAAATCGCTCCATATTCATCAAAAGTTGAATTTAAATTAGCTGAAAATGGCATAAATTTGTTCAATATTCCTTTTTCTTTTTGATCTAAAGCAAATTTACATTGTGCTAGATATATTGGAATCCCATAATAAGCTGCATTTTTTTCTCCAAATTCATCCTTCGCTTTAGAATAGTAATTTATTGCTTCGTTAAGTGCTCCTAAACGATGTTTTATTTGCCCTTGTAATAAAGCCAAGTCCGCAGACTTTTTATCACTTATTAACAACTCAGCTTTTTGCGCGTTTTCATCAGCTGCATAAAAATTAGTAAATTCTAATTCAGTCCTCGCTAACCAAAAATAAGCTTCCCATTCATTTGGGTCTTTTTCTATAGCCGCTTTGAATACCATATATGCATCTTTAACTCTTCCTACATCTAGCAAATCTTCGCCCTCTTTTATTAATTGCTGGCTCTTCAGTTGATTTATTTTACTAGTTTTTTCAAGTTGTCCGAGAGTGGTGAAACATAGAAAAAGGATGCAGCAAATAGATATTGCTTTAATTTTCATATTTAGTAATAGTTGGTTTTAATAAATTTTATTAATCTTGAAGCTTCTTAAAATCATGCGGTTTAATTCCCCACATTTTTTAAATGATATAGTTGAAATCGAGTAATTTTTCTTAATTCCAATGTTCAAATATAATTAAAAAAGCGCATCATGTTTTTCTTAAAACTTCAAAATCAAAGTTCTTTAATGACTTGTTTATTAGATTATCCAATTTCCATACTACACATAAATAAGAAGGGTATAAAAATTAGATACTAGGAAATAAATAAAAAAGAGGCAATCACTTAAGACTGCCTCTCTACAAAAAAATTAATAAATTTCCTGCGGTGCTGCTGCGCGGTGTTAAATAGCTAGAAAGACCGAACAGCACGCACATCGATGGAGCTGTTCTTACCGCTGTAGTACTGCAGACCATTGCCGAAATTCTGAAGCCACGCATAGGTGTAACCGAGCTCAGTAGAACTCCAATAGTAGTTATTATTAGCAAAACCGCCAATAACAACTCTGTTTATATACAACTGATTTAACTCATCTTTACTTGGTAAATACCAATCGCTGTAGCCGCCCAATACTAAATCTCCACAGAGGCGGGCTGCTATTCCTGCTGTGCTGCAGCCATTAATTATATCAATGGTGTTTTGAGCGCCTGTACCAATGGCTGTTCCATCTGCTCCTGAAATTGTTGCGCCAACACATCCCCACTCTGCAGTTCCTTGGTCGCTCGGTGCTGCTATTAATCCGTGTTGGATAGTTGCATCATATCCAATATCGCCAGGCTGCAGAATATAGGCAACTATCCCCCCTTGGTAGCTTTGGCCAATCGAAACATTGGTAATTATAGGATATGGTCGGTGCATATATATACCTTGTCTAGAGTTATAATCAAATACGGAACCA
>Ga0114981_10000969_pt1 | contig 18949 bp, 1 predicted proteins | sample S_140806_MF_Meta_FD_87028 | JGI IMG/M metagenome (GOLD analysis project Ga0114981, IMG submission 87028) | Freshwater microbial communities from Lake Simoncouche, Canada to study carbon cycling - S_140806_MF_MetaG | ecosystem: Environmental > Aquatic > Freshwater > Lake | place: Lake...
ACAGGCTGTATGAGAAATTCCGACGCGTTGTCCTGCCTCTCAAGAGAATCTTTAGCCCTGCATTCCAGCTCAATCTTGTTGCTTCCCAAGCACTGCCTTGTGTCGTCTATGCTCAGGCCGTAGTCTCCTCCTGCTATAGTGATCCATATCTCATTTATTTTGTTGCCTGTTTCTGTGTCGAATGCTGAAACAAGGCCTCTGATGAATTTGAGTAGAACGTAGATGCCTGGGCGTATTACTCCGCACCAACCAGGTACAAAAAAATATTTCATAAATGCGTTGTATGTCATGCAGAGGTAATAAAGGGCCTCCTTTATAACGCTGCCGACAGAGGATGTTCCAAACAAAATATTTACCATGGCATCCAAAACTGGCATGATAACTTTGCTGGCTGTGTCAATGAAGCCTCCCATGTACTTTATGGCCATTCTGGACATGGCAGTAAAGGCTGCCGGGCTACCTGCAGAAAATGCGGAGCCCAGTATGTTTACCACAAACATAACTAGGCAATATCCCATGTAAAGTATGTCTTTGCCCAGAGACTTAATACTTTGCAGGACGTCTTTGAGGTATTCAATCTGATATCCTGGGCACTGAGCTGCCTGAATTCTGCTCAATTTTGCTAACTGTGCTGACAAATCATTTCTCGCGGGACAAAGGCTAGTAAAGGACTCGTTTTCGTAGCGTTTTTGCTTTAGAATACTTTCGTAGTATGTTAGGACTGTATCTGCCATAAACTCTTGATTTGTGGGGGACCACATGTATGGCATGTAAAACATGCCAGGTTGATAGAGGCAATCTTTCCCTCCCATGATTTGACAATTGATATTTGCCACGTCTGTTCTGTACTGAAGCATGGACTTGCAAAATGCTTGGAGGCCTTCAGTTGGAGCTGGTTCACATAGCGTAATAGCCCTAACTGAAGTTTTCATGCTGCTGGGGTCGTATGCATATTGGTGATAGCTCGCGTTGCATGCCCCAAAGCGATTTTGAAGCCAGTCAGCTTTCTTTACTGTTCCTTTTGCTTTTCTGGTAATAGTTTCTGATGTGGCTGTGCTTGCTGTTGTTTTGTTGGCGGTACTGCCTGTGTTGTTGTTGCTATCATTTCTGGATGTGTTCATGCCAGTCTCATTGGAAGAAACTGTAGGCGTCTGAACTTCTTGGAAACTGAGAAAGCTCCAAGCCCAGTCTAACGCGCTCCATAAACTGCTGTCTGTGGCAACCCCTTGCTCAAATGCTGTGGGTGGTTTGGTCATATTAATATCAATGCTGCTGCTGCTGCTGCTGCTGCTGCTGCTGCTGCTGCTGCTGCTGCTGCTGCTGCTCCTTGCGCCGCTGCTGCTGTTAATCAATTCACCAGATATGTACTTGGAGAAGAAATCTGCGCCAAGCCATCGCTGATTTGAGTCTAACATGGGATTGCATAGAGGCTGAAGTTTACATTCGTGAAGCAAATCACTGGCCAACACTCTTTTCAAGGACGCAGCGTAAAGCAGTCCAAAGCTGACTTCTGCTTCTTGAAGTCTCACGCCGCCTGGCCCCCAAAACTCAGGAACGCCACCTTCTATGCCCATTTGCTCCCTATATGTCCTCTTTGTCTTCTTTATTATATTTTGGAGGCTTAGCCTTTGTGCTCTATGAAATATGATGGTGCCCCCCCCGCTGGACGACGCTGAGAAGGGACATTCTGATATGGCGTGTGTTGTATTTTTGCTGGATAAGGTACAAAATTTTCCTGCGGCGTTAGACCTTGATGATGTTTTTTGTAGAAGTGCCCTGCCCATGTGGCAGTCGCCACCCTCAGATCGAGTGGTGAGCCCAGCCGATTGCCTTTTGATGGATCCTGCGTTTCCTTTGGTGGCTAATAAAAATGGCGAAAGTCTATGTAGTACGCCGCATGATGAAGATAAAGGTGAGCCTGTCATAGCCTCGCCGCTGCGGAGCTGTGCGTTGAGGTCTGGTGTATCCATAATATCATTGCATCTTTCTGTAAAGTGATTGACAACCCTGGAAAGAGTTGGAAACTGACCTTCTTTGTTTAGGGTCGTGAGCATCCCTTTCAGTCCACATTGGTTTTGTTCGTCGCTCAGAGGAATAGCTGTCCTCAAAGTTGTGCCTTTTTGATAGAAGCAGCCTCCGTTTGTTGTTTGATATTGAGCTAGATTTTCGTGTATAGACCTTACTCTGATTAGAGGGTGCGTCCCCCCTCCTCCAACTTTATTTTTGTACAGAAGATTAGATAACAGTGGATTGGGAATTAGGGGAGAAAAGTCAGGGTATCCTCCTCCCCAAAAAATAGCAGCTCTTAGCGGACATGACCAGTCAGCGGTGGTGGGCAATGTTGGTTGGGGTGCTAGCTGTGGGTATAACTTTTGAATTAAAATCGTGTCTTCTTTCCACTCACTATCCAACGTTGAAATCCAATATGCGTTGATGTCTGGAAATGAGGTTTGGTCATCGTCATATGGTAGCAATGCGACGGCTTTCATGACAAGGGGTGATCCTGTTTTTTGCGCGTCAAGACCAAATGCGATGTGTGCCGGGTGAAGTTGATCTCTGCTCATTTTGAGAAACGCGTACGTTTGCCCTGCGTCTGCTTCCTGCAGCGTGGTTTGTCCTGACCAGATGCCGTTTTTGCCTATGTCATACATACCCTGAATTAAAAACTCTCTTGAACTTGTTGGTACTCCCTCTCCGTGCAATTCGTCGCTGGTGACGCTATGGCTCATTGATAGTCCGCCAAGAATTCCTTGGTGAAGTAGACACTGTTTTGGCACGACGGATGATCTGGCGTAATTGCAAATGTCTGACTCGTCGTCCGGCTGCATGATTCTTGTCTGAGGAAAGGCCTGTTTTCTGCAGGCGTCATTATCTGGAAACTCACTGCGCATCATTACTTCGCTGTAATTAAAGCTTCCATATGGGTCTTCACATGCCCATTTGGGCTCGCAAGCGCATGGACATAGTGGCGTGTCTGCATTTCCAGGACACTCATCGAGGCCTTCAAATGGGTTGAAATCTCCACCTACCCATGGGTGAACTGCCTGAAATGCGCCCCCGTTCCCCACAGTAGACTCGACGCAAACTCTATCTTGAAGCACAGTATTAGAGGTACTGCATGGACTTGATCCCAATATCCACTTACTAAGCACTTCTGTTTCCAATCTGTTAGTTGAAGCGTGCATAATTGAAAACATGCCGACTGAGGAATGGGCGACGTTGGCTTTCCACGCTGAGCCCATGCCCACGTTGACTGTCTGCATCCACATTCCATTTTTGTATCTATATTGACTATCAACAAAGTCTGACAAGAGTGTTCTCCGTATGTCTAGCTTCGAATTGCACGTTTGAAAGTCTTTTTCTGTGTATGGCTGCTCTTTGCACATCATGGTAAACTGTATTCCTGGGTTGGAAACAGCCTTATTCCATATAATGAGGTCACTTTTACCGCTGTATGTTGAATCAAAGCCGTTCCAGCATCCAGATGGGGACTTTTCATTGCAGACAACATGTTCATTGTCTGAATTTAGCTGAGAAGGTGACGAGACAAGTTTTCCCCATTTCAGTAGCGATTCTCTTACGGATGGGTTTGCCGTGGAGCTGAGTTGTGACATAACATCCAGCGAAGTACCGTTGGCCAAGATGCGAGATTCTACTGGGATCTGTTCCTCGTTCCACAGCTTTGAAAGAAGATTTGCGTCGCGCAGATACTTAACGCTTTTATCCACCGCATTATGAGTCAATATTTCGTCGGAAGTTGCTCCGTTATCGTCGCTTAAAAAGCACCCAAATAGCCCAGCAGAACTGATTGTAGAAGCTTGCTTGGTGCATGGTCCGCATCTGTCTAAGTTGTACCCCCCACCTGCGGTATTCGAGCTTTGGAAAATTGAATGTCTGGACGCTGTCTCTGAGCCCATTATCCTGGGGCAATTCGGACTTTCTTGATCAGACCTAGTGCATATTCCCTGTGAAATTCCAGGAATATATTCCATTTTTATTCGTATAGAGCACACCCCAGTGTATGCACCGCATCCGTAACTATTCCAAGTCGTCTTGTCCATGTCCCACCAGTCTCCCATATTTTCAAAAGATTGATACAATGGGGAAAAGCCGTTGAGGTATAAAATGTATTGGTTGGCGCTGATACTGTTGGAATCTGTAAATGTGTATCCATTCATCCACCAAGAATCCTTAGTTGGATCGTCCATTGCACCATTACTTCTCCACGTACACGAGGCCACGGATGCCGATGTTGTGCATGCCTTGCCAAGCAATAAATTGCTTTTAGATTTGTCAAGAAGGTCTGTCCACTCTGCTTCTTGAAGACCAAATGCGAATGTTTGTATTTGAAACCCGGGTGGGGCCAATACACTGGTTATGTCGCATGAAACTAGTTGTGATTCTAGATCAATATTCAGATCGTTTGCATTTTCCGTGTGCTGAACTATGCAAATATCGTTGGGTGTCCCTGCAGAAAATGAGGAGGATGATGATGACATCATCATCAATTCGCATATGTTGATGGTTTCAGTGGCTGCATTTGCATATGTGATGGTGATGAGGGGTTCTTCAAAGGAACCAATATCGCTTCCTGATATTTGATGGCGATTTGTTTCAGCCTCCGGCTGCTGTACTGGATATAGACAAGTATCGGAAAGCGACGTGTCTGTACTAGGGTCTACACAAATGGAAAATGGCTTTGACTGGCACACATTGTCACTCAGCCACATAGTCAAATTAAATCCAGCCGTGGCCGTTTCTATGGCTGATGGTTGGATGCTCCAAACCCTTACTATTGGTAGCTGATTGGTCGTGCTGCTTGCAGCGTCACCCCACCTTGCGCCTACATAATCTATAGGATTGGCTATGGAATCTGTGGCTTGGAGTAGCTTATCCTTTGTGTCCAGCAAATATTTATTGAGGCCAGCCGTCGGAAGACCCCCACTTGCCATATTTTTGCTTAGTTCATCAAGACTTACTTGGACTTTCTGATCAAGTCTGAAGTGTTCAGGATTTATGCATGGGTCTTGCCAAGCGGATGCGCTGTGCTCCATCATTTGTTGTTCACACACTGAGGTGTTGTGAGCTTGAATCATCGCCGTTCTGCATTCAAAAGAGGAAGTTTCATCTAGGTTGCCGCAGTCCCAACTTGCACGATTAAAACAGAAAACCTCTACGTCACCATCATTAGTTAAGAGATTATTTTGGATGTCTGTCTGGGCTTGGTTTTTTATATCAGTCACCATCTTGTCAGCTAGTAGGTAGGGCTTTGTGGTGAATGTGTGCATGGGGTGGCTGTTGGAGCAAATGATTTTCCATAGTACGGGTTTGGAATCAAGCTCTGCATCATTAGCGCAAATGCTTCTGTCAGACCCTGACCAGAGCATCAGTGAAATTTTTCGCGAGCCCATTTGGTTTAGATTTGGAGGTTGAGCATTTCTGGGATCAACTACACTGAGCAATGTTACCAGCATGGCATGGTGTATCCAGCTGAGTGGGATCTCGTACAATGTTAACCTGAAGGAAAAGTATAATCCACTTGGACCCTGCGTGCCATACACTGGTAAAATATCAGCCTGTGATGTCATAATTCTTTCCATAAGCATTGTTGTGCACTTGTTAATATGTTCATAAGTTCTGGTTGCTGTTTTTCCTTTTCTTATCGCACTGATTACCACGTCGCCGGCTGATTGTAGTAAATTATTTAGGCTGGAAATTATACTCGCGACTGAATCATCAGTGTTGAGGCTTGTTAAACGTGAGCTTGGCCTGGCAGCATACATGCATTGTCCACTGCCGCCGCTGCTGTAAAAGCCTCCTCCTCCACCTCCGTTTTCGCAAAATAGCAGCTTTGGCGACGCTACAATGGTGTATAACTCGACAGAGCGAATTGTTTGGTCGTTTTCTAGAATCACTACAAAATCATTACCTATACTTGATGATCCTGTCAAAATGTCGCGTCTAGTCCAAAGAGCCCCGCATCCCAGGGTATTGCTAGTTTCGTCGCCCCACAATATCTGCGCAAAAAGAGGAAATAGGGCTATATCAAGAATGCAAACTTGGTTTGACCATGAGGGCAGATATCCTACGGCACCACAAAAACGAAGAGATGATTCTGTAAAATTTGATGTTTTGGTTTCTGGGTTTAATCGTTCAACGCTTACTCCATTATATCTGAATGGTGGGTTGCTGCAAGACAGCCTGTCAGAGCATCTAAAAAAGTTTACCCTTTCTTTTCCAAATGCCATGTCCCCTGCCACGTCATCAGCCAGTTGATTTGCTCCTAAAAATCCAAAAGGCACGTCGCTTTCCAAGCCACTCTGTATAATTCCGATATCTATGTCACCTGTCGCTTCAGAATATGTTCGCATCCACTGTGAGCTGCTGCTGCTGCTGCTAGTTGAATTGTTTTCATGGGGGCCAATGCTGGGAATCGCGTTGGTCCAAGCTGATGATGATACTGGTGATGATGAAAGGGCGTATGACAAATAAGCGTTAGTATTCAGGAGTACCCTGTGCCCTTGGTAACCAGAGCACACTTCCATTCGCTTACCTTGTGGCGTTTGAAGGTGCATGAATATGTCGTCGCATGGATGGGGTTGCGTTAGGAGCATTTTTTCTTGCGACATGGACAAACGAGTGGCGCTGGTTGTCCTTTTTAAATTGAAATGTTGAAATATCCACGGCCAGTCTGTCTCTGTTGTGTTGCAAGTAAGAATATCCTTGCCTTTAGGCGAAGGGCACAACTTCGTGCGGATACTGTGTCTGTATGAAAACCAATTATGATGGGAACACATACCGTGAGCATGGAGTAAATCCGGCACTCGTTCCCAAGGAGAGGCGCCTCTGGTGGACTGCGTATATGGATGTGTCTTTTCCTTAAATCCACAGGAGTCAGCTACCACTGTAAATTCTATAGGCCATGTGTTTTGCGGGTCATTCCACATGTGAAGGTAGAGAGCTGAACAGCCTCCGTCTGCTAAGCAAATCATTCCATCTGGACAGTGAAACGTGTTAAAACACGGCTGTCTAATTTGTTGTCTCCCAGTTTTGAATTTTATAGATTTTTCGAAAGCTGCTGTGGAAAAACATATTCCATCGCCTGTGTCCTTATCTTTGAGTGGCAAGCACGTGGATATCGGCGAGATGCAATTGTCTCCTTCGTCCATTGTACATGATGGCGCGGTGCCCCATTTTACAGCCCCTGCACAGGGCCCCCATCCATGATTTAGTGTGTGTAGCTCAGAAAGCTCGTAGTATTCCGGTGGGTATGATTCAGATGCTGTGTCATACGTTGTTCTGCCCTGGGCGTCCATGGTCACATATTGTTGCCAACCAGGAATCCCTCCCGCTGAGTGTGATTGTGGATCATTTTTTTTACTTTGCCATGGTACCTCGAATTCGGTGGCTGCGCATAATTCTTTTTCGAAATATTTATCCATGAACGCCTCGGAGTACGGCCAAACTTCCTCTGCCCCCCCCCCAGGTAATTTTGGATTTTGAATAGGCATTGTAGGAATGTCTTCTGACGCGCTCCTTGCCATCCTCGAGCATACTCTGTTTGTATTTGTTTCGAACATGGGCATGGTGACGGAGGTTGCTCTGCAGACGCCAGCTGCACCAGCAACATTATAGACCATACTGCCGTTTCTGGCAGCAGTGTGCACATAGTGGGCTATGCGAGCCTCTGGATCATACATATAATGAGAATCAAACAATGCTGGCGCTAACTCGGAGAAATCGGAAGATGCTGTTGGATGGTATCCAGGAGGCATATCCACGTGGCTGTCTGGCCACCAATCCAATACGTGGCTTATGTGATCCCTGGAGGGGCTACTTTGAGCATTTGAGTTTGTATCCACGCTGTTAATGTCGAAAATCTGTGAAAGGTCAGAGAGCCAGTCGCCTTCAACTAACCTGCCACTGCCATTGAAAAGCATGGTGTAAGGCACGTCTCCCTTGATAATACTCAGGGGCTGTGGAACTAATAGACACGCATCTGAGATGTCCTGTTCCCAATTCATCAGACACTTGCACGTCTGCCTGTTTGCAAGGTATACGCATAAATTTGCGTCGTACATTTTCCTGTTTAGTCTGTCCACCAATGTACACCATGGAGTGAGATATACCCCGCTGCCTTTCCCCTTGAACTCGCTTCTTGTGGGTAAATTGACTGATATTTCACATCCATTTGCAATAGCTAATTCAGGCCAATTTTGAGGAGGTGGAATGTCGTAAAAAACTCCATTCATATTGCACATAGATAGGTGTCGCAGTTTTGATTCGCATTTTGTTTTCCACTCTGCTACTTTCAATAGCGCTGATTGTGCGGCGGAAGGTGAAACATATTTCATGGCCTCAGATCTGGCCACCTCAATTATGTATCTTGAGCAGACAGATACCGCCTGTGAATCAAACACAAGTTGAGATGCTGGGAAGAGTAGTTTTATAAAGTCATCTAATAGGTCAGCCTCATCTTCCTGAAGCTTTGATGGAGCCAGCTCTGGTATATCAAAACACCTGGGTTGCTGCACGTTTGCTGCAGGTTGTGATTGAGCTGCATAGTGTATTGCCTCGTGAAATGTGCTGTTTACGTGCTTGTAGTTGGGCAATCTAAGCCCAGCCCTTCCTTCATTTATGAACCTTGCTCCTTCTATGAAGACGTCAGTGGAGCCTGTACTAACCCAAGAACTCGCGGAGTCGCATTCTTGATTTGTGCAATCAACAGGAAAAAGCCCCCACAAATCTGAAGGGCCTAGCTCTGGACATCTTACGCCAGGTAACGTTTGGAGACAGTTCAATATAAGATTGGAATCTTGGCGGTAGTATATGCCTTGAGGCGGATGTGTGCATATTTGGTTTAATAATTGGCAGGCTGCTGTTGTTGGGCTGCTTCTGGTCAGATTTAAAAATGAGGCACATGATTCAGCTGGAATCACACAGCTTTCTATGTCCTCATGGTGATTAAAGGCGCAAATGCACATGGAATGGGCCTCTCCAATGGAACGCTGCAAAAACCCGTGAAATGGAAAGCTGAGATCTTCGCCCTTTCTCACAGTAAAAGGTTTTTTGTCGGCTATGATTGTGACTGGCCCAACTTTGAGCCTCCCTTGGACGTGTGGATTGGATATTTTATTGTCAATTTTTTTGCAAACCTTGGATGGAGATGGCGCATGTCTGCGCGCTTTGTGCCAGACAAAAGGATTATTACTCTGTGTAGCCTGCCGTGTGATATTTCGCACTAGCATTTCCACCTGATTCAAGTTTGACATATCAACTCCAAGCATCATATTTCTGGCTCCTATTGGAAGATCATAGTCATCCTCCGTTGACGTTGAGGAAGCGGATGTCCTAAATGTTTGGGGTTCCGCTGGAATGGTCATGGCCGCCTGAGATAATAGCGCAGTGCAAGTGGCCCAAATGCTGCCCAAGGTTCGCTTAGCAGGTGATTCTGTGGAAAGTGGCATACTGTATACTTCACCTGCTGTAAACGACAATAGCGGCACACTTGGTGAAAAATGAGATAGTTTTTCTGCTATTGCTGCTGTTTCAGCGTCTTTTTGCCACTGGAATGGGTTTGCAATGGGGGAGTTGGGTGGGCCTGACACGTTGTAGTATAGTGTCCAAGGTAGGGTGTCTTGCATTGTATATTGAAAATATTCGTCTACATCTTTTAGAATAGCGTTGATGATAAATTCGCCTACCTTTTCGCTGGAAATTTCATAGGCCGTATCCATGCAAGGCGCGTAGCCATTCTCATAGAACGAGCACGCTTCAAGGTGGCAAAGGCCTGTGCTTTTGTCAAGGCAGCCCATGGAGCCGCTGGAGGTATAGTTCTTGTAAATTTCCTGGACAGTTTTTAGAATGGCGCTGGATATATTGCTGCTGAGATGTTCACCACTTGCTGTTTTGGAAAAATTTCGGAAGAAAAACTTAATGATTGATCTTCTAGCTCTGCTTCCGCATGTGAATGGGAGTCTGTGGTCATTGTACATAATGTCGCCAAAACAAGGCGTAAAGTCCCTTGATTTTCCACCTAAATCGTCTCTCGCGTAAAATGGACAGTCAAGGTTGCCCTCTCTGTCACAAGGCAAAATGTCGACTCTTGTGTATGGTCCCAAAAAGACACAATCAAAGAAGTCGTGAATGAAGTCCCCGTCTGCACTAAACAATGCGGCGTCAATGGACTGTGATTCTTCTTTGAACGTGGAATTAAATTTTGTGAAATCTGCTTCCAGTTTTTGCAAAACTACTTTGTACAAAGTTTGTGCAATTTTTTGGTGATCACCGGATGAAATTGATGGTGGAGATGTCCCGTGCAGAGAGGCGGCTGCTGCTTTCGGGGCTTGTTTTTCCGACCAAATAAGTGGATTGAGGTCGCAGCTGGCCGTGTTTCCCACACCCTCTTGCATACTGCAGTCGTTCATTTTTGTTTGCAGGGGACTTCCAGCCCCTGCAGATAAATTGAGCCCAGAAAATACCAAGCATGCATCAGGGGGCTCAATTTTGCTGTTTGCTGCTTCCATTTTGTCGTAAACAAAGTATGAGTTAGGTGTTCTCTGCTGTGTGACATTGAAGTAAATCCTCATGCAAGATGAGTAGTCTATTTGGAGTCTTGCTGGCTCTTGCATACATTGCAAAAAATCTGACCCTATTGATAACTTTGCCCAATCTATAGCGTCTTGTCTTACAGCTGGGGTTAGTTGGTCGCTGGCCACACTCATATCATTTAAAAATAAAACTCCTGATCCGATATCCCAAGAGCTTTGAAGGTAGTTACTTTTACATTTTGCCCACACTGCTATTGGTTCCACTCCCTGGTTCACTAAAACTTGCAAAGATGAGGATGGCTGAAGGGTGCATGAACTTGGAGATTTCGACGAGCTTAAGCAGTCAATGTAGCTTACTGTGTCCTTTAATCCATCAGACAGCTGCTGTAGTGTGTATGGATTGTAGATAATGCTGTTGGTTCCGTCAATGGTGGTCACACTTAGGGTTCCAACGCACCACAAACCACCTAGAATAACATTGTGGGATCTCTGCATGTCTGGGATTCTGTATGCTATGTCATTGCAGGAGCACCACAGTACATATCTCATTGCGCTGTTAGGAACTTTACACTCTCTTAGATTAAATGTGTATAAGACATCCTGCAATCCCCAAACCATTCCTATCAAAAAATCCAATGAACTGTCAAATGACAACTGGAGTCCATATAGTAGTGTTTCTCCAATTCCAGACATTAAACTAAGAGTAAAGGAAACGAACATTTCAATTACAGTGCCCAAACTTTCCTCTGTATTATCACTATTCAAAATATTGGAAATACCGCCGATTTTGGCGCAGGGAAGCCACGATTTGTCCATCCCAACGTCTCCAAAATTAATGGAAATAGTTCCTTGGTCTGTTTCAATATGAGAAAAGGTACTATTTGCCATGCAAATCAGCCATCTGTGGAGCGCTAAGGTGGGCAAGAGCGTTGAACCTGATATTGCATTGAATAGAAGTCCTGCCATGCTTGTTGCCTTTAGCGTTGACTCACCCACCAAGGCTCCCACATCTTGCTTTCCGGTTAAATCGAGACTGCCTCCTCCTCCTCCACTACTCAAAGATGCTGTGAACATTTGGAAAATGCTCGTGCCGAGTCCCACTACACTGGCATACATATCTTTACAAGAGCAGATTAATGTGTAGAACTGGTCGGTTGGGAAGTTGAGAGATATTGTCTTGATGATTTCTCCTGAAAGTCCTCTCATGATTAGAAGTCCTATTTCTGCAATAGACATAAACATAGCCCGCCAAGTCAAGATGGCGTGCGAGGAGGTTTGCTGCATCACATTACCTATGCCGCATAGTACGTTTCTGGTTTGAATCACAGATCCTATGCATTTGGAGATGGCGCAATCTTGGGCCGCGTGACATAGGAGTCTGAGGCGCGCCGTTGCACACCCACTGCATGTTGTGTGTGTGCAGTTGACATTCATTAGGAGGGTCCCCGTGGTATTCTGTGATGTATACAGATTTAGCATTAGGCCCCTATTTCCTCGAGACGATCTAACTTGCTGTAGCCATTCTGTGGAAAGTGAACCTCCTGATGCCTGGAAAAAATATGGGATGGCTGTTGTTTGCTGTGTTTTGTTTGCAGTGCTGCTGGCAGCGGAGACTTGGATTGTTGTAGAGTGTGTTCTTACATCTCGTACTGGCTTGGACAAAGATGGTATTATGGAAAAAACGTCGGCTCGTGTCCATGATCCCAGCGTTTTTAGATTTTGCGCATATGGGGCTATGGTCACCGCGCTTGAGAAAAATGATGTTAACCTGCTTGTTCTAACGCCCTGGGTAGATGTCGCCACGGGAAGAACTACTCCATAAAATGGATCTATGGTTACGAATCCAGCATTAATAGGTGAAGTTGTGGACGTCGAGGAAGAGGGGAGAAATAAGTATTTGTTTTCTTTAATATGCAGTAAATTCCCCTGTTTGGACAACGAAATTACGGCGTCTAGTCCCGAGTGACATGTGGCCTGACACTCTGCGGTTGTGCATCCTAGAGGACACGGAACATAAAAAATCCTGTCTGACGTGCAGCTACTTTGAATGCTGTGGTCGCACCAATGGACTATGGCGTGAATTGAATATCCTTGCTGGCTCAACTCTGGATTAGTATTGGCGCCATCATCGTTGGGATACTCTGGGGAAAAAGTGGGAGAGATAAACACTTTGATATTGGCACTGAATGACAAAAAAAACACCAGCTTTCCTTCTTGCCCGCTGGCTATTTCCACTATACTTGTGATAAAACAGCCTGTGATTTGTGGTTTATCTACATTTGCACCGAAGATGGCCTTTTGCATTTGAGGATTTAGCATTTCAGCGGCCAAATCCTCTGATCTTAAAATTCTCTCAGATGTGGATCCACCACTTGAATCTGCCTTGAATACGTGTATTTCGTGGGATGTTGTGGATGATGTTTCGCCTTTAGACGAAAGGGCTGTACTAAGGCGTGTCAGGTACATCAATACAAATGTGGTTTGGTTTTGCAGTGAAAATTCTGCATTTGTTATGGTGACCCCCTGATTTAAGACCCAATCATCAGCATCTGATAATACAAAGGAATCTGCGCCTGCATTGAACAAACTTGACATAATCATGGAAGCTTCAGGCACGCAAAAATACTCAACCTTGAACATGTTGGGCGGCTCTGGTTTTTGAATAAGCACAGCTAGACATCTACTGTCCTTTCCACACCTTTGAAAACAGCTGGACGTGGTGGGCGAGTCATTTGCTTCCTTTGAAACCATTGACGCTACAATGTCGCTGGTTATTGTGTCGTATGATGACGAGGCGTACCTATTGAACATTGGACTTTCAGTAGACAAGTCAAAAGTGTTTTGTGGGACATTAGTAGCATATCCCACTGACTTGAGCCTGTTCAGCTCGAAATTAAAAAGTTTTAAGGAATCTGCACATTTGAGCATGCACATGGACGTTTGTGCGCAAATTTGATAGTGACTTGTCGGCAATGGCGTCAATACCATAGCGGTTGGGTTGCTCACGACATTTGAACAGCTTGGCTTTCCTTTACTTGGGACCAAAACCTCGTCCAAAAATGAAGCTAGATACTCTGCGGACAGCTCTGCATGTTTGGTCCACGGGTCAAATGCCCCAAATGTTTGTTCCTCTATGCCCTGCAGGTACAATTTGCACATACTTTCTACGCCATTGCCTTCTACATTTGCATTGGAAGCAGCGTACATTGTTTTCTGCCAGAATGCTTTTCTTGATGAGGGGATCATTGACATGCACTCCTCCCCTACAAATGACTCATAATTTTGTCCTGCTGCGTTGACACACATACATCTGTAAAGTGGAATATCCACAAATACAACAAGGGCAACGCTTAACATTCCCCTGGCCATGTCGGCTCCGGCTAGGCAGTTGTAGTAAACGCCTTTTCCCAGCGAGGAAGTGTAGCCCAACATCAAGCGAAATCCCATGCATGCTTGGTGGTGTCTTTTTTCAATCAGATCGTCATACAATCCAGCTGCTTGGTAAATGTTTACCCATAATGGCGCAAAACTGTACTTGCCAAGTTTGGCCGCAGCTAGGGCGTCTAAAACTATAGGTACAGAAGCCTCATATGTAAAATGGGCCCATGCTATCGCTGGCGCTGAGACTGCAGAACCAATAAGCTGAACCGTGGGGTTTTGACTAGCTAGCAGCATTCCGAGGTCTGCTCCTGCAAATGGTGATCCCATGACGGCTGATCCAACCATCTTGGTAAGAGAAAACACTGCCTTATGACCGCTTTTTACACCTTTAGCGGCGTGACTCAGAAACGTCATTCCCTTTGAAAGTAACCTGCGCCTTCGACCCAGCACTGCCTCCTGAATTCCTGTGTCCATTCCTTCCACAATTCTCACCACGTCAAAGAGTGTTACCGTTTTTGTAGCATCTGCTACAACTGAAGCTCCTTGCAAAAATGAATGAAATATTTCTGCTTCTGGTGTTAGGCTTTGTGTACTTTGCTGCTGTGAAGGGGCCAAGACGGAAGACAACCAAGAAACTATGTCCCAGGTAGCATGTGACGACTTGTATATTGATTGAAATAGGTCGTTGAGAGAAACTAAGGCCAGTCCGCAGTCGTCCAATGTGGAGTGCATAAGGTTGTTTTCTGGGCAAGTTTGCAAGGCTCTGGCATTCAAAAGCTCCAATATAGCGAAAGGGTTGAGTAAAAAATTTACAGGAGTTTTAAACAAATGAAAGACAGCTGCAAAGGAGTGGCCTACCACAGCTCCAAAGTCTGGGAGAAATCTCAGCGCAGGGCAGGACAGGTCGAATATTTCAGTGTCAGGCCCCCCTTCATGTATCCAAGGAATTGACTCTCGAATCTGCGTTATGTCGCTTTTCTTGATAAAGTAAAAAACGGTTTTTCCTCTTGTTTCTCCATTTTCACTTAAGAGCGTTGCTATATCTGACATAGTACCTCTTCGCACTCCAATAACTATATTGATATCGTCAAAGTCTTCTAAGGTCTCTACCCAAAGATTAAACTGTTCACCGGAAACACACATATCATATAATTCTGTGGTTTCAGAGACACTCTTTGAGCTCATCACTGATAATTCCTTTGCGGGATCAATGGATGACGAAGTTGCAATGTCCTGGGCGCATACGTGACCTCCGTCTTGCGACGAGATAAAGCACCCCCCGTCTTGATATCTTATTCTCCACAGTCGCGTTGGCGTATATGAAGATAGCATCATAATTTGGGTCTGTGCAATGACACCCTTAGATGCGCAGTAGTTGATCATGGCATACGCCCATTCATATGAAGGGTTTGCTGCATACCACAATGCTTCGGTTGATACAGTGGCAGGGTTATACGGAATTCTCGATTGAACGTATTCTGGTGGTGGGAAAATATATCCCGGACGTTCAAAGAATATGCTTTTGCTTGGTACAGGGCCAGAAAATGGGACTACTGGTATTCCAACGGGGGAATTCACCTCTACAGTAAATTCATTGTATTGATTTCCTACCAGTGTTGGAAAATCGACGAAATATGCGTTGTTGTCGGCTGGCGACTTGTACATACGCATTTGAATTCCCGCTGCCATAGCGAGAGGCTGTCCGTCAAGAACTAACCTAGCCCCTCCTGAGGCTGCATTTACATATGGAATTACGTGAGATTTTGCACCATACTCGCCAATTATACTTTTATCAGAGATAATAGTTGTGCATGTATAGTCATAGTTGCATTGGTGGTTGATGGTATCGCTGTTTTCAGTCGTGGCAGTGTTCATGGCCATGGTTTGTCCTGCTGAGTCCACAGACACTGAGCATATAGTTTGAATTGGGGCTGTTGTTGTTGTTGTCATTGTTGGTGCTGTTGTTGTTTTTGTTTTTGTTGGAATACAGTCACGTTTGGCTATGACCACGCCATGTTCCCATTCTGCCGCTCCTCTCATTGTCAGTGGTTGCAGTCCTTCGTGCTGCATGCGTACTGCCATGCAATATGGAAAGCATATACCCCTTGAAAACAATTTTTCAGGAAAGCATGCCATAGCTTTGAAGCCATCAGAAGAACCACATATTGGTACCGCGTAGATGACTACATCTCCAGCCAAACATGACGAAGAAGAGTCTAGGCAGCTGACTGGCGCGACTGTTGCTGAGGATAACTGAGACGAGACCACTCGTCGCTGCGGCCAACGAACTGCCTGGACGCTTATTCTCAACCGACTACATGTAAGAAGTTGGGTTTCAGATGAAAGACTCCATTTGACAGGCAAGACCCAAACATTTCCATTTCTAGTTATGACGTGGCATTGCAGTAGATCAGACGACGTGTCATTGCATGTGCATCCCATTAACCCAACTCCACCGTCTTGCACGTCTACGCCCCCTGGAAGCAAAACTCTGACAATTCCATACGTGGGATTTACTGGGGTAGGCCAAGCCAAAGGAGAATATGTTCTTGTTACCTGACCCCCCTTGTCCTTTATGTAGACGACACTGTTTCCATCTGATATTGCAAATGTTGTTTGTGACATGCGAATCAAGACTGTGAAATTAGCCCCAAGCACGCGGTTTGTGACTGTATCTTGCCATATAGCTAAAAGATCTGCGTCATAGGAACACGTGGTTTTAATGTCCTGTTGGTTGAAAATAAATAGGTACCCTACATCAAACCAATGGGTGATGGCTGTTCCGAGTTTTCGACTAGCATCTGCTAAAAGTTTAAATGCTGGGCCGAAATCAGGGGTGCACATTGCAGGCCTGGTAGTGAAGCCTCCTGCTAGCTTGCATCTTTGAATTGCACTTGATGGTGCACCGACGGTGGCAAACAAAATCCCATTAATAAAACTTTCAATTGCATTCCAAAACACAGGGTCTGTGGCAGGAAAGAGTGTCACGTTGGCTATAAGTCCCAGTGCCTCACATGATGAGCCTATGCCTATCAAAAAATGACCTGAAGCTCCACGCAGCTTATCAAATGCAGGGCCCAGTTTCAAGGCGCGCCTTGATGGGTCAAGGCATACTGTTGCCGCGCTTGGAGGGTCGATGTCTGTGCACAGTATACCCTCACCATAGCTTACATTTGTGCAAAGCGCCCTTGACGTTTCACATGACACAGAATTTGCACTGACAAAAGCTTTGACACTGGTAGATATAATTGGTACAGCATCACCAATATATCTTAGGCCTGCCATAATGTGATAAGCGCCTTTTCCCTTGAACGTCCATAGCACTAACTGTAGTGGGGCTTGCACAAGCACAAACACAAGAAAGTTGTATACAGGTAAGACATAAGTTCCCACTGTGTCCAATATGGAAAGTGGGATGGTTACTATCATTTCCAGCGTATCTCCAAATGGCCCATTGAATATCTCGACTAAAACAAGCATAAACTCTGACCATCTTTGCTGAATGAGGGCAAGTATAATTGCTAACATGACCAACGGTAGTAGTGTGTAAATAATTAGACAACCTAACCTCAGAGTCATAGTTATCAGCCTAAGGAAGCATCTAATTATCAGTGTGAAAAATTGCATCGCTTGTGCTATCAAACCTCTCTGTGCATACATATTTAGTGGAGTTTTTACATCCCTCGCTTGAATTAAGAATAGCCCCGTTATAAGCGATGTGCAAAAAATGCGCGCTATGCGGTGCAGTAAAATTCCTATAAGCACTACGCATGAACCTATGGCTATGTATGGTAGATTTGTGTTGATGGTTGCTGTGACTGTCATAGAGTAATCACAAAACTAAATGTCAGTGCTTCTGCTGTTCTATATCTACTTTTCTTTCAAATATTGATATATTTACTCGCATGTGATTTTACTTTTTTAATATATATAAACCAAACGATACCACAAATCACAATTGGCTGACATTCATTCAAGCCTTGGTTTTTGTTTTGTGTGCTTGTCGTTATCGTCGTTGATGTTTCTCTTGGACTTGGACTTTTGATCTGCAATCATTGTCTGAATATCGACTTGTCTTTTCAAAACCTTGATAATCTGCTCTGATTTTGTAAACAGAGCGTCCATTTCTGAGATTATGTCTATTTCTTGGTCTATCAGCTTTTTGACTTCTAAATCGTGATCCTCCAACAAAGAAAATACAACGTCACTATATTTGACAGGATCCCTTCTTAAAAGCGTGTTGGCGTGCTCTAGGATGATATCTCGCATTTGCATTTGATACCCTATTTTTTTCCTCTTGGCGACTGCTTCCGCTACAGAGATATTTACACTCTCTTGAAGTTTATGAAGTCTTAAAATGTCTGATTTTTTCATTTTCCACGGCCGATGATCTAGGTGATGCATGAGCCCATGTGTGCCGATGCGATATGCGTCCAGTAGCGCTTCTTCAACGTTCACTGTGTCTACATTAAGGGAAGGGTCCTGCTGCTGGTATATCTTTATTTGATTCAATATTAATCTGTCAATGCAAGGGGCTGTTTGGTCTGGTTCAATCATGACTCCTGTTTGGAGGCGAAGAACGGTTGGTGGGGTGGCTGGCGCCATCAAAGCTTCCCACTCATCTTCTGTAAATTCCAATTTCGATATGAGAAGCATTTCAGTGTGTTGGGATATGGGATTGTAGATCACGATAGGGGTCATTAAAAGATGTGCATGCAGTTTTTGTTGAACAAAGTGTGAGAGCTTCACGTTGACCTCGTCTGCATTTTTTCTGCTTTTAGTATGATCACAGGACGAGGGAAATCCCATAGCATAATACATGTTGGCCTTCATATTATGCTGCGTTTCTGTGTTGGTTTGGGTGGTAAATGTTTGTTGGGATGTGTAGGTTGGGTGGTGGTCATCAATGGTGGATGGTTACTAGCTGGAGAATTTTTTTTATATTATGATAAAAAATTATTCGTATGTAAACTCGTCGACTATTATCTGGGGCAGCTGGGTCTGCATATTAAGACGCT
>Ga0114981_10000971_pt1 | contig 18937 bp, 13 predicted proteins | sample S_140806_MF_Meta_FD_87028 | JGI IMG/M metagenome (GOLD analysis project Ga0114981, IMG submission 87028) | Freshwater microbial communities from Lake Simoncouche, Canada to study carbon cycling - S_140806_MF_MetaG | ecosystem: Environmental > Aquatic > Freshwater > Lake | place: Lake...
TCCTTTTTGTAAAAGGGAAATTGCTTCCACAGATTGATTGGCATCGTGTGCCCGGTTCATCCATTGAAGCAAATGAGGGTGAAAGGATTGTACACCCACGCTCATTCGGTTAATGCCTGCCATTTTCCAAGCGGCTACTTGTTCGGCAGTAATATCATCTGGGTTGGCTTCTAAGGTAATTTCGGCGGAAGCGGAAACAGAGAAGCTGGCATGAATACATTCGAGCAAGTGATGAATAGCTGCCGGAGGAATCAGGGAGGGAGTGCCCCCACCCAGATAAATCGTTTCAATGGGTTCGGCCAAATAGTTTTTGCGAAGGGCTATTTCTGCTTCCAGCGCCTGCAATAAGGGATCTAGTTGGAGTAGGGAGGTGGAAAAATGGAAATCACAGTAATTACAGGCTTTTTTACAAAACGGAATATGTATATAAATGCCTGCCATAAAACGGATGTAAAACTACGGGAAACCCCCGAAAACCGCTCGGTACAGAATTCTTGTTTTCTATTTGTAGATTTGCGTGTATGCGGCTGCTGAAAGTTAATTTAGTTTTTGGAATGCTTTGCTGGCTTCCTATGCTAGCAATGGCTCAGAAGGATAGTGTGTCTGCCAAAGATTCCACTCCTGCAAAAAAGATAATTGCGAAAGTGTTGCCGGCAGATAGTCAGTTTATTTCACCCGTAAAAAAAGATTCATTACTTGCCCGCGATAGCATACGGCTAAGGGATAGTATTTTGCTGGCGGGTTCTGATGCGCCAATCCATTTTAGTCCCTATCAAAGGGTGTTGGAAAACCCATTTTTGCCCATGCAGGCTCCGGCAAATAAATGGATTATTGATTTTCGAAAAACTTCTGGAAAAGAAAGGCTTTTTTATCTGATTGCCGGATTATTACTGCTGCTGGCGCTAATTCGGGTGGCTTTCCCCCGGTATCTGAAAAATCTGTTCGTTTATTTTTTCCGAACCTCCCTTCGCCGAAAGCAAACCCGCGATCAGTTGCTGCAAGAGCAAATTTCCTCTTTATTGATGAATCTGATGTTTTTTATGATTACCGCCACTTTTATCACGCTGGCAGTTCAATATTTTAAATGGTTTACGGGCGATTTTTGGCGGTTATGGTTGGGCTCGGTTATTTTTTTGATGTTGCTTTATTTGGGAAAGTTTATCTTTTTACGCTTTGCCGGTTGGGTGTTTAATAGCAGAGAAGCGGCGGGTTCTTATTTATTTATTGTATTTATGATGAATAAAATGTTGGGTATTTTATTAATTCCCGTGTTGTTATTGGTGGCATTTTCGGTTGAGGAGCTGGTACAGGCTGCTTTTACGGTGGGCTGGCTTCTTATAATGGGGGTTTTTGTTTATCGTTATTTGGTTTCTTTTGCTTTATTCCGAAACAAAATTGCCCTAAATGTATTTCATTTTTTCATTTACCTGATGGCAGTTGAAATCATACCCCTTTTGTTGATTTATAAATTATTGATGAAAAATTTGGCAGGATTCCTGTAATTTTGCAACTCTTTAGCAAGCTTTGATATGACAAAAACCGAAGTAAAGCAAACGACAAGTGGCAAAGGGGTTAGACATATTTTAATATCACAGCCCAGACCGGAAAATGATAAATCTCCCTATTTTGAGTTGGAGAAGAAGTATCCCGTTAATCTGGTATTTCATCCATTTATTAAATTAGATGGTATCCCTTCTAAAGAATTCCGTAAGCAGAAAATTGATATTTCCCAGTTCACGGCAGTAATTTTTACCAGCAGAAATGCCATCGATCATTTCTTTCGGATGGCAGATGAGATGAAAGTGACCATCCATGCAGACACAAAGTATTTCTGCATCACTGAATCTGTAGCCCTCTATTTACAAAAATTCATTTTATATAGGAAACGCAAAGTATTTTATGGTTCAGACGGAACCAATAAAAGTTTGTTTGATGTAATCAATCGCCACAAAGCAAATGAGCGGTTTTTATATGTATGCAGCGAAAATCAGCAGGATAATGAGATAGTGAATTGGCTGAAGCAACATGGCTGTGAATACCAGCTGGCATTTATGTACAGAACCATCAGTAATGATATCAAGGAAGTGCTCTGTTCTAGAGAATTCGATATTATATGCTTTTTCACGCCCAGCGGAGTTAAAAGTTTATTCGATAATTTGCCAGATTTCCATCAAAACGGAACCCATATTGGTGCTTTTGGTACCAATACTTCCAAAGCCTTAGAAGAGCGGGGACTGGTGTTACATATTCAGGGCCCTGCCCCCAAAAAACCAAGTATGGTAGCTGCTTTGGATGAATATTTGCAGCAACAGTTGGTTAAAAAAAAATAATATCCGCCTTTGGCGAATAAGTTCCGATTCTTATATATTTTTCCTTACCGCCAATCTGAAATAATATGGCTAATGCACTCATTCACGAGAGTAGTCCTTACCTGCTTCAACACGCCCATAATCCGGTAAACTGGTATCCTTGGGGAGAGGAAGCACTGGGTATTGCTCGGGAAGAAAATAAGCCAATACTGGTAAGTATTGGGTATGCAGCTTGCCATTGGTGCCATGTGATGGAAAGAGAGAGTTTTGAAGATCCGGCTACCGCTGAGTTAATGAATCGATTTTTTGTAAATATAAAAATCGATCGGGAAGAGCGTCCAGACCTAGATCATATTTATATGGATGCAGTGCAAGCGATTACCGGAAGTGGTGGCTGGCCCTTGAATGTATTTCTTTTACCCGACTGTAGGCCTTTTTATGGGGGAACCTATTATCCTCCCAAACCTGCATTTAACCGCCCCAGCTGGCGGGAAGTACTGATACAAATTCACCAACTTTTTCAGCAAAAGCGGGAAGAAATTATTCAGCAGTCCAATCAGCTTACCCAACATTTACAAAATGCCAATTCATTTGGTGCGGTGGAGGGTGTTAACGCCGAATTATTTTTGCCTGCCACCCAGCAGCTAATGGCAGAGCAGCTGTTGAAACAAGCGGATACCAGCTGGGGTGGTTTTGGCAATGCACCTAAGTTTCCGCAGACTTTTTCCTTACGCTTTTTGTTAAGGCATTACCATTTTACCAATAACCAGGCTGCATTAGATCAGGTAGTACTTAGCTTAGATAAAATGCTGTTGGGTGGAATTTACGATCAGGTAGGAGGGGGCTTTTCGAGATATAGTACAGACATTCAGTGGCAGGCTCCGCATTTCGAAAAAATGCTTTACGACAATGCGCTATTGGTAATTATTCTTTCGGAAGCCTATCAGGTTACCGGATACGATCGATATGCCCGGGTTATTGAAGAAACCTTACAGTTTGTGGTAGATGAATTGGGAAATGGAGAAAACGGCTATTGCAGTGCACTGGATGCGGATAGTGAGGGGGTAGAAGGGAAATATTATACCTGGACGCAAGATGAAATAGCCCATGTTTTAGGGGAGGATGCTACATGGTTTATGGAATATTTTCAAGTAACGCCAGCAGGAAACTGGGAAGAGGTAAATATTCTATGGTCTCGGATGTTGCGGGATGAATTTAGTATTCAACAGGGATGGACCAAAGAGGAGGGAGAGCAGCGATTTTCCCGTTGTTTGCAAAAATTGAAGGAACTGCGGGCAAACAGAATTCGTCCACAGTTAGATGATAAAGTGTTGTTGGGATGGAATGCCCTAATCAACCGCGCTTTTACGGCAGCTTATGCCGCAACGGGCCAAGAAAAGTATCGACGATTAGCGGTAGAAAACCTACAATTTTTGGAGCGCGCATTTCTACAGTCCGATGGAACCTGGCACCATACCTATAAGTTGGGTAAAAGCAGGATATCAGCATTTTTGGATGATTATGCCGCTTTGATTCAGGCATACATTTACCTGCAGGAAGTAACTGGCGAGCAGAACTATCTGATTAAAGCTCTTGAGTTAACGGAATGGGTGATGAAAGAATTCATGGAAACAACCACTGGTTTTTTCTTTTTTACTGGCGCCCATCAAACGGATGTTTTGATTCGAAAAAAAGAGATTTACGACGGGGCAGTACCCAGTGGAAACGCCCTGATGGCCGCTAACCTTCAATATTTATCGGTAGTATTTGATCGGCCCGCTTACAGAGAACAGGCCCATAGTTTATTAAATGCCCTGGCATCTTCCATAACCCGGTATCCCGGATCTTTCGGTGTTTGGGCAATTACGCTGCAAACTGAGGTGGCCGGAATTGCCGAATGGGCCGTGGTTGGGCAGCAAGCATCTCGTTTTTTGCCTGCTTTGCTCAAAAAATTTATTCCCAATAAGATTCTTCAGGTTACAGAAACTAAATTGTTAAATTTTCCGTTATTAAGCGGGAAAAATGTGCCCGATGAGCCTGAAAAAGTAGTCTTTTACCATTGTAAGAGCTACCAATGCGGCCAACCGGTAGATAATTGTGAGGTGTTTTTAGCAAATGTGTAACAAAAGATTGCTGTAATTTGCCCTCATAGTATAGCACAAAACCACCCTTTATTGTATCATATAAATAGGATTATCTGATAAAATTTTTACTTAGTTCTCTATCATATTGTAAGTATAAAAACAAATAAAAACGATCTGGCCACTGGCCATTTTGATATTTTGTAACAGTAATAATCAATCTGTACAATGAAAGGATATGTAACAAATTCGGTTTATGTTTTGACTGTGCTTGCCCTTGTTTCTTGCGGAGGGGGCAGTAAGTCAAAAGGAAAATTGATCAACGATGGTCAATTGCACGGAGTAGCGTCCACAACCCGACCAACCATGGGGCCTCCCTTGAATATGGTATATATTCCACCGGGAACCTTCCACATGGGGCCTAGCGACGAGGATGTTAGCTATAACTATATATCCCGCAACCGTCAGGTATCTATCCCGGGATTTTGGATGGATAAAACCGAAATTTCCAACGACCAGTATCGTCAGTTTGTGAACTGGACCCGTGACTCCCTTATTTATAAAATTTTATTTGGGCCAGGTATCAATAAAGCAAACGACACCTCTGCGGTGGATTGGAAAAAAATGTTAACCGTTAAGTTAGATCGGAACACTATCGAAAAGTTGAACGAATTGAACTTGGCTCCGGATAACCGTTTATACGGTAGACCAGAAATAGATCCTAGCAAAATCATGTATCGGGTAGAGTTTTACGATCTGGCAACAGCTGCCAAACGCGAAAATGCCGGATTATACAGAAGTAACTTCATTATTAGAAGAGATGAGCCGATTTATCCGGATACCCTCGTTTGGATGAGAGATTTCTCTTATTCTTATAACGAGCCCATGACCAAAAGATACTATTCTCACCCATCCTTTGGAAAATACCCTGTGGTTGGTGTAACCTGGAAGCAGGCAGTAGCTTTTTGTCACTGGAGAACGCATTATCAAAATGCCTACCTCGAAACAAAGAAAATGTTGCAGGATGCTGATTATCGACTTCCCAGTGAAAGTGAGTGGGAATATGCCGCACGTGGGGGCCTCACCAATTCTATGTTCCCTTGGGGTAACCCTTATTTGAGAAATAAAAAAGGTTGTTTACTAGCCAATTTTAAGCCGGGCCGTGGTAACTATATCGAAGATGGCGGCTTCTACACAGTACCGGTAGATGCTTATTGGCCAAACCAATATGGCTTATATAATATGTCGGGAAATGTGGCTGAGTGGACGGGCTCTTACTTCTACGAAGGTGCCTACAATTTGATGTCGGATTTGAGTCCCGACATCCGCTATGAGGCGAAAGATACCGATCGTCCGCGGGAGAAACGCAAAGTTGTGCGCGGAGGAAGTTGGAAAGACATTGCTTTTTACTTACAAGTAAGTACCCGTAATTACGAATACCAGGATACTGCTAAATCGTATATCGGATTCAGAACCGTAATTGATTTGGCTCCTCAAAAAAAATAATTAAATAAACAAAACCAATATCAAACCCCTCCTAGGCGGGTTACCACTTAAAAAATCAAACACAATGGCAGCTAAAATTCCAGCGAAGGTTAACAAATGGCTAGATGTATTCGTATCTCTAGCAGCAGCAGTAGTAATTTATGGTGCATTGCAAAAATTATTGCATACGCCCATAGCAGATATGATGCTTAAAATCGGGTTAACGGTTGAAGCATTGATATTCTTAACCTATGGGGTATTTTATGTGATATTCCCCTATATCGATGAGCATCCCGAAGTGGAGCATGTAAAACCAGCCACCGGAAACAAGGCACTGGCTTCCATGGAAAAAATGTTAAGCGATGCAGAAATTACGCCTGCTACCCTTTCTAAATTGGGTGCCGGATTTCAGAAATTGGAAAATTCTGTTTCGCAAATGACGGATATCAGTGATGTAGTAAAAACTACAGGCGATTTCTCTAATAAAACCAAGGAAGCAACTGTGGCATTGGCTTCTATTAAAGATGCTGCTAACACTGCCTCTATGTCGTTGGCGGGTTTCCATGGTGCTTCTGATAGTACTAAAGAATTCCATATTCAGATGCAGTCGCTGACTAAGAATTTGAATTCCCTAAATACAGTGTATCAGTTGGAATTACAAGAAGGTAATAATAACCTCAAAGCCATGAATGAATTCTACGGTAAATTGGCCCAGGCTTCTTCCGCCATGGCCGGTAGTGCCGAAGATGCTATGAGGGCGAAAGATCAAATTGCCGCCTTATCTAGCAACCTTGGCAAGCTGAATCAATTATACGGTAACATGCTCACTGCAATGCAGGGCCGTTAATTGAATTGAATGAAAAACCCATTTATCGTGACTATTAAATTATAAAACAACATGTCACTACCTAAAGAGCCGAGGCAGAAGATGATCAACATTATGTACCTGGTGCTTACCGCACTGTTGGCACTGAATGTTTCGGCAGAAATTTTAAATGCATTTAAAACGGTTGACAATAGTCTTCAGTCTGCAACAGGCATTATCGATAAGAAGAATGCTGATATATTCAACTCTTTTAAGAGAAAAATGGAAGATCCAGTAACGCGCGAAAAAGCAAGTGTTTGGTTTCCCCGCGCACAGCAGGCAAAGAAATTGGCCGATGAAACATACACCTATCTCGAGAACCTGAAAAAAGAGCTCAAAGAAGAAGCGGGATTAAAGAAGAATGAAGAAGGTGAAGAGGTTTTTAAGGAAGATGATTTAGATGCACCTACTCGATTATTTATATCTGATCCACCCGAGGGAAAGGGCAAAGGCAAAGAGCTATTCAGAAAGTTATCTGAATTTAAAAGTCAGCTTTTGGCCATTGATGATACGCTGGCTTTAGAAGTTGGTAAAAATCTACCGCTCGATTTAACTATCCCCAAAAGCGATAATAAAGCTGGAAAAGATGATTGGGCTTTCCATTATTTTCATATGACGCCGGCCATCGCTGCCATCACTATTTTAAGTAAGCTCCAGAACGATGTAAGAAATTCTGAAGCACAGGTAGTGGAATATTGTCATAAGGAAATTGGAGAAGTTGAAATTATTTATGATGAGTTCCAGGCATTTGCCCAAGCAGATACCCGCTATCTGATGCAAGGAGAGGAATTGGTTATTACAGCAGGTATTGGCGCATTTAGTAAAAATGCACAACCTAATATTACCATTGATGGAAGATCGGTTCCTGTTAAAGACGGAGCGGGTGAATATAAGCTTACAGCCACCGAGCCCGGCTCCTTTACTAAAAAAGTAAGAATTGATTTTAAAAAGCCGGATGGAACTCCCTCTTCTGTAGAAAAAATAGTGAATTACTCGGTTGGAACCCCCAGCGGTTTAGTAGTTTCTACTGATAAAACCCGTGTATTCTATGCCGGTTTAGAAAACCCGCTAAGTGTTACCGGAGGAAGTGGAGATGAAAAAGTAAACGTGAGTTTTGCAGGTTCAGGTGTTACTGGTAACAAAGTAGGTGCCGGTCAATACATGGTTACTTGCTCTACTCCCGGTGTGGCAACTGTAATTGCTACCGACGGTAAGAATACTCAAAAACTTACTATTCCCATTAAAAAAACACCCGATCCATTGGCTAGTGTAGGGGGTAAAGCAGGCGGACCAATAGCTGCCAATAATTTCAAAGCTCAATTAGGGGTGTCTGCTGATTTGAAAGATTTCGTTTTTGAGGGAGTAAAATTTAAGGTAATTGAGTTTACCATGGTATTCACCGGAAAGGGTTTTCCAGAATTGGCCTATACACAAATAAAAGGGGGGCCTTATTTTAATGATGAAGCCAAACAATATTTGAAAATGTGCAGGGATGGTACCACCATTATTATTGACGAAATTAAAGTACTGGGGCCTGACGGGACCCGTAAACTCGATCAAAATATTTCATTTACGCTACAATAATATCTTTATGAAAAAGCTGCTGATTGCAGGTATAGTTTTAGCCGGTATGGGAATAGGCGTTCAGTCTATAGCTCAATCTGGGTATGGCAAAAAACCAGCTACTACACCTGCTACTACACCCGCTGCTCAACCTCCGGCAGCTCAACCTAACCCTAAAACCGCGGCACCCAATACAACTGCTCCTGCCACAAAGGGTGGAGCGGCTGCCAAAAATAAAAAGGGTACCGCAACACAAGCCGCCGGTAACCAAGCTATACAGGCCGCACCAGCACCAGCACCCGTGTTGGCCGCAGTACCTAAAGTAGATACCATCCCTGTTGAATACGACACTACCAGTGCCTTTTCAAGACCAGAAATTTCACTCAGAAACGCTTTTGCTACCGACCGTAGCCAAAACAGAGATCGTAAGCCCTTGGAATATGAACATCTGAGAGAAGATGATAACATGTGGAGTGAATTCATCTGGCGTGAAATTGATGCCCGTGAAAAAATGAACCAGTCTTTCAATTATCCTGGAACGGATGACAATGGAGACCGTCGCTTCTTCTCTATATTGGTAAATGCCATTCAAATTGATTCGGTAACTGCCTTCGGGGATGATATGTTTACTCGCCCTTATACCTCGGATAAAATTCGTTCTCTTGTGAATGGAGGACTAGATACGGTAGATGTTCCGGATTTGGAAAATGGGGGCATTAAGAAAAAACAAGTAACGTATAAGCCACTTTTCTCATTTGATTCTGTTTACACCTTCCGAATTAAGGAGCAAATTATTTTTGATAAAGAAGCAAGTCGCTTATTCACACGCATTATTGGTATTGCCCCAATTGCTAAGCGTATGGTAGGGGGGCGCTCAGAACCCTTTACCCTTTTCTGGCTCTATTACCCCGATTTACGCAAAACCTTTGCCAAAATAGATGTGTACAACCCCAAAAACTTTTCAAGTCGAATGACTTGGGAGGAACTTTTCGAGAGCAGATATTTTAGCAGTTACATCACCAAATCCAGTGCCAATAACCCTAAAAATTTAGATCTACTTCAGATCTCTGGAAATAATAAAATGATGCGATTGTATGAGGGGGAAAACATAAAAAGCCGAATTTTTAACTTTGAACAAGACCTTTGGCAGTATTAAAAAAATTATAATATTTTTTATAAAAAAGGGGGCCGAAAGCCCCCTTTTTTAATTTGATAATCAATAAGTTATTAAATATTTATCTTCTTGTTTGAAATATGCTTTTTAATTTGTAACTTCGTAACGGTTTTTCATAGGATATTGGATTTTAAAACGGGACTGGATTTTTATCCTGGTCCCTTTTTTATTTATTACCCACGCTAAAATAGTTCACCACTAAAGCAGCTTTAGATTTGCCAATAATTTTCTCCAGTGATTCTGGTGATTGTTCCTGAACTTTTTTTACCGATTTAAAGGCAGTTAATAGTTGTTGAGCAGTTTGGGAACCTATGCCGGGAATTTTTTCTAAAGCATTGGTAAATGTGCCTTTAGACCGACTATTCCTATGAAAGCTAATTCCAAAGCGATGCACTTCGTCGCGGATATATCTAACAAGTTTTAAGCTGTCGCTATTCCAGGGAAGGCGAATAGATTGCTGATCGCCTGCAAAAAATAATTCTTCCTCATTTTTTGCTAATCCAATTACCGTCATTTTACCAATGAGTTGTAATGCCCGTATACTTTCAAGCGCAGCATTCAATTGTCCTTTACCTCCATCAATAATTACTAATTGCGGCAATGGTTTTTCTTCTTCTAATAATCTTTTATATCTACGGAAAACTACTTCTTTCATGGTAGCAAAATCATCAATGCCGGTAACAGTTTTTACATGATAGTGCCGGTAATTTTCCTTGCTGGGTATCCCTTCTAAAAAACATACCATAGCCGATACCGGGTAACTGCCCTGAAAGTGACTGTTATCAAAACATTCTATATGTTCTGGTAATGCAGGGAGTTGCAAAAGTTCTTGCAGATCGAACAATACCTGCTTTTTTTCGGCAGCTGATTTGGTTGCCGGCTGCCATAGTTTTTTTTGTTGAATTTCTTGTTGATAGTAATTAACATTCTTCAGCGATAAATCTAATAGCTTTTTCTTTTCTCCGGCTTTCGGTACTAATATACTAATTTCTTTTTCCGGGTAATTAATCAGAAAAGGTACCACACATTCTGTTGCCATGCTATTAAATTGCGCACGCATATTGGCGATGGCAAAAATTAATACTTCTTCATCTGATTCTTCTAATTGAATTTCCAGCTGAACGGTATGTGTTTGCACAATGGTTCCATGTTGAACCATCAGATAGTTTACATAAGCGGTAGACTGATCACGCAATAATGAAAACACATCTAGGTTCCCGTGTAATTTTCCTACAATAACGGATGAAGCTTGGTAAGCCTCCAGCGAGTTGATTTTTTTTTGCCAAATGGCCGCCTCTTCAAAACGCAATAAGTCGCTGCTTTCTTTCAGTTGTTTTTTAAGATAGGCAGTTACCGGCTGCAGATTCCCTTTGATGATATTTTTTACTTGTAACAAATCTTCCGAATAGGCTGCTGCTGTTTGTTTTTTTTCGCAGGGGCCTTTACAATTTCCCAGATGATATTCCAAGCATACTTTATACTGGCCCTTTTCGATTTTGTCGGCTGCAAGATTCAGCGTGCAGGTTCTTAATGGAATCATTAGTTTAACCAGTTCTAATAATGCACGCACACTGCCCACAGATGCGAAAGGGCCAATATACTCCGACCCATCGGCATATTTTCTGCGGGTAAGGAATACACGCGGAAAGGGTTCTTTTTTGATTACTATATATGGATAGGTTTTATCGTCTTTCAACAAAATATTATACCGGGGATGGTATTGTTTTATTAGGGCATTTTCTAACAGAAAAGCATCCTGTTCAGAATCTACAATGGTAAATTCTATCCGATCTATTCTTTTTACTAGTTCATGGGTTTTATAGGTAGTAAACGTATTTGTGAAATAAGAGGATACCCTTTTTCGTAGATCTTTTGCCTTACCTACATACAATAACTGATTTTGTGCATTGTAATATTTATAGATACCCGGCTCGTGCGGAAGTCCCTGCGCAATCGGGGAAAATTCTTCCTGCGTCATAACGGATTATTTTTTTTAGGCTCCCAGCTTACTTCTATTACTTCTGTGCTGGCTGTTCCTGCTTTATCGGTTTTGGTTCTGCTGATTAAGAATCCCTTGTTGGTTCTCCAACTCAGGTGTTCATTAACCGAAGTATCGCCTACATCGAAACTGCGCTGGATGTTTATTCTTTTTATCTGCCTGTTAACATCATTTAGCAGTATATCTGTATATTCAAAAGCTGCCTGTTCGGCCTCGTGGGGCTGATAAGTAAGGGTATAACTGCTGGTACTTAAATCATGCAGGATACTTTCTTTGTATAGTTGCTTCTGTGTTGAGAATTGGGTTAGTAAACTATCAAATAAGCCGCAAAAGAGTAAAAAGGAATCTCTCCCGAGGCTGTGTAAGCTGGTCTTTTGATTGCTGGTATATCGAAACGTTCGGGGTAAATTTCTTACATCAGCTACTTCAATCTGCTCATGTATAAAATTTGCAATCGGATAAAAGGAGGCTGTATCAGCCAGTGTATGCAAAGATGCTGGTTTGCCAGATTTTTGTTTGCATCCTACCCACACCATTGCCAACGCAATAAAAATAGTACAGCCTTTCATCTTGCAAAATTATTCAATTTTGCCGAAGGCATTTACAGAAAATAATTCACTTACTTATTTGTATGGGCGAGTAATGCTAAAACGAATACCATAATCAATCAGGTTCTCTCGTACCGGATAAAGATTAGAGTAGGTAGGAAGGTTTTGATACCTGATTTGCGGCCCCACAGAGAAAGTGGCAGTTCGCGTTTGATACGTCAGGTTAATGCCAGCACCCGTATTGATATTCCATTTGCGCAACAAATCCTTTCCTTCGGTATAATGCTTGTAGTCGGAGGAGATCAACCAGGTATTGGCTTGTAAAGTAAAAGTAGGTTGCACAGAAGCTTCTGCGGTAAGTCCCCATTTTTTACCATCCAGAACTTTCCATAGAATACCCACGGGTGCAGCTATTTGATACATGTTGTTGCTGAGGGTAGTTGCTCGGTAGCCTGCATTGTTGTTGTAAGGAGAATAAAAACTAATTGTTTCAACTCCCCTGTTATTAATAAGCGACATAGAAGCCAAATCTCGGGTGCGGGTTTCAAAGGTTTCAATATCGTATCTGCGTAAATTCAGTTGCAAACCCGTCGTTAACTGAAAGCGCTTGGAAAGACTGTATACAACAGAAAAGCCTAGTTCTAATCCTAATGCCGGCCGATGCCTTACTACTTCATTTACGCCACTGTATAAATTACTTGTTAGTGGAAGATTGGCAGCGGAGGAACTGTTGGTTGCAGTAGTTTGTATCAATTCTTTCAGCTTATAATCTGTTAATTGGCGGAAGCTGATAGAGGGCGTTGCATATACTTGAAATCCGATCCGTGAACTTTTACGTTGAACCGGGGTGTTTCCTACAAAGGGGAAATCCTTCAAATACTCATCCGGAGTTTGTTGAAGATTACCTTTCACATTCGCCATTTTTCTCAACTCAATGGATGCGTTGGCAGTATTTTCTTCTGCGTCGGCAGCTGAATCATATAAGATAGATTCTGCAGTTATGGGTGTTTGAATGGTAGCTAATGCTGTTTGAGATGCATTCACAGGTAATGCCAATGGGGTAGACTGGCGCAAACTAAGGGTTGACTGTTTTTCTGGGTTGAAAAGTTCCTTAGATGAAATAGTTGGTTCAATAGCTACCTGTTTATACTCAATGGTTGGCTGAATAGCGGCAATGGTAGCGATGGTTAATGCCTCGGGTGCAATACTATTGAGGTAATGATTATTTTTTTCATCCGGCGTGAGTGCAACAGGTTCGGCTATAATTGCTGCGGAAGATGCAGTTTGCTGGCTTACAGGTGGCAGTATCAGGATGTGGGAATTGGGGGTTCGGTTAAGTAGCGTAGAAATCGTAAGTGCTGAAATAATAAATAAAGAGATAAAAGTTAGCGCCGGCCATGATTGATTGCCATGCAACTCTGTTCTGATTTTATTCCAAACAGGGTCAGACGGATACATCCGGTGCGATTTTACTTCCTCTTGTAAAAACTGCTCAAAATCTTCTTGTTGGTACTTGTTTTTCATATTAATCAGACCAATCCTACTAATTTATTGTGTGGCCAGCCAAGAGAGGTCTTCCCTTGGTTGGTCAATTATTTTTTTACGTATCAACATAGTCTCCAGTAATGCCTTGGAACGGGTATACTGACTCCTGCTGGTACTTTCACCTATATCCAACAACTCGCCAATTTCACGATGACTAAACCCCTCAATGGCATACAGGTTTAATACCGTTCTATATCCTACAGGCAATAACCGGATACATTCAATCACCTGCTTGGCCTGCATAATGGAAGGGATGGTTTCCTCTTTTACCTGCATTATGTTGGCCTCCGTAAGTTCAATGCTTTCATTGAACTTTTTATGCTTTTTCAGAAAATTGATGCAGGTGTGTACAATGATTCTCCTGATCCAGCCCTCGAAAGAGCCTTTATTCTGAAAGGTATGTATGTGGGTAAACACTTTGATGAACGCCTCCTGGAGCATATCTTCGGCATCTTCTCTAGTAGGAGAAAACCGATAGCAAACACTGAGCATTTTGGGACTGAACTGGTTGTACAATTCCCGCTGTGCAGCAGCATCGTTTCGTAAACAGCCTGCAATGATGGCCTGCTCCGTCATGAGGGTAAAGTTGTTAACCCTAAATATAGACAATTTTTCGTTTGTTACGCTGCATTTGGTGTTGGTTTACTTACAAATAATATAAAATATTAATTTATTATTTTTATTGGTATCAGGCATCAATAAATGATTTTATTGTATCTTGATTCTTTAATTAGACCATAGACTATGAGCCGGCGAAAATTTATTTCGCAAATAATTCAACCCGCTTCTAATCAGGAAGCCCCTCCTCCGCCGCCAGGAGGTGGATTAACGCCTTATGCGGGGTCTTGGACTACCGACCAGGTTGTTCATTTACTAAAGCGAACGCAGTTTGGTGCTAAACCCGAGGATGTAAAATATTTCGCTACCCGAACCTTTTTACAAACTATTAGTGAATTGCTCAATCCTTCAACCCCTTCTCCTAATCCACCGGTGAAGGATTATGTGCCTGCCTCAACAGTAGCTAAGCCAGATACCAATATCGCCGCAGGAACTACCTGGGTAAATGATTTAAATGCTGATGGCGGATTAGATGGAAATCGGGTGTCGTCATTCCAAAAATGGTGGATTGGCAATATGATTAATCAGGATAGAAGTATCAAGGAGAAAATGATTTTATTCTGGCATAACCACTTTGCCACAGAAGCTGATAACATCAACAATCCTATCTATATTTATCGCCACCATCAGGTATTACGCACCAATGCACTAGGTAATTTTAAAGCGCTTACCCGAGCCGTTACACTAGATCCCGGCATGCTGGTATACCTGAATGGTCAATACAATACCGTTACAGCACCCGACGAAAATTATGGACGAGAACTTCAAGAACTCTTCTGCTGTGGAAAAGGCACTGGTTCTAAATATACAGAAGATGACGTAAAAGCTGCTGCCCGAGTGTTAACCGGTTGGAGAATCAATACTACTACCGCTACCTCTTATTTTGATGTAACCCGACACGATAAAAATGCCAAAAAGTTTTCAGCATTTTATAATAATACCACTATTGCCGGCCGAACAACAGCCAGTGCCGGAGAACTGGAGTTAGACGAGATGCTGACCATGATTTTTGCAACCAATGAGGTAAGCAAATACGTTTGTAGGAGACTTTACCGCTGGTTTATTTATTATGATATTGATGCCACCGTTGAAGCTACCATCATCACACCCCTAGCCAATTTATTCGTTCAGAATAATTATGAGATATTGCCAGTACTGGAAGCACTTCTAAAAAGCGAACACTTTTTTAATTCACTAGCTGTTGGCTGTCAAATAAAGAGTCCCATCGATCTGGTTGTAGGCCTTTGTCGTGAATTTACCATTGCCTTTCCCCCTGCATCGGATTATGCAACCAATTATGGACACTTTAATTATCTGTTTAACTGGGCTTCAAATATGCAGCAAAGAATTGGAGATCCGCCCGATGTAAGTGGATGGAAAGCCTATTATCAGGAGCCGCAATTTTATGAGGTATGGATTAACAGTGATACCCTTCCCCGCCGAAATCAGTTTACGGATACCATGATTTTGACTGGCTATACCCTGAATGGGTTTTTACTGAAAATTGACGGGGCGGAATGGGTTAAAAAAATGTCGAATCCGGCAGATCCCAATAAGTTAATCAGTGATATCACTTACTTAATTCTTAGAATTGATATTTCTGCCGCTTCGAAGCAGCAACTGAAAAGAGATATTTTATTGGGGGGTCAGTCGGATGATCATTACTGGACCGATGCCTGGAATTTGTTCTTATCAACGCCGGGAAATACCACCAATACTAATACGGTGAAAAATCGGTTGCGCGACTTGTTAAAATATTTAATGAATCTGCCCGAATATCAATTGTGTTAGGGAATCTCCTGTAAAAATCAATCCATGAAAAGAAGATCTTTTTTACAAAAAACTTTACCGGCCGGGGTGCTATTGCCATCACTGCTGAATGGGTTTTCTTTTCGCGCATTTGGTATGAGTTCACCGGAACTTTCCTCTTTATTATTACCGGCAACTGAAACAGATCACGTATTGGTTATTGTTCAACTTAACGGGGGAAATGATGGATTGAATATGGTGGTTCCACTAGAGAACTTCAGTAATTACGTGAATGCCCGCAGTAATATTTATATCCCCGAGGATAAAGTAATCAAGTTGAATGGAAAAGCGGGTTTGCATCCGGCCATGACGGGGTTGGGAAATTTATACGAAGATGGTCAGTTAAAAGTGATTCATTCGGTAGGGTATCCGCAGCCTAATTTCTCGCATTTCCGGGCAACCGATATCTGGATGAGTGCCAGTGATAGTGCCACCGTGGTAAACAGCGGCTGGGCCGGGCGATACCTGAATTACGAATATCCCAATTTCCCTAACGGATATCCAAATTCAAGCATGACGGATCCGCTGGCTATACAAATTGGTTCGGTTACTTCTCTCACGTTTCAGGGGCCTGCCGTTAGTATGGGCATGAGCATCAGCAGCGCTACCAATTTTTATAATTTGGTAAATGGTGTTACCGATCCTGCTCCCAATACGCCTGCGGGTAAAGAATTGTCTTATATACGGGTGGTTGCTCAGCAAACCCAGCAATATGCTACTGCTATTAAAGCAGCTGCTGCCAAAGTAACCAAGCAGGTTACCTATCCTTCTTCTAATTCGTTAGCCGATCAATTAAAAATAGTAGCCCGATTAATTGCCGGGGGTTTAAAAACCCGGGTTTATATGGTTAATTATGGCGGATTTGATACCCACTCGGTTCAGGTGAACAGCAACGATACTACCACTGGTACCCATGCTACTTTATTAAAAAATGTGAGCACTGCCATCAAAGCTTTTCAGGATGATTTGCGCATGTTGGGGGCAGATGAGCGGGTTGTAGGCATGACTTTCTCTGAATTCGGTCGTCGGGTTAAGAGCAATGGCAGCAACGGTACCGACCATGGTTCGGCAGCCCCTTGCTTTCTATTTGGCAAGCAGGTGATGGGAGGGGTATTAGGTGATACGCCTATTATTGCATCCAATGCAACCGTAAATGATAATCTCCCTTTTCAATATGATTTTAGAAGTGTGTATGCAACGTTGCTAAGTAAATGGCTTTGTGTAGAAGACAGAGATTTGCAACAGATAATGTTGAATAATTTTCAGCAACTGCCTTTGATCAATGGGGTAGCTTGTAAAAAACCAGTAGACCTCTCGGGAGAACAACTCATCAGCAATTATCCCAATCCATTTACCAGCTCAACGGTTATTACTTTTAAAACGGCGGGCGGGCATACGCTTATTCAGGTGATGGATACATCAGGCAGGGTAGTAGCTAACCTTACCGATAAAGATTATGCCCCGGGCACTTATACCGTTGCATTTAATAGTGGGTTTATGCCCAGTGGAGTGTATTATGCTAGATTACAGAATATGGCTACTCAGCAAGTGCGCCCAATGCTAAAAGTGCGCTAATCCGTTTTATCCTCACAAATTATTTGAGTATCGGCAAGCTTATATAAGATTCATTGTGATATACCTTGATGGCAGTTTTGGTAAAGTCTTTTGCGGTTGCTTGATAAATATTCATGAATTGCTGAGGATTTCTATCAACCAGCGGAAACCAACTACTTTGAATTTGTATCATCAATTTATGTCCCTTCTTAAAGGTATGCGCAACATCCGGAAGGGCATATTGGAAACGGGTAATTTGATTGGGAATAAATGGCTCGGCTTTTTCTAAGCTATTTCTGAATTTTCCTCTCATTACCTCACCCCGCACCAACATTTGGTAGCCATTCATTATATAGTTACTCGGCGGATTGTTTTCAAAATCATCTGGAAATACATCAATCAGTTTCACTATAAAATCTGCGTCTCGGGAACTTATACTTACACAAAGATTGGCAACGATTGAACCCGCAACTGTAACATCGCTGGTTAGCGTTTCTGTTTCAAAAACCAACACATCTGGTCTGCGAGCAGCAAATCGCTGGTCGTCGGTCATATATTCACGGGTTCTGCCTGTATGCACATCTTCGGTATATGGAACAGGTTTATCAGGATCACTAATGTATTCGCTATACGTTAGGGGGTTGGATATTGTTTTTTGAAAAGATAGTTTTCCATTTTTTTGTAGGTAACCATTGGCAATAGAAGCCTCTTTTGCCGGCCAGCTGTTAAATTGCCGCCATTTGTTTTCTCCGCTGAAAAAGATGGTGGCTTCGGGCAAATTTGCTCCCGTTCCCTTACCTTTTAAATAATATTGAAAAAACGGATATTCAATTTCCTGGGCATACCATTCACTCGTATTGCTACCAAATTGTACATTCCCTAAATTTTTCCCCATACCACTTGCCCATTGTCCATGATACCAAGGCCCCATCACCAGCTTATTGTTATTGGAGGCATTTTTTTCAATTGCCTTATAGAGGTTCCAGGCTCCAAAACAATCTTCCGCATCAAATAATCCACCTACAATTAATGTAGGAGTTGTTGCAGGAATATATTGCACATAATTTCTGGCATTACGGGCTTTCCAAAACGAGTCGTATTGGGTATGTGCATATAAATCTTTCCAAAATAAAATACTGTCTCCCATATATTCAGCTAAACGCGAGAGGCCGCCTGCCTGCAAATAAAATTGGTAATGATCTTTCGTGGGGAAATTGAATCCGGTTACCGGTTCAGTGGTGGGGGCTTTTCTGGGTTTTCCAAAGCCACTGTAAAAGGAAAAGGCATCCATCATCATAAATGCCCCGTTATGGTGAAAGTCATCCCCTGCAAACCAATCGGTAACGGGGGCTTGCGGACTAACCGCTTTTAATGCCGGATGTCCGCA
>Ga0114981_10000976_pt1 | contig 18881 bp, 12 predicted proteins | sample S_140806_MF_Meta_FD_87028 | JGI IMG/M metagenome (GOLD analysis project Ga0114981, IMG submission 87028) | Freshwater microbial communities from Lake Simoncouche, Canada to study carbon cycling - S_140806_MF_MetaG | ecosystem: Environmental > Aquatic > Freshwater > Lake | place: Lake...
AAGCTGACCCGCGATACGTAAACTTGGCCTGATGTCCCAGTCATCATACAAAAACATGGTGGAGTGACAAATGTGCATCCGCGAGCGGATAATAGGCACACCAGCGCATGATTTTCAACACTATCACCTACTTCGCCGCCTTTCTCCTCCCGGCGGCATTACTCATCAGGCGCCTTTCAACCGCTGGTCGTGAGTGGCTGATTGCGGTGATTGGCGCGTTGTTTTTCGTTACATTTTCGATCACAAGCGTTGGGGGAATACCGGGCGCGCTATGCCTCGGGCTTTTGCTTGCGATCAGTGTGCTCACGCTTGGCGTCATGCGCAGGGGCAGCAAAGTTGGCCTCACTCTGGTCCTCATTGCTGCACTTGCAACACTTGGCTTTTTCAAATATAGCAATTTTTTCTTGTCATCCGTTTTCGGTGTCTCGAAGGTGCATCCTCTTTACTGGAAGGATGCCTTCTTGCCCCTTGGGATTTCGTTTTTCACATTTGAGTTTGTGCACTACGCGGTGGATGTCTACCAGGGTAAGACAGAGCCAGTTCGACCGGGAAAGTTTCTGGCATTTATCCTCTTCTTCCCGACGATGGTCGCGGGGCCAATCAAGCGGATTCAGGACTTTTCCCTCGATGTCCACCCGGCGGATTCGCGGGATGCGCTGGTCGACTGGCATCGTGGCATCACGCGGATACTGGTTGGCTTGGCTAAGAAGTTCGCGATCGCCGACCTGTTGACTGCAATCACAGACCATTTGGTTCGCAGCGATATTGTTGCCGCAAACCATCGGATTCTTCCCGCCATTTGGATTTTCGCCTACGGTATCAAGATCTATATGGACTTCAGTGCGTACTCGGATATTGCGATTGGTTCAAGCCGTATCCTAGGGATAAAGGTGCCGGAGAACTTTGACAATCCGTATGGCAAAACGAATATCGCACAATTCTGGCAGCACTGGCATATCTCGCTCTACCGGTGGCTGGTCGACTATGTGTTTGTCCCGTGTGGGGGATCACGTGGCGGTGCCGTTGCAACGTATCGGAATACGTGGATTGTGATGCTTGTTTCGGGCCTGTGGCATGGTGCAGGCTGGCAGTTTGTGATCTGGGGAGCGTGGCACGCACTTGGCCTGAGTGTGCATCGCCTATGGAGCCGCGGCAGTGTGAGCGCGTGGCTTGCATCGCGCATTCCAGTAACGATTTTGGTCCCAGTAAGCTGGGCGGTGACATTTGTCTATGTCAACCTGGGATGGTCGTTCTTTGCGATGGACTTCCCGACGGCGATGCTATGGTGGAGAAAGGTGCTGCTCGGATGACCGTCAAACTACAGCTACGGCGTTTGATCGACTGCCTGACAGGTAAGGAACGAGACCTTCCAACATCCGGGATGCTCAGTTACAGGTCACTACTCTGGCCGATTTGGTGGGTCATCCTGTTTGCGATTATCTGCGTTTTCTCAGGGCAGTCGAGCAAGTTCATTTACATCGACTTTTAACGACCTAGGGCCCCCCTGTCGAAGGAAGAGGCACGGGAAAACTAACTATTCGATGATCTGCAGCTGCTTCAGGAGCGAGATTTCGAGCTCTGGTTGGCCTTTGTAATCAATGCACTTTCCGGTCACGACAACTTGCTTATCCTTGAGCTTGCGAAGGTCTGGAAAGCTTGCGAAGTCCTTGGCCTTGATAGCAACCGTGATGGCATCTTTGTAATTGGTCGCGAAATTCAACAACACAATCGAATGGGACTTCGGTGCAAACACAGAATAAACCTTGCCAGTTATGGTGATTTCCTTGTCCGTTTTATCCTTGAAGGCAAGTAAATCGGTTGCATGGATGGCCTTTCTGACAACATCGGCATCTGGCTTAACCGTGCCGAATTTCTTGTCCTTCACAGCGATGGTGAACTGCGCAGGCTTTGGGGCATCCTGTGGTTCCTGAGCAAACCCATGCGTATTAGGGACGAGAGTGGCGATGCCGATTGCCGCGATGGCAATAATCGAGGAGAGCGGTGCGTTCATAGCTTGATTCTATCCGTTTGGATGATTCCAGATAACAACGGCTCCAAGGCCCTCACAGGATGCACCGCCTCCCGTAATTGCGTTATTATTCAGGCGTAGAATTGCCGACGCCGGCAATGTAGGAGGTTTCCCATGCGACGACGCTTATTCCTGGCATCCTGTGCCGCTGCCGCGCTGATTGCCGGCTGTACTCCAGCGGGTGATGCCGGTAAAACCGGTGCTGATTCTGCCGCAAAGCCGGGGCAGAAAACGTTTGCGATGATTCCAAAGGGCCTTACCCACGTCTTCTGGCAGACAGTGCACGCCGGCGGTGACCGCGGCGGAAAAGAGTTTGGATACAACATCAAGTGGGATGGCGCACAAAAGGAATCGGATACATCCGGTCAGATCGCCGTCGTCGAAAACGCGATTGCCGCCAAAGTGGATGGCATCCTCCTCGCACCACTTGATAAATCCGCCCTCTCAAACGTCATCAAGAAGGCAAAAGAAGCAAACATCCCAGTTGTGCTATTTGACTCCGCCGCCGATGTTCCAGAAGACTCCTATGTCAGCTTTACTGCAACCGACAACCGCAAGGGTGGCGAGCTGGCCGCAGAGCGTCTCATCAAGTCTGGTTTGACAACCGGCAAGGTCGGGATGATTATGATGGCGGCAAATGCCGCATCCGTTAATGACCGTGAAAATGGCTTCGAAGAGTATCTTAAGAAGAACGCTCCGGGCATCAAGATTGTCAAGTCCAACTTTGGCATGTCCGACCGTGCGAAGAGCCAGCAGGTCACCGAGGACCTTTTGACCAAGGACCCGGATGTCGTTGCAATCTACGCACCAGCTGAGCCGACGATTGTCGGTGCATTTCAGGCTGTCAAGAACCGCAACCTTCTGGGCAAGATCAAGCTGATTGGCTTTGACATCACCCCCCAGCTGGATGAAGCAGTCATCAAGGGTGAGATCGATGCACTGGTTCTGCAGAATCCTGAGAACATGGGCTATTCAGCTGTTAAGGCGATGCACGAGCACCTGACCGGCAAATCCCCGGCGAAGACGATTGACACGGGTTCCGTCGTGATGACTAAGGAGAATGCGGAAACTCCTGAAGTCAAGGCACTGCGTCCGGCTGCGAAGTAGCCTGCCTGAATGGCAGACTGGCTGACCCTCAAGGGCATCGAAAAGTCGTTCGGCAGCGCCGTCAAGGCGCTGAAGGGCGTCGACTTCCGTATCGGGCAGGGCGAGATCATCGCCCTGCTCGGTGAAAACGGTGCTGGAAAATCCACGCTCCTTAAGGCCATCACCGGTCTGCAGCCTCCGGATACAGGTGATGTACGCTGGCTGGATGAAGCCGTTGTGCTGAGCAGTCCTGCAAAGGCTGCTGCCCTTGGCATCCAAATGGTCTACCAGGAGCTCAACCTCTCCCCACACCTGTCGGTTGCAGCCAATATCTGCCTGGGGAATGAACCCACGCGGTTTAGCATTATCGATCACAAAGCTGTCTATCAACGCGCGAAGGAAGTCCTGGATGCCCATGGCTTTGCGATTGATCCGGCCGCCATGGTCGATTCTCTCGGTCCAGCGCAGCGCCAGCTGGTCGAAATCGCCAAGGCCCTCGCACGGGATGCAAAGGTTTTGTTGCTGGATGAACCGACATCCAGTCTTGGCGAACAGGACATTTTGTCGCTGTTTCAGACCCTGCGAGACCTCCGTGCAAAGGGACTTGGCATTGTTTATGTCAGCCACCGCCTCCCTGAATGTTTTGCAATTAGTGACAGGTTTGTCATTCTAAGAGATGGCGAGCTGGTCTACGAAGCAGAGACTGCCGATACGGACACGAGTAAAGTTGTCAAAGCGATGGTCGGGCGTGACCTCAAAGACTTCTACCCGCGGGCCGCTATCAAGCCTGGTCCAGTGAAGGTTGCGATCGATCTTCCAGGCTTTAAGCTTGATATTCACGAAGGCGAAATCATCGGAATCGCCGGCCTTACAGGCTCCGGCCGCTCCCGTACCCTGAGAACCCTCTTTGGACTTGAGTCATCAACTGGGACGCTCACGATCGATGGAAAATCCGTTCCCCTTGGTAAAGGCCCCCATATCTGCATCGGGGCTGGTGTTGGCCTCCTCACCGAAGACCGTAAGAAAACTGGCCTTGCCATCGCATTACCAATTCGGCATAACACGACGCTTGCAGGTCTGGACAAGATTGCGCCTGGCCCATGGCTGCTGCACGGTCCAGACAAAGCGGCGACACAAAAACAGATAACGGCGCTTGCTGTAAAGACGCCATCCACCGAAAATGCGGTGGGCAACCTCTCGGGTGGCAACCAGCAAAAGGTCGTATTAGGGCGCTGGCTGCATACTGAGAGTACGGTGCTTCTGTTCGATGAACCGACGCGCGGCGTGGATGTCGGAAGCAAGGTTGAGATTTACGAGCGGATGAACGATGTGACGCGTAAAGGCTCCGTCGTGGTTTTGGTAAGCTCCGAAATTCCTGAGCTCCTCGGGATGAGCGACCGCATCGCCATTTTGTTCCACGGAAAGCTTGTCACGGTGATTAACCGCGCGGATACGTCTCCTGAGCGTGTCCTCCACTGGATGATGACCGGGCGCGATATCGCCCCTACCGAAACGGCAGACCAGCCACACCAGGAAGCCAACTCATGACACTCGCAAAACGCCTCCTCCCAGCCGTCTCCCTGATACTGCTGTTTCTCTTCTTTGCATCCCAGTCCGCTCCCTTCCGGAGCATAGATAACATCACCAATATCGTCGGGCAAAACGCCTGGCTGCTGATTGCATCCATGGGAATGACCATCGTAATCCTCGGTGGCGGTATCGACCTTTCTGTCGGCTCTGTGATGGCATTTAGCGGTGTGGTCAGCGTCCACTTAATGGTCAACATGAAGGTCCCAGTGCCACTGGCGATGCTTGCGGGCCTTGCTGCCGGTGGTGTTGCGGGTGCAATCAATGGACTCCTCGTCACCAAGCTACGGATTCCGGCCTTTATCGCTACGCTCGGGATGCTGCTCATAGCACGCGGGGCTGCCCTTTCCTTGTCAAAGGGTGTCACCGTGGATGGCGCCCCTGAGGCATTTATGCAGTTTGCCGGCGGCAAGTTCTTGAACATCCCAACGCCACTCATCATGACCGTCGCGATCGCAGGACTGGTTGCGTTGGCGATGCACTTTACGAAGTTTGGCCGCTACGTACAGGCGATTGGATCAAATGCAGAAGCTGCACGTGTCAGCGGCGTCCCCGTTCACAAAACACTGCTTTGGACGTACATCCTAGGTGGAATCTTCGCCGGCTTCGCCGGCCTTGTTGAAGCGGCGCGCCAGGGTTCTGGCAACCCGACGAGTGCGGAAGGCTATGAGCTGGATGTTGTCACAGCGGTTGTCGTGGGTGGCGCCAGCCTCTCGGGCGGCGAAGGGCGCGTCAGCGGCACGATTCTCGGCGTTCTCTTGGTCGCCTTCCTCCGGAATGGTCTGAACCTGATTGGTGTCGAACCATTTCTACAGAAAGCCTATATCGGCGCACTGATTCTCGCGGCCGTTGCGTTTGACCAGTGGGCCCGCCGCAAATCCGCGGCCTAGGATAAAAAAATGTCCGAACAAGCGATCCAGCCCGGTCTTTCAATGCAGCTTCCTCAGCTCCTCCGTGACTTCAATGGCAACCCGGTTGAGACCACTGGGCAGTGGAAACGCTTCCGCAAGGACATCCTTACGCGGGTTCAGGATGAGATGTACGGTCAGCTCCCTTCGACTCCGCCTGGCATGGCATTCGAAGTCACCAGTGAGTTCCGCGATGCCCTCGGCGGCACGGCAACCTGCCGAATTGTGCGGATTCACTTTGATGATGCAGGTGCACCAAGCATCGACCTAATGCTGTTCACACCGAACAAGCGCCGCGGGAAAGTCCCATGCTTTCTGACGCTGGGGTTTTGCGGAAATAGCTCGCTAACCGATGATGCACGCATACCTGAGCGACCTGGCTGGAACTTCGGTAGCTGTAAAGGTCGTGGCTCGCTTGCAGCAGGGTGGCAGCTTGAGCGGACGATTGCGCGCGGCTATGCCATCGCACACATTTGCTACGCTGACATCGATGAAGACCGTGTCGACCACGAAGGCGGAATCCGGACCTGGGAAGACCGCATCGCCGGGAAACCTCAACAGACCATTAACCGTGGCTCTGTCGCCGCTTGGGCATGGGGTGTCCACCGGGCGGTTGATTATCTGGTCACCGATAAAAAAGTCAATGGAAAGCGCATTGCTATCATGGGGCATTCACGCAATGGAAAGGCGGCACTGCTTGCCGGCGCCACGGATGAGCGCATCGCGCTGGTCATTCCTCACCAAAGTGGTTGCGGCGGCGCGGCGCCAAGCCGGGGCACCGTTGGCGAAAAGGTCGCCGATATCAATAAGCGCTTCCCACACTGGTTCAATGCAAAGTTCAAGACATATTCCGATGCAACAGAGCGCCTGCCGTTTGATCAACATCACGTCATCGCCTGCATTGCTCCACGCCCCGTCCTAATTTCAAATGCCGTGCAAGACACGTGGGCAAACCCCGATGGCCAATTCGAAGCACTGCGCGCAGCACAGCCTGCATGGGCGCTCCTTGGAAAGAACGACTCGGGCATCCCGGCTACCATCGAGCAGGGAAAGGTAAGCATTGGGCGTCAAGGGACATTCCTACGACCGGGAGTGCACGCGGTGACAGCAGATGACTGGGCAGCCTTTCTGGACTTTGCCGACCGCTGGCTTTAGGTTTTACCAACCAATCAGATAGCGTGAGCGCTTGCCTGCGACTTTGCGAATAGCGAGCGCGCAGAGAATGCTCATGCCAAGAATGATGGCGACTGCCGCCGGCAGAGCCAGTCCGCCACTCAGAAATGCGTGAAGCTTCCACGTCCGCAACCAGAGATCGATGACATATGGGTGGATGAAGAAGACGGCAAAGCTGGATGCTGCCAAAAGCCCAACCACCTTGCTATTGTGCTGGTCAAACCACTGCAGCACATAGAGCAACCAACCGCACATCAAGATTTTTTGGATGAGCTGGAGGTCGATATTGCCGATGCTGCCGAAAGCCCGATGGTATGAACCGGTGTTCGTGACGAGGATGGCTTGTGCAATAGCAAGTCCAATCGCCCCGATGAGCAGCTTTACGTGGTGACGCGATAGGAATGCCATGAGGTGTTGGCGGTGGACGGCGGCAACAACTCCCGTGAGGTAGACGGGTGTGAAGTAGACGAGCAGCTGAGGTATTCCGATGTTGTTGATAGGCCGCTGAATGATACTTGCAGCTGCGAGCATGGTTCCAAGCGCGGTGACCTGAACCTTCGCGGGGAGGGTTGCAAACCAGCGATGGATCGGAGACAGTGCAAACATCGCCATGACAAACGGAACGTACCAGTAACAAATCCAGACATCACCACGCCCCAAGTGTCCGATGTAAGCCATCAGGGCTCCCACAATGCCAGCCCGGTGATCGTTCTTCACCGCCATCAGGATGGGAAGAGCTGAAAGGAAAAGGTATGGGCCCAAGACACGCTGCGCCTTGTGGAGCAGAAAGCCTTTGTAGGTATAGCGATTCTTGAAGACGTGGTGAAAGAGATAGCCGCTGATAAAAACGAAGAGGTTAGTGCCTCCAAGGATGATATTCGCGATGAACTTCTCGATTGGAGAATCGATCACCCAAGCGGTGCTACCGATCGCATGGCCGGCGACAACACACACAATCGCGATGGCTCGGAAGGCTTCAAGGCTAGGTAAGAAATTGGCATCCAGCGATGCATTCTGCGACTTCTTATGCCCGCGACTGGTCCCAAAGTTACTGGCGACATCACGTAAATGATTGTTATCCAGCGCGGATGGCAGCTGTATTTCGTCATGTTCGACAACCGATGTGCTTCTTGGCATAGATACTCCAAGGAAGATGTCGGTAAATCAACCCGAATTCCATAGCAAGAATCCTGAACACGCCGTAAGACTGTTACGTCCGTACTCCTCAATCTATGTCCTACACACACCACTGGCATCCAAGCAGCTTTCGCGATCCCGGTGGGAGGATGTTCCGCCACGAAGGTCGACTCCTGCGCGCTATTTTCGCCCCCGCTATCCAAGACTTCTCTTTTCTTGAAACGAGCGGACTTCTGGAAAAACTGGTCGCAAGTGGAGCGCTCGTAGCACACATCAATGTTGACACCACATCCCTTCCGCCCGATGCATGGCCTCTAAAACCTGAACGTGTGATCGCACCCACCGAGCTTCCCTGGATTTCGTATTCCCACGAATGGACACACGGCCAGCTACAAGCTGCCGCATTGCATACCCTTGATGTCATGATCACGGCGATTGAGCACGGGATGTGGCTGCAGGATGCGGCATCCAGCAATATCCAGTTCGTCGGCAGCAAGCCGATATTGATTGACACGCTGTCGCTGGTTCGCTATACGGATGGTTCTCTTTGGGCAGGCTACGGACAGTTCTGCCGCCATTTTCTGGCTCCGCTTGCCCTGATGCATGCGTTCGACTCACGGATGGCCGGAATGCTCCTTCAATTCCCAGATGGAATTCCGCTGGATATGGCATCCGCGTTACTCCCAAAGACATCGTGGTTGAACCCCGGTATGGTTGCCCACATCCACATGCATGCCAAGGCGACGCGCTCGGCAGGCGATCGACCAACAACAACAGCTGCGGCAGGCACCCTCAGCAAGAACCAGTTCCTCGGCTTGCTGGACAGTCTCCGCGGGTTGGTGGTTGCGAATGGTCCGAAGATCGATGCCAGCCGGTCACAGTGGGGCGGCTACGATGCGGAGGATGGCTACTCCGACAAGGCCCGTTCGAGCAAGGAACAGATTATTTCGGGATGGTTGAAGACACTTTCCACCCGCATAATTGTGGATTATGGTGCCAATGCCGGGCGTTACAGCAGGCTTGCTGCGCCATTTTCGGATGTGGTGCTTGCGGTTGAGCCCGACACGATGGCGGCGGAACAGCTCTATGCCCGTACATTGAAACATCAGGATGATGCAGCGAGGATCCAAACGGTTCGCATGGATGTTCTCGCGCCAAGTCCCGGTATTGGTTTGCACGGCACAGAACGCCCTGGATGGTTTGAGCGGCTTGACTCCGACACGGTGATGGCACTTGCCCTCATCCACCACCTCTGCCTCGCCGCAGGCATCCCGCTTCAAGAGGTTGTACGTACGCTGAGCCGGGGAACGCGACACCTGATTCTGGAATGGGTGCCATCGGATGACCCGCAGGCCAAGCGCCTCGGGAAGGCCCGGTCACGAACCTTTACAGACTACACACAGTCGGCGCTGGAGCAGTATTTGCTGGAACTTGGGACCTTACGCGGCAAGCGGGATGTTGACGACTCTATGCGGACGCTGTACCTCGTAGAGTTGGGTCCGCATACAGAGCGCTAGTCGGCGAAACTACGGATTATGTGTTGTGATAATCCGTCCGGTTTCATCCCGCCATTTTGCATAGATGACAGGTTGCACGCCTGGCTGTGGGATACCGGTGAGGACACTGCGCACTCCACCGCCATCGACATCAATGGCCGACTGGCTTACATTTGTGAGTCCTGTCGCCGCCCATTCGATACCCGGCGCGCTTGTCCGGTCTTTACCATCCGGGTTTGTGACAACAGCAACGGCCTGCACACCTTGCCTGCCATCCGGACGCTTTATCGTCTGAGCGACAATCTCAACCGTTGGAGGCTTGATTCGGGCTTGTCCCTGATTAAGACGGAAGGAAAAGGCCAACGGGATACAGCCGATAACAGCTGCGATAACGCAAGTCGTGATGTGCATCACAGGCTTTGACGGCAGCAAAGCTTCTGGAGCAACATCGTGTTCGCGACAGGAACCAACCCCGACTCCCATCCAGAACCAGAGCTGAATCAATACACCGGGGAAGACGTGAGCCGGGCTACCAAGTCCATCCACAATGGATGCAAACACTGCACAGACAGCTCCCATCGCGAGCGCTTTCCGGTGATGGTGGTTTCTTTCACTCATGTCAGGTAAACGCTGGATGACAGAGTACATCAGGGAGATAAACAAACCTGCATACAATGCCAACCCCGTAACGCCGAGCTCGGCGGCTGTTTGTACCCAGACGTTGTGTGCAAGATTGGAATGCCCGGTTCCGACGCGTGTGACGGTAAATGGCTCATCGGCGGTGTGGGTCCACCAGCTCTGGACGATGGGCCATGAGCCTGTGCCCCATCCCGTAAATGGCCGCTCAGCGGTTGCAAGGACAGCGCCACGCCATTGGTTCAAACGGTCGATAAACGATGTGTCATCTTTGAGAAACTGAAAGGTTGTTGCCCGCTCACCTAGGAGGGGTATGAGCTCTCCGATGATCACGAAGACGATCAGACCTGCGGCAACAACAGCAGCGGGTCCAACCAAGTCGTGCTTTCGATTACGATCGATGCGGATATGGCCTTCTTTTGCTGCGAGGACTGCCATCATGATGGCGCCGGCTACCAAGCCAATCCATGCGGAGCGTGTCCGAGCGATCAGAAGTGCACCAACAAGGACAACGGCTGCTATTTGGGAATAGAGGCGGGTTGTAAAGTCGAGACGTGGCTGAAGTGCGAGAGCAATCGCAGGCGGAATGAGAATCAGCAGAAAGGACCCGAGGGATTCATGGTTACCAAAGGATGCAAAGATGGCTCCACGGGATGCGGACTGATCCTGACCGAACTGGGCAAAGCCGAATAGGGATTGAGCGACACCGATTCCGATGGCCGCAGTTGCAACCCAGCGAATGGTGTCTGATTTCAGCCCAAATCCGGCGATGATATAGACGGAGAGTCCAATGAGAATTAGGAGGCAGCGGGCGAGAGCCCACTTGGAATCCGGTGCATTGAGGATGCCATAAAAATGCCAGGCGGTAAGGGCCAGCATCCATGGTGTCGGACCACGGAGCAGCATCGTCTGGAAGCGTTCCTGAAAGGTTGCCACTGCGATGACGATGAACAATGCGCCAAGAAGGGTTCCCTGTAGGATCCGAACTGGCCAAGGGTTTGGAATCCAGGGCATTTCGGCAAGGCCGGATGCGAGCAGAACGACTAAGAGGAGTACACCAGCGAGGTACTTTTCGACTACAGATGTCCGTTGGTGATGGCGGCTGCTTCGCTTTGAGCGGCTACTGGTGGTTTGGGATGATGTCGTTTCAGGCATGGTCAGTGCGATTCTACGAGAAATTAACAGTAGTGAATACTACAAGCTGCGTAATGAACACGAAATGACAATGGATTTGAGTGTATTTCCGTAAGTTTCAAGGAGATGACTGTCGATTTCCAATTAGTTCGATTAATTCTGATGGCGTGTCTATATACAAATAGAGCGTGATCGGTCTTCGAATGATGCCCAATGGAAGCAGCGCATCTACAGCATTCGACATTTGGAGACACACATTTGGCTGGTCTCCAACAGCGCACCACAGAGTATTTGGAGTGTTTTTACGCTCGACTTCACGCTCGATCAGAGTCACCTTTTCGATGGAAGCAAATGGTAACCAAGCGCAAAACAGTAGGGATATTCGGACAAGGATGCCATCGGGTGATACCAGTACTGGGCGTTGACTCGATGCACGTATGAGAGCTACCGCATAGAGGAGCATCAAGGCATGGATAACTCCCAGAGCAATCGCCAGTCGTGCAGAATGAGTGGCGACGAACATATCTATCGCGATGCCTTCGACAATTACAAGAAAACCGATGACTCCCAGAATCGTTCGGATGCTTCCATTTTTGTGGTATGTAAACACTCCAATGCCAGCAGATTCAGAGGGGAAATCATCCTTAGCGTGGATGCCCAAGAGGTGTGTCCAAATGAGCTTTTCGTACATCAGCGCCCTAAGTGGCTGTTTATATGTGCGAATATTGAAGAGCGCGTCGTTCACTTTGCAAGTTTTCGAACGGCTGTAGTGAGGCGGCTTCCAAGATTTGAGTCTCGAAAGATTCGGGTCGCAAGTGCACTGCTAAACACGGCATCACTGCCTAGAATTTGGATATTGTTTCGTGCACGCGTCACTGCCGTGTATATCAATTCCCTGGTACAAAGCCGATTTGCTTCCGTGGGGAGAACAACATCGACGGTTCCCCACTCGCTTCCCTGCGACTTGTGTACTGTGATGGCATACGCGTTGTCGATATCCGTGAGGGATGCGTAGGGCAACAGGCGTGTTGGACCGACAACCAGCGACCCATCCTTTGTGGTCGTAAGCAATGGTTCAAACACTGCGTAGAGCTCATCCCCAACCCACGCGCTAAATCCGATCTCACCGTTCATCAGGTCGAGGGCGTAGTTGTTTCGCGTGACGATGATTGGCGTGATGCCATCGGGGTGTTTTATGCCATCAAACTGTTGATTGATCACATTTACTTGTCGCCGAAGCGGACAGATAATCTGCCATGCACCGACCTCACGAAGTAACATATCGGCGGATTCTAGGAGCGTATAGATGCTGTTGAAACGCATTGGAGTGGCCATCTGGGGACGAAACTCAGCGTAGCGCGCAAGCATTTTCTCTGGATGACGTAGACCTCCGTGCGGAGCAACATCATTGCACAACCGCTCTCCAAGCAATTCCTTTGCGGCGGTGGCATCCCCATCAAGGATTGCATCCGCGATGGCTGACAGCTCAGATGTTGCGCGTTGATTTCGTACCAAGGTGACGATTGGACTATTGTCACCAAGGTCGGATTGGAGTGCCATCAGGTCCTGAAGCACACTGCCTGCCTCCACACTCGGAAGCTGATTTGGATCCCCAACAAGGATGAGACATGCATCCGGTGGCATCGCCTGCAACAGCGCATCCATAAGACTGGCATCCAACATCGAGACTTCATCCACAATCAACACATCCACTTCAAGCGGATTTCGCTGATTGTAGTAATAGGCATTGTGCTGATCTGGCCGGCTTCCCAGCAGGCGGTGAACCGTCATCGCAGCTGCGGCATCGACTTTTTGACGGCTCAGTGCGGCCGTTATCCGGGTTGCTGCACGCGCTGTCGGAGCGGCAAGAGCGATACGTACATCCGTTCCACATATGCTTGCAAAGCGCTTCCATGCATCAAGGATACTTGCGATAACGGTCGTCTTTCCTGTTCCTGGGCCACCCGTAATGATGAGCAGTTTTCGTGATGCTGCAGCGACGGCTGCCTGTTGTTCAACCGCCAGGTGGATGGCGTTACGTGTCGCCATCGACAGTAATGCTTCAGAAACAGCGGCATCCCAGGCGGATTTATCGATGACGGCATCGCCTTCGAGACGTTCCGTGATGGTGGCTTCTAAGCCGGCTTCGATGCTATTAAAACGTCGTAGCTGCAGGCCGGAGGCAGTCGTAACGATAAGGTTACTTGGGAACAGATGGTCCATTGGAGCTGGCCAGCAGTCAGCAAGAGCATCTAACCACCCGGAAGTGGCCTCAGCATGGTCATTGTTGAGCAACTCGTTTGACTTGATTTGTACACTCCACTCCCGCAGCTGTCCTTTGACAGATTGGATGGCATCCGGTGATGAGCCGAGCTGTAAGTGGCCATCTTGTGCCCTAGCAAGCATCAGGAAGAGGACTGTGCGCAAAACATCATCCGGAGCCGCATAGCGATCACAGATTCGGTTAGTTGCATCCGCAATAAATGGAATTCCTGGAATTCGCCGGATGGCCGCAGCAATCGAAATACCGTTAGGCGTTGGTAACATGAAAGTCCACCCATCCCTTCCCATCCACAGCTGGCCCATGCTCAAAAGCCCTCACAAAAATGTAGCGCACCCCGGCAACGTGCCCTAGTTTTGCAGACTCGATGGCTTGTTTGTAGAGATAGCCCTGCAGACCGTACCGGTGGTGATGCATGGCTTCCTCTATGTGTTGCGCGTCGTAGCCAGCGAGGTGATTTGTCTTCCAGTCGACGATCCAAATGCCGTTGGGCGTTTCGAAAATGGCATCGATGTTCCCTGTCAGAAATCCGCGTGGAAGAACATCGGTGCGTCCCGCGGCAAGCGCTGCGCTTACATCGAGGGTCGCATCACGATAGCTTAGAAATGGCACCTCTGCGAAGGCATTGCGGATGTCCATCAGGCGTGTGCCGCAGGGAAGCATGCTGTTCATAGCTCCGGTGACCATGTTGACGATGGCATCGACATTCGGGTCGTGCACTGCGTTATATTTGAGGCCATCCGCACGCAGACGCCGCTGTGTAAACTCCTGAAGCTGGTCATTGCAAACTGGAACACCCTGAGATGCCGCACTTTGTGCCTCAAGAACATCTTCGAATACTGCATGCACGATATTGCCAAGGCGTTTTCCCGCAACTGTCAAGTGGGAAATGGACTTACCCGAATGGCCTGTTCCCCCAGTCATAGAAATTTCAGGTCCAGCGGTTTGGACATCCTCTGCTTCATCCTCCGCAGGATTCGGGACGGCATCCAATATGGGAGCATGGTTTTTTGTAAGCTTGGTAAAGCTGGTGAACTGTCGCTGCGGGAACAGCGTGTGCGTTTCAGGTAGCTGTCGCTCGGGCGGTGCAGTTTGGGCGCTCTGTTGATATTGAGCAAGCATCGGCGCCGCTAAGCCCTGGCTTGGAATAATTTTGTAAAGTGGGTCGCCCGTGCTGGATGACACAGCAGTTTCCAATTTTGTGAGTGTTTCTGGCGTGATATCTCCGAGCACAGAGCCAAGCGCAGTCATCCACTTAGGCTTTGATGTCCCAGATGCAAGTGCTTGCCCTATCGGGATTGCACAATAGGATACGGCACGTGTGAGGGCCACGTAGAGGAGGCGTTTGTCCTCCTCGGCGGCTTCCTCCAGAACGCATTTGAACGCATCCTTGTCCCAGCGGTTGAACAGAACTTGCTTATGGGTTCGCGCACCGGAATCAGCAGCAATGATGCCATATTCAGGAGACTTGCTAGCCCGGGATGACAAGACGCCGCCTCCCATAAACACGATAGGGAATTCCAACCCCTTTGAGCTGTGTAGCGTCAGGACGTGAACGGCATTATCGTTTCCCTCAGCGAGCTGTGGAACGGATTCACGCGCATCGATGACGGCTTTTAGGCGTCCAGGGAGTGCATCCACTGTCAGCGCCTCGGCGGCCATCGTCTTTTCAAGCCACTGCCCGAGGTGGACCAGGTCAGCCGCTCTCCGGAGATGGTCAAACGGTGCCCGTGCAACGCCATCAAGGCCCCAGAAACCAGTTTCGGGTTCTATGATTTCGCGTATTGCCCCAGCTACATCTCCGCCTGCAAGCATCTCAGCCCAGCCTTGAAACCGTCGCTGCCACTCTGTAGTTTGTTGCTCGGTTAGGTTTCGCTGATCGATGTCGGAGATACCCGACCACCAAGTGAAGATGGCTGCTCGGACGACGCGGATGTCATTTGGTGATGCCAATGCGCTGAGAATGCTGAGGAATTCCTGAGCCGTAGCAGATATTCCGACATTCTCACTGCGTTCGTAGACCACGGGCACATGGCGTTTTCGCAGCTCGCGGATACAGGCCATCGCCTCCCTGCCAGTCCGGCACAAAATCGCGATGTCATTGGGGAGAACACACTGCTCACGCTGAGGTTCATCGATGTCCGGCTTTGCGGGGATCACAAAGCGGATGTCATGCGTCAGCAACGTAAGAATATGGTCAGCCAACCAACCAACATAGGCTCGTCTGGCCGTGCCAACGCGGTCACCAAGATCAGGCTCCAAGTGGCACAAGGCTACTGGTGGAATTATGTTGCCATTGAAATCGATCAGATAAGGCTTACCGCCGCGTTCATTGGGCTTTACGCCCTGATACGTAATCCCAGTGATCTCGGGTACATCGGCTTCAGTCGTTTGCGCCGGGTTATGAAACAGTGGGACTGCACTTCGAAGGAGGAGGCCATCGATTGCCTCGACCATTTGCGGTGTTGAGCGATAGTTGATACCTAGGGTACAAAGCTGACCACCGATGTTGCCAAGGATTTCCCTGCGCGCGCTAAGGTAGCTGTCGAGATCAGAACCGCGAAACCGGTAGATGGATTGCTTTGGATCTCCAACCAAGTAAATGACATTTCCAGTATCGGTTGCCGCCCCGGATACAGAAATATCTGAGACAAACAGCGAGCGGAAAATCCGCCACTGGTCTGGGTCAGTGTCCTGGGCTTCATCAAAAAGCACTATCGGAAAACGCTTCCGCAACGCATCCCGCAAACGCTCCGCAAGCGCACGCCGCTCCGTACTTTCCTGTTTATCGACCTCAACTGCTTTACGAAGATCCGCTATCATCGCGTCGAATGTAAGAATCCCCTGTTCTCCAAGACGCTTCCGGAGCATTAAAGCAGTATCTGAGACACAGGAATACAGAACGGGAAAGGCAATAACCTTTGGGAGGGCGGCAATGTCAACGAGCTGGTCAAGGACCCATGGCGTATGGACAGACTTGTTGTCCCGCCAACACTTGGGATCATTGTTTGATGCTAAATTTGTGAGATCAACCGCAAGGGAATGCATGTCCGAGAGGGCGTTTTGCCGTCTGGCTTGGACAAGCGCATCGTACTTCGCCTCAACGAGTGGCCGTTTCGTTTTGTTAAAGCTTCCATTGGGCAGGCCAGATGCACTAATAAGCTCGCCAAAGGCCATCCCGTTCGGCGCTTCCAGAATTAGCGAATCGATAAGTGCCACCAGCGATACCGTAAAGTCCGGCTGCTCCTCCAACCACTCAGGAGAAAACGCAATCGCCTCAAAGCGGTCACTTCCCGGATAGATGTCCCTGCGGGCAAGGTCACGGGAAAGCGCAACAAAAGTATCCAAAGAACCAAATGTGGCATCAATGGCATCAGAAATGCGACCACCAGCAACCCCTTGATAAAGCATCCCGGCGTTGACGTGCAGCCACTCGCTGAGAGTCTCATCCAGAATCCGCTGCGCAAGTTCTTCACTTGCCTGGGCTTGCCAGGGACGACCAGCCTCAAAGGCAAACTGATCCAAAACCGCATTTGCAAAGCTGTGAATCGTCAAGACCTGCGCATTGTCGTACTCAGCCATCGCCTTACGCAGCCGTGTCAGACGCAATGTCCTATCAGCACTTTCCTGTCCTTCTTCAAGGGTAGCGATGCGCTGGCGTACAGCATTCCGTAAGGTCTGCTGCATTTCCGCCGCCGTCGCACGTGTAAATGTAACAACTAGAATGTCACTGATCGCTATGCCACGTTCTTCAAGCGCACGTAGCACAAGCTGACGGATGGTGTAGGACTTACCAGTACCGGCGGATGCTTCAATCACAGCAGATTGGGTCAGCTGCAGACCTTCAGGGGATATTTCAAGCATCGTTCTTTCCCTTTTCCTTCGTTGACTTCTTCGGTGCGATGCCATTTACGCTAGCCACGACAGCAAGGAATGTGTCCCACGCAGGCGTTCTGTCGAATGCTTGCTGATCGAGGTAGCGGCGCGTTTCGATATCCCACTTTTCAATCCGGGTCTCAAGCTCAGTTTCAATATTGTCAAAGTCAACAATTTTCGACGTATCCGCCCAGCCAGAAACAGTAAGATCATCTACATAAACAGGAATACAAACCTCACGATTGGCATCCGCGAGGGCAATGAACTGCTGTTGAAGCTCACCATATGCAGTTGCATCCATGGTTACGATAAGGGAATACATGGCTTCCTTTGGGTTCCGAATGTTGACAATCACCAATGTAAACGTATCCTCAACGGGACGCGTTGGGAGAAACAACCAGCGTGCCAGTGCGCGCCAGAGGTAGCGGTCATGCTTTTCGGATGGTTTCCCGGATGTCACAGTAAAGACGAAACCTCGTTGCCATGTGTCCCGGACATTGCCAACAATTCCCGGCACCTGCCCCGTTGAGAAGCGAACGGGTTTACGTAGTGGCCCTATTGTCTGCTGAACTGCGTTGCAGGTGCTTTGCAGTAAAACAAGCTGCTCCTGTGTTCGCGCATACATAAACCGTGCATTGGATTTGGTGACCAATGCTTCACGGCGGATATCACCCCAGACGCGTTCTAGAGCATCCATCAGTGTAATTCCGCGGCGCATCGCTTCATCCCACACTCGCTTTACGGCAACATCCCGGATGTCAGGTGCAAAGCTGTCATCATCCTCCGGGTTGTCTACGCTTGCGATACGCATATCCCGACCCGCGCTCAGGTGGTGGCGTGCCGGATTGGAAAACAGGTCCTCGAATGACTTGGCAGATACCCTTGCAGTGACGGACTCCGCCGCCTGAACCGACTCATCGGATGCCGTGTTTGATACCTCTGCACAGCTACCCAAATCATCACCACTCTGATCCTTGTTACTTTGCAATAACGAAACATCCCCAAAGCGCACCCGCCGGTCACGGGCATACAGTATTCGCTCAAACCAAGGGAACGCCGCTCGCTCAACAATGAGGTCTTTCCCAGCATCCGGGAAGGCTTCTACGATGTCGCGAAGTGGCACGGCCATATCGCGGTGTGTTGCATTCGCAGCATCCCGGCCGGTGTAGTAAAACCAGAGCTTGTCGATGGCGGTCGTGATGACTTCAAGAAGCGCCAAGCGGTCAATCTGCGCAGGGGATGCATCCAAGCGGTTGTCAGACGCGTAGTGCTTTGCCGAAACCTGCGTGAGGTCGAAACCGAGGGGCTGCCGCCGCGCTGGAAATGTGTCCTGAGACATCCCAAGAATACAGATAACCCGGCTAGAAATGCCGCGTGCCTGCGCAAGAGGCACCACCGTAACCGCCTCAAAGAGCGCGCGTCCGCGCGGTGTACCCTGCGCAACCAGACGCTGACGGAGTAGGACCCGGAAATCCTGAAAACTGATTTCATAATCCCAGACCGCATCTGACCGCTCAGCCTGCTGTAAAAGACCTGAT